>Ga0315284_10001174_pt1 | contig 37055 bp, 32 predicted proteins | sample YL17G09_16_MG_FD_203696 | JGI IMG/M metagenome (GOLD analysis project Ga0315284, IMG submission 203696) | Sediment microbial communities from Yellowstone Lake, YNP, Wyoming, USA - YL17G09_16 | ecosystem: Environmental > Aquatic > Freshwater > Lake > Sediment | place: USA: Wyoming | collected...
AGGAACCATCCTTTGTCCCTCTGATATCAGAAGATCGACGTCAGAACGATCGACGACAAAATCCTCAACAGAATCCACTTTATGAGAAGTCGTACCGACGATCGAAGCCGAATGGCTAGGAACGATTATGTCCCCATCGGAAGGCATTCTGAGCCGGTTGACCAAGCGACTGACCAACCTCCCATTGAAAACGACGAGAGTTCCTCTATCGATACTCATCGGAATGCGAAGTCCGGCGAGAGAGGCAACATTGTCGGCCCACGCGCCGGAAGCGTTGACGACGATCTCCGGTCTCACGCTTTCCCTAGATCCGTTGCGAAGGTTCTCGAATACCACCTCCTGGATTCTCCCTTCCTTGACAAGGAATCTGTGAACAGCACGATAGTTGAGGATCTCGGCACCGCAATCTCTCGCATCTTCTACGTTTCCGAGAGTGAGGGCAAACGGGTCAATCGATGCGTCAAGCACTTCGACTGAGCTGCTGACACGACTGGAGAGGCGTGGTTCGAGAGAAAGCGCTTCCTTTGTCGTAATCTCTTTTGCCTGCACCCCCGTTCCTGCGCAACCTCGAAGGAACAGATTGACGAAAGTCGGATCGTCGGCCTCGATACCGATGAACAGTCCACCTGTGTCTTCAATGCAGTAGCTGGCTATTTTCTTCAGGGTTGCACCTTCTCTCGCGCACTCCATTGCAGATTCGGGATCTTTCACCGCATATCTGCCGCCGCTATGAAGCATCCCATGACTCCTCCCGGTTGCGCCGTTGGAGAAGTCCTCCTTTTCAAGAAGCATCACACTGGTTCCACGGAGGGCCAAGTCTCGAGCTATCCCGGCTCCGGTCACGCCTCCACCAACAATGAGCACTTCTGTCTTGGGCAATGAGACACCTCAGCGCTCCTCAGGAGGCAGCCAGTCCCTTACCCTTTCGACCGCGCGCCTCCATCTCGAAAAAAGCACCTCGCTGTTATTCTTGGCCATGGTCGGTTCGAAAGTCCGGTCGATCACCCAATTGTTCCTCAATTCATCCAGGTTCTCCCAGAACCTCACCGCAAGACCAGCGGCGTATGCGGCACCGAGTGCGGTCGTCTCCTGGACTATTGGTCGCAGAACCTGGACCTGGAGAATGTCGGATTGAAGTTGGCAGAGGAAATTATTCCTGACGGCCCCTCCATCCACCTTCAGCAGCTTCAGAGGAATCCCAGAATCCAAGTTCATCGTCTCAATCACGTCTCTTGTCTGAAAGCATATCGATTCCAGCACAGCCCTGACTATATGTTCTCTCTTCGTTCCTCGCGTGATCCCTATTATCATCCCCCTTGCGTAGGGATCCCAATACGGAGCGCCAAGCCCGACGAACGCTGGTACGAAGTAGACACCATCGGTGTCCTGTACGCTTGATGCTAATTTCTCAGTCTCCGAAGCCGTCTCGATGATTCCAAGTCCGTCTCTCAACCACTGAACCGCAGCACCCGTTATGAAGATCGATCCCTCCAACGCGTAATGAGGCGATTCCTCCCCGATCTTGTAGGCGATTGTTGTCAGGAGACCTCTCTTCGAAAGAACTTTGTCCGTCCCGGTGTTCATGAGCATGAAGCAGCCAGTACCATAGGTGTTCTTGGCCTCGCCGGAATCGAAGCAGGTCTGCCCGAACAAAGCGGCCTGCTGATCTCCAAGGTCACCACAGACTGGGACCTCAGCACCCATGAACTCAGATGGTTTCGTCAGTCCGTATGCGTTCGGATCTACCGAGGGTCTGACCTCTGGAAGGATGATCTCCGGTATTTCTAGCGTCTCCAGTAGTTCTCTATCCCAGTCGCACTTGAATATGTTGAACAGGAGGGTGCGAGATGCGTTGGTGCAGTCGGTGATGTGCTCGCCCGTGAGCTTCCAGATCAGCCAGGTGTCTATGTTTCCGAAGATCAGATCGCCATCGAGAGCCTTTTCCTTAGCCCCCACGACGTTGTCGAGAATCCACTTGATCTTCGTTCCAGAGAAATATGAGTCGAGAATGAGACCTGTTCGTTGCTTGAACATGTCCGAGAATCCCTCTTCTGTCAACTCCTGGCACATACCAGATGTGCGCCGGCACTGCCAGACGATCGCGTTATGAATCGGCAGGCCAGTCCGCTTGTCCCATAGTATCGTGGTCTCCCTCTGGTTCGTGATGCCAATACCGGCGAGATCCTTAGGGTCTATTCCACCTCTCTCCAATGCTTCTCTCACGACCATCTTTGTCTTCTGCCAGATCTCAATAGGATTGTGCTCAACCCAACCAGCTTTGGGGAAAATCTGAGTATGCTCCTCATACGCCGATGACACAAGATTTCCGGAATGGTCAAAAACGGCAAAGCGAGTACCAGTAGTCCCCTGATCTATGGCTCCAACGTAGCTTGGCATCTCATCAACCTTGTTGACGAGGTATTGCCATTATCAGTATTTCGATTTTGTTCGCAACAAGGAATTGACCGTTCAAGTCCGAACCGATAACAGGGCGAAATCAATGGATTCTCACTTCGCAAGAGAACAGAGTATTATTGGAAGCTCAATATGAATTTCGGATTTCGAGGAGAAGTAGCGGGGGGTCGATTTGAACGACCGATCTCCGGGTTATGAGCCCGACGGGATATCCTGGCTACCCCACCCCGCTGTGAGACGCAGTCTCCTAACACACGTCCATTAATTAAACCTTTGGATATTCAGAAGAGTTTTCTGAGTCGCAAAATATCTTCCAGAGATCCTTTCACCTTGAGCTTCTTGAGCGCCAATGCCTTCATCGGTTTCATGCTTCCAGAAATGAGACCTTGGATCGTATCTGGATCGGATATCAATGTTATGTCAGGATCGTCGATCGTGCCTTCATCGAAACAACTTATGCGCTGATTCTCAAGGATCAGTCTGTATCTTTCAGATCCGAGATCGATCTGGATCTTCTTGCATATTCCTTCGAGATCCTTCCGCAGGTCCGCGTCCATCTCTACTTTCTCATTAAAGGTCGTTACGAGGTTCTCCAAGATAGGTTTCAAAGTCATTTGTCAGCGCTCCAGTCTGTGAGTCTTGAATTCTTCGCGAGCGTCTCTGCTCGTTTGGCCGTCTTCCAGGATCTCCGAGTGTGTGGTGGAAAATCACCCTTCTCCCTCAACCAACTTTCCAGGAACAATATAGTGGTCGGATCCGATGCATATCCGCTGCCGATAGGCACCCCCATCTCTCTTTGGATTTCAACTATGAATTGATCTCTAACAGTCTTGGCGATTATCGAAGCGGCCGACACGACTGGATATTTGTCATCCGCTCTATGGCAGCATGTTATTTGCGGGTTGCATGAAAGCCGCTTCTTGATCCAAAATCTGAAACGATTCACATCGACGTCGGCCGCATCGACGTATGCCTCCTGTGGACTGAGTCGATCTATCAAGGATGCGAAAACACATGCTTCGAACTCATTTAGTGAAATCCGTCCCCTCTTCTCATCGATTTCTTCAGCGGGTATCACTGCTATTTCGATAGAGGCGATTTCCCTAATCTTGACCGCCAGCCTTTCTCGACTACTGGGTGTCAGCTTCTTCGAGTCCCTCACATTCATCATTCTAAGCTCGCTGTCGTCATCGACCATGACCGCGGCAACGACCATCGGACCGAGAACCGGACCTCTTCCAGCCTCGTCCACCCCACAAATCATCATTTGCTTCATTCATTAGGCGGATATAAATTGATGTCGAACTTGCCACTATGATCGATCCAGAACACTCGACCAGATTCCCAACGAATGAAAAAGTTCAATAGTCATCCTCGAGATGTTCACTCAGATGACAAGCTCGGATGTGTTTTTCGCTCATATACGGGCACAGAAGAAATCAGAGAACCTCTTGAACAAGATGAGCAAATTGGTCAAGAGCTCTGGTCTGGATAGAGTGTTCGACAGGGGAGACCTGGTCGCAATCAAATTGCATTTTGGGGAACCGGGGAACACCTCGTTCCTACGACCCCAATTTGCGGCGAGAATGGTCGACATAGTCAGAAAGAAAGGAGGAAAGCCATTCCTGACCGATTCGAACACACTGTACATTGGGGGCAGATCGAACGCGGTCGATCACCTGATCACTGCGGCACGACACGGATATTGTGCGCCGGTCGTCGACGCACCAGTGGTAATCGCAGATGGTCTAAAGGGGAACGAGCAGGTGGAGGTGAAGGTCTCCCTGAAACACTGCAAGACCGTGAAGATCGGCGCGGCGGCATATTCTGCTGACGCCATCATCGGGGTCGCTCATTTCAAGGGTCACGGCATGTGTGGCTTTGGAGGATCAATAAAGAATATCGGAATGGGATTCGGATCCAGGACCGGGAAACTCGATATGCATTGCGACGTACATCCGACCGTCAAGAAGGAAATGTGCAAGGGCTGCGGCCTATGTGTCGAGAATTGTCCTTCTGGAGCCGTCAAGATTGGGAAGACGGCGTCTATAAACAAAAGGACATGCTTAGGTTGCGGAGAATGCTACGTATGTTGTCCCAACAAAGCGATAGACCCAGGTGGATACGTAGGAAAGCAAGTTCTTCAGGAGAAGATAGTCGAGTATTGCTACGGGGTCCTCAAGAACAAGAAAAGAAAGAGCGGCTTCATCAACTTCGTGATGGATGTGACTCCAGATTGTGACTGCCCTCCATGGAGTGATAAATCCATCGTTGCTGACATTGGTATTCTGGCATCTAAGGACATCGTGGCAATAGACCAAGCCTCGGTGGACTTGGTGAACAGAGAGGTCGGCATCGACAACACAAGATTGGGGAAGAGAGTAGCTCCTGGCACGGACAAGTTCGATGTGATCCACGGTGTAGATTGGAGAGTCCAGCTCTCATATGCAGAGGAGATCGGCCTAGGGTGCAGGAGCTACAGGTTGGTCGAAGTCTGAAGCGGTACTCCCTCAATCTCTCAGGTTTAACAACCATACATTGAATCTACCAACAATGTTGTTGAAAGCTAGCGTTTAAGGTAGCGATTTCAATCTCGATAACCGGTGAATCACATATCGACAAGTGACGTCCAGAACAGACGCCTGACAAATGGATTCAAGCTGACGAGGGTTGGCGTGACAGGAGTTAGAAAACCGGTCACCGTCAATAGGGGCGACAAAACCGTGACTCTTACTTGTCAAATTGATGTGTTTGTTGACCTTCCTTCCAGCCAGAAGGGTTCGCACATGTCGCGGAACCTCGAGGTCATATCGGAAATCGTAGACCAAAGTGTGAGAGAACCCGTCGCTGGACTGGAGATTCTCAGTGCGAACATATGCCGCTCGCTTCTGGAGAGACATGAATACGCCTCTTACTCCGAAGTGAACCTGAAAGCTGATTACTTCTTGGAACGGATCGGATTGAGTGGGAGGACGACACTGGAATCGTACAAGTTGATCGCGAAGGCCGTCGACAGGAGAAACAATGGACTGAAGAAGTTGATCGGCGTGGAAGTGATAGGCATGACAGCTTGCCCCTGTGCGATGGAAACGCTGAGGGAAGAGTTTAGGGGTAAATTGACGATCGAGAGGGAAAGGATCCCCATGATAACTCACAATCAGAGGAACATTACCACCTTGATGATTGAAGTCCCAGAGGAATATGACGTAGAGGCTGATGACCTCATCGATATAGTCGAACGATCTATCAGCAGCCCTACCTACGAGATTCTCAAACGCTCAGAAGAAGCGAAGGTCGTCCTAGCGGCACACGAGAATCCAAAATTCGTGGAAGATGTTGTGAGAGAGATACTCACAAGAATACTAGAGAAGTACAGCGGGCTTCCCGACGAGGTGATTGTGACGGTCAGGAGTGAGAGCGAGGAATCGATACACAAGCACAACGCATTCGCTGAACGAATCACAACATTAAAGGAATTACGAGAATAATCCTACCGGATTCCGGATGACCGCCCATAGTTCGGAGTATGATGAAGTTGATCAAGGCAGTAGTTGTCGACATTGATGGGACAATCACGGATTCTAAGAGAATGATTCAACCTCAAGGCATAGAAGCACTTCGACAGGTCCAACAGAAAGGTGTTGCTGTCATGTTGTCGAGCGGCAACGTCCTTCCAATCACATTCGGTCTCTCAATCTTCATTGGTCTCAAGGGACCAGTTATCGCCGAGAACGGTGGAGTTGTGTCTTTCAAGGAGAATGTGTATAAATTGAATAGCAACACGTTGCCCGTGAGAGCGTATGATTATCTGAAGACGAAAGTCGAAGTCGAGAGACTCTTCACCGACAGATGGAGAGAGAGCGAGGTTGCTCTGAAGAGGACCGCTGACCCGAAGATTATCGAGGAGATACTGAAAGGATGGAGTGTCGTGATCGAGACCACTGGATTCGCGATCCACATAATGGAGCTTGGACATAGCAAAATGAATGGCGTAAGAAAGGCAAGCGAGCTCATAGGGATCGACACGAAAGACATCGCCGCCTTCGGTGATTCCGACAACGACGTTTCCATGCTGCAAGACTGCGGCGTTGGTATAGCCGTTGCGAATGCCTCCCCGGCCGCGAAGATGGCAGCAAAATACGTCTGCAGAGAACCTCATGCAGATGGTGTGATCGAAGGATTGCGTTGGCTAGGTCTACTCTAGATATTATCCCGGTCAATGCGTGTATTTCCCAGTCGAATTGTCCCGCACGAGCATTTATAGTCATCAAGGAACATGTGAAATCCGTGGAAGTCCTTGGTCAGTGCGGGATGTGTGGAAGGCCCGCGCATCACACCTGCGCGATTTGCGGTCGAATGGTCTGTGAGAGACATTTTCGGCAGAGAGAGCATCTCTGCAGCGAGTGCTCTCCGAGCAGCGGGCCCAGAGATGAAGAACGACCTTGGCTCAAGAGGTAGAACGATATATGAATCAAACCTGAGCCAGAAGCTTCCTCGCTTTCTCCTCATCAAGCCCTATTGATTTCATCAGATATTTGAGCGCCTTCTTTGCGATGATGTCCTTAGTTTTATCGTCCAAGAACTGTTCCATTACCTCAGGCGCCTTTCTGAAATACTCGACTCCGAATTCAGAATAATAGTATGGGGCATTATCTGGATCGAGCTCAGCGGCCTTGTTGTACGCTGATTCGGCCTCATTGAAACGACCGATGTCGATACAGAACGCGCCCATGGACGTCAGATAGTACGGGTTCTTTGAATCGAGCTCGACCGCTTTCTTGTAAAGCGCGAGTACATCATCGACGCTCACCTTCGGCACAAGCATACCGGCTTCAGCCTTTCCAAAATACGCCTCTGCATTCTTTGGATCGGCCTTGATTGCCTTATCGAACCTAGAGAGAGCTTGAGAGTACTCCCCTTCGCTAAGCAGCTGAAATCCCTGTTTCACAAGCTTTTCGAGCTCATCCATCAAAGCACCATTTCGAGTAAACTCGGACGTAGAGATAAATACTTTCCCCCAGTGTTTCGAAAATTGAAATAGCACATCAATAGCAGTCCTCCAAAAATTGATAAGGAATACATAGATACTGCCAATAGGCACGGGCAATATCCGGAAAACAGAGCTTTCGACCTTCGGGTAGATCATTCAAGATGGACGGGGCAGGATATGAAATCCGAAACAATTGAAGAAGTGGCCAGAATCGCGAGACTGGAATTGACCGAAACAGAGAGGACGGAGTTCTCCAGAGATCTTGAGGAAGTCCTGGAATACTTCTCAATGCTCGATGAAGCTCCGGGAGAGAAGGAGTACGGCCTAAATCCAGTCGAAATCCTCGACATGCTCAGGGAAGACGAGGTCGGACAGGAGATTGACCCCGAGCTGCTGGTCAAGATGATGGACATGTTCGAGGATCTTGTTAGGGGGCCACGACTGGTTTGACAGACCACTTCCCATTGGAGAAGTTGAAGCTTCTGAACAAGAGGCATTTCATGTTCTCGGAGCTGATCGATGAGATGCCGCTGGATTCGTCCTTCAAATTCAACTTCTCCGCAAAGGACAACCTCTGCACCATCGACTTCCAGACAAGAGCTGGATCGAAGATCCTTGACGGTTATCGTCCTCCCTTCGACGCCACTCCAGTTAGGAGATTGAGAAGGGCTGGTGGACTGCTCGTAGGCAAGACGAATATGGATGAGTTCGGCTTCGGGACCTTTTGCACCAACTCCGGCTACGGCGTCCCGAGAAATCCATTCGATATTGAGAGGAGCTGTGGTGGGTCCAGCGGCGGTGCGGCAGCCGCTGCTTGCCTACTGGAGGACCACATTTCGTTGGGCGTGTCGACCGGAGGATCCATATCCTGTCCTGCCTCATTCTGCGGAGTCGTCGGTCTGACACCAACCTATGGAAGGGTGTCAAGGTACGGTCTGGTAGACTATGGTAACTCATTGGACAAGGTGGGAATCCTCGCACGCTCATCATCGATGATCAAGAATCACTTCCCTACAATTGCTGGATCGGATCCAATGGACCCGACATCATGTGCACAACCAGCTCTCGATCTTGACGAGACCCAAATCGATTCTATTGCGGTCCCGAGGGAGGCCATGGAGAACATACACCCTGCGGTGATGGATTCATTCCTAAGGGCTCTCGATATCATGAGGGATCGACTTTCGATCGACATTCATGAGGTCACTGTCCCATCACTAAGATTCGCCCTCCCGGCATACTACGTTCTGGCTACCTCCGAGGCTTCTACGAATCTCGCTAGATACTGCGGGATGAGATTCGGAGTGAAAGGAGATGATGTTACACAGCATTTCAATGATTATTTCTCAAGCGTCAGATCGAAGAACTTCGGCAAAGAGGCAAAGAGGAGGATCCTTCTTGGAACATATTCAAGGATGGTCGGTTTCAGGAACAGATACTATCTCAAGGCTCTCTCAGTAAGGCAGACCGTAATAAGCGATTATGCCAGAGTCTTAAAGGAACATGACTTGGTCGCCACACCAACTATGCCTTTCATCGCTCCCCGATTCTCAGAAATAGAAAGGATGAAGCCGATCGAGATGTACCGAGCAGATTTCCTGACGGTGCCGCCGAATCTGGCTGGCCTACCCCATATTTCCGTTCCATGCGGTTATGTCGATTCCATGCCGACAGGAATGCAACTCGTCTCCCAACATTGGAGCGAGGGGGTTCTGCTAAATATCGCCAACATGTGGGAAGGAGTTTTCCAGTATCGGTTCCCGGGGGCGCGACAATGAAGATCGGCCTTGAGGTTCACCTCCAACTGCCGACCGTTTCAAAGCTGTTCTGTTCATGCAGCACCTCAGGCAACGGACCGAACACGTCTATATGTCCGACCTGCCTTGGGTTTCCAGGCTCTAGGCCAAGATTGAACCGAAGGGCTCTCGAGATGACGATCCTGATCTCGAGATTCCTGAACTGCAGAATCTCGGAAAGATCATGGTTTTCCAGGAAGACATACTTCTATCCGGACCTCCCCAAGAATTTCCAGATCACCCAATATGAGTCACCCATTGGAGTCGATGGTGGTTATTCATTCAATGGCAAGATGGTGAGAATAACAAGAGTGCATCTTGAGGAGGACCCTGGCAAGATCAAACGCGTTGGCAAGTCCGGAGAAGAGGTCTCACTGATAGACTACAATCGAAGTGGTATTCCTCTTGTTGAGATCGTCACTGCTCCTGACATCACATCTCCGAGCGAGGCCAGAGAGTTCATGGCCGATTTGCTGATAGAACTGCGTCATCTTGTGGGCTTGTCGGAGAGAAATGAGCAAACAGTGAGGGTAGATGCGAACATCTCAGTGGGAGAAGAACGCGTAGAGATCAAGAATATTCTAGGTCTCAAGAATCTAGAACGAGGACTGAGCTTCGAAGCTTCACGACAGGCCAAGATGCTCAAGGCTGGAAAAAGAATCGTGCGAGAGACTCGCAATTTTGATGAAGAACGAAGAGTCACGACCTCGGCGAGAAGCAAGGAATCCGAGGAAGACTATGGTTACATACTGGAACCGGACCTTGGCATGTATCATGTCAGTAGCATGGCGAAAATGATACAGGTTCCGGAGACCCCGCTAAAGCGGGCGGAAAGGCTCAGTGCAGAATATGGAATCGACCGGACTTCTATCAGACAGATCGTGCTGACCTCCAGTACGCTCACAGATTTCTTGGAACGCCTCTGTTCGAACGTGCCTCCTGACATCGCGGTCACCTGGGTCCTCGGACCGTTGTCGGCGAATTGGAAATATCTTGAGAGGAGACTCGACGAGGATCTATCAGATCGAATTGAGAACACGATACAAATGGTCATTCGCGGCGATATCACGGACAGTGAAGCTAGGATGAGGATTGGAGCCTTCGCAAGAGGCGGAGGGGCTGAGACGACACAAGATTCGAAAGAAAGGAGCACGCTCGCTGAGCTCGTCAGCGAATGCATCGACCAAAACCCACAAGTCCTATTCGATTTCAGATCGAACAAGAGGGCCGCCAACTTTGTCATCGGTCAGATCATGCGAGAGACGAAAGGCAAGTATTCCTCGAGCGAGATCGTTGAGACGGTCAACAAAGAGATAGAGAGAAGGCTGAAAGACCGAGTCGTTACCTGACCTCAAGGCCGCCCTTGTCTGGTTTCTCCTCTGCGAGCGAAAGCAACTGAAGTTCCGCCAACTTCGATTCTTCCACCCTGGCCGGCGAACCGTCTAAGAGTGATTGGAATCGTTTGTTCTTGGGGAAAGCTATTACATCCCTAATGCTCTCGCAGCCCAGGAGTATCGAAATCAAACGATCGACGCCGAGAGCGATGCCACCGTGTGGTGGCGCGCCGTATCCCAATGCCTCAAGGAAGAATGAGAACTTGCTCTCGATCTCTTCGTCCGACATGCCTAACAGGCCGAACACCTTTCGTTGGACGTTCGGATCGTGTATTCTGATCGAACCGCTGCCGATTTCGACGCCATCCAGGCAAAGGTCGTAGGAGAGACCGCCCACAGCGGACATGTCCTCATCAGGACCGATTTCTCCCCTCGTAGGTCTCACGAACGGGTGATGGAACGGCTCAAGTCGTCCTGTAACTGGATCCTTCTTGAACATCGGGCAGTCGACCACCCAAACGAACTCGTGTCGCTTTCCGTTGATCAGACCGATGTCCTTCGCTAGTTTGACACGCAGGGCCCCTCCCGCCCTCCTTGTTTGCATCTCAGAGCCTCCCAGGAAGAGCAAGAGATCGCCCAGTTCGACCTTCATGACGTCCATCAGCTTCGCGCGAACCTCACCAGAGAAGTACTTGACTATGTTCGAACTCAAACCTTCCTCAGTCGCTCTCATCCAGGTGAGACCCCCCACGCCTTGGATCTTCGCCCATTCGATCAAGCGATCGACCTCCTTTCTACCTAAGGCGTTCGCTTCGGACAACGTGGAAGACAGCAAAGACGCTTTGAGGTTCAGACAAATTACGATTCCGCTTTTGTTGATGATCTTCTTGAAGACCTCGTAAGACACACCTTTGACAATGTTAGTGACGTCCACGAGTTCCAGATCGAACCTGACGTCTGGAGCGTCTGTGCCATACTTCGAGATCGCGTCCCTGAGACTCACTCGCGGAAACGGAATCGTCAATTCCGTGCCGAAGACACATGCCCATACATGTGCGAGCATGTTCTCGATCGTTCCTTGCACGTCTTTCTCCTCAACGAACGACATCTCGATGTCGAGCTGAGTGAATTCCGGCTGGCGGTCCGATCTGGAGTCCTCATCCCGGAAACATCTGGCTATCTGATAGTACTTGTCAATGCCACCGATCATCAAGAGCTGCTTGTAGAGCTGAGGGGATTGCGGAAGAGCGTAGAAATGACCGGGGATCGTCCTGGAAGGGACAAGAAAGTCCCTAGCCCCCTCTGGAGTGCTCTTCGTCAAACAAGGCGTCTCCACTTCTAGAAATCCTTGCGAATCGAAGAACTGCCGTGCGCACGAAAGGAATCGATGACGGAATCTGAGATTGCCAACCATTTGGGGTCTCCTCAGATCCAGGTATCTGTATTTCAATCTCAAGTCCTCACCTGGTAAGAGTGAATTCTTCTGTTCCGCTACCTCGAACGGAATCTGTTTTGAGGAGTTGAGCGACCTGACATTCTCGATTAGGACCTCAACCTCGCCGGTGGGATTCCTCGGGTCCTCTGTCCCGGGCACCCTCTCTCTGACGACCCCAGTAGCCTCGATGACCGATTCCCTTCCGAAACTCCTAAGGGTCCGGTCTATTTGTTCGATCTCAGCAACGTCGTTCATGGCCTCGGGATCGAAAACCAACTGAGTGATGCCATTACAGTCCGCAAGGTCGAAGAAGAGCACTCCTCCGTGGTCGCGATAGAATCGAATCCAACCTGCGACCTTGACGCGCTCACCAAGTTCTTTTCTTCTGATCGCTCCGCAATCGTGCGTTCTAATCATGTGAGACTACCTCAGAATGACAACTCAGACGACCCACGAGTAGTGTTCATTGTCTTATTAAACATTCTGCCCGAATGTCGGCCAATCTACCGTAACATTTCCATTGCAATTGCACATTTTTGGAATATTGTTGGAAATTTCAATATTTGTTATATCAAATTGACATTGCATTGTCCAGCAGAATCGACTCAATGAAAGAGCAGAGCATCGATTCAATGGATGCTCTCAGAATCTTGCTCCGTCAGTTCTGGTATGAAATTATATGGATCCTTTATGACATTGAGAACGACATGGGTATTCGTCTTCTTCACGCCAGGGAGAGTCAGCATGCTTTTGATGACACCACTGAATTCGTCTCGATTCTTGCAAACGACCCAAGCGATCGAATCGCATTCTCCCGTGACGTCGAATACCGCAACGACATCGTCTATCTCTTTGATCCTATTCTGGACGTCCAGAAGGTCACCCTCCACATATATGTGGACGATGGCCATGAACTCATAACCCAACTTGAGATAGTCCACATTTGCCCTATATCCCTTTATGACCCCCTGTTCCTCGAGATTCTTGACCCTTTGGATCAGAGTCGTGGGGTGTACTCCTAGTCGCTTAGCTATTTGACGATATGACCCTTGACTTGATATGCACATTTCCTCGACAATCTTCTTATCAAGTTCGTCCAGCAGAATCCTGCTCAAGGTTCGTTTCCCTCCGTTAAATAAAGCAATCGACTAATGACCGCCTCGATATTTGTCTCTTTGCACATCAAAACGCGAATTGGACTGTCTTTCATTGGATTCGACCGTCAGCATCATAGTATCTAAGGGAACACTGATAAAATTTATCAGAGGGGTTTCTGTTCTTTATTAACATGACCCGCCTACTGTATTCCGCCGATCCGTACCTGATCTCGTTCGAAGCAAAGATCATAGAGATTCGAGGAGAGTGGATCAAACTGGACCGAACCGCATTCTATCCAGGCGGTGGCGGACAGGATCACGACACAGGCTTTTTCGATGGAGCGAAAGTAACGGAGGTCAGGTCGGAGGGCGATGTTCTACACAGGGTACCAGGACACTCGCTGAGGGAGGATCAGACAATCAATGGCTCAATTGACTGGGACAGGAGACATGATCTGATGAAGGGTCACACGGCCGAACATATCCTATTCGCTACCCTGAACAAACTGAGACCTGGAATCGAACTCGTGAAGATAAACATCTCCCCGGTGAAAAAAAGTGTGGTGGTGAAGGGGGAAATTGACTGGAGACTTGCATGCGATGCTCAGCGAATGGCCAACGAGTCTATCCGAGCCGGGCTCAAGACGACGGAGTCGTGGGTCGCCAGGGATGATCCGACGATCAAAGAAGCAAGGGTGAAGCTTGAGAGGATACAAGATGATAAGATAAGAATCGTACAGATAGGGGTACTGGACAGAGCTGCATGTGCAGGTATGCATGTGAGGAACACTTCTGAGATCGGTGCTCTGCTCATCACAAAGTTGACGTCGGCGAAACCCGCAGCTGACTCCGAGATTGAGTTCGAAGTGGGAGAAAAGGCTGTTAGGGAGAGCCTTGATCTGGCATCGATCGGTCTTCAAGCCTCAGAGGCGATAGGTTCGAATCCTAAGGACCTGGTGAACGCTCTGACGAACATGAAGGGAGAGATGAAATCCCTCAGGGAATCTCTCAGGAGGCTCAGCAAGGATGCGCTTAGGAGCGTACAGCCAGAATCTTTCAATAATGTCAAGATCTACTCGGGTATCTTCGACGGAGTCGACAAGAAGTCTCTTACCGATGCCGCAAACTTGATCGTCCAGTCGGATAAGTCCATGTGCGTCTTTGCGTCTAGAGAAGAAAGATTGCTGCTGATGATAGCGTGCAGTCCGGACTTGAAGATAGACTGTATAAGAATCCTGACCGATGCACTCAAATCTGCAGGTGGCAAGGGTGGTGGAAAGAGCAACTTTGCGATGGGGGGAACGACCTCAACAGATATGGCAGAGATCGTATTCGCTTCTGCGCTGGACATGGTACGGGAGACGCTGTCGATCTCTGAGCGGTCCAGGTAATGAATTCCAATGATGATGACTCGTGGAATTGATTCTGTTTATACATATGTCCTGTTTTTGTGCAATATCTGCTCAAGTGTATCCGATGGAAACCTTTTTTTAGTCTTTTGTCTATAACCTGCCCCATATGACGCCGACCAAGAGCGACCACGAAGTGAAAGATGCAGTACTTTCTGCTGTGAAGAAAGAGAACGTGAAATTTGTCGAGATGCAGTTCTCGGACATACTTGGTGCTGTCAAAAGCGTGTCAATTCCAGCACTGAGACTTGAGAAGGCCCTTGACGAAGGGGTCTTCATTGATGGATCCTCCATACTCGGGTACGCGACTATAGAAGAGTCGGACATGAGAGCAGTGCCAATACTCGATTCTTTCCTGATCTATCCATGGTCGAACGACGACAGAATGAAGACAGCGCGTTTCATGTGCAAGATATTCGATCACAATGGCAATCGGTTCAAAGGTGATCCCCGCTACGTCCTCGAGAGGATGATGGAAAAGGCGAAGGACAAGGGATACGTGTTCAACGTCGGCCCAGAGTTCGAATTCTTCCTTTTCAAGTTGGACGGGGACAATCATCCAGTCCCTGTGCCTAACGACGTCGGAGGATACTTTGACCTGATGCCGCTGGACACTGGGGAAATGGTACGCAAGGACATCATGATGAACTTTGATCGGATGAACTTCGATGTCGAGGCCTCGCACCACGAAGTAGCTCCAGGACAGCACGAGGTCGATCTGACATACAACGATGCGCTCACGCTCGCAGACAGAATGGTGACTCTCAAGTACGGCATAAAAGCCATTGCTTCGAGGCATGGATTGCATGCTACATTCATGCCCAAACCGTTGTTCGGCGTCAATGGCTCTGGAATGCACGTCCACCAGTCCTTCTCGACGCCGGAGGGCAGCAACCTTTTCGACGATCCATCAGGCAAGTATGGATTGAGCGATATCGCTCTGAAGTACATCGGTGGACTACTGGCTCATGCGAAGGAGACGTGCGCCATCCTTGCTTCGTACGTCAACTCTTACAAGAGACTTGTACCTGGATATGAGGCGCCTTGCTATATCTCCTGGGCTAACAGGAACCGGAGTGCACTGATCCGAGTGCCAGCTGGCAGAGGAAGCAAGAGCAGGGTGGAACTGAGGAATCCAGATCCGGCTGGGAATCCATATCTTCAGTTTGCCGTAATGCTCGCAGCAGGCACTGACGGCATAGAGCACAAGATCGAGCCACCAGAACCCGTTGAGAAGGACATTTATCATATGAGCAAGGACGAGAGAGCGAGACTGAATATTGAAAGCCTACCAGAAAGCCTTGGAAATGCGTTGTCGATCATGTCTGGCAGCAAACTCGTGAAGGACACTCTAGGAGACCATATATTCAACCACTACCTCCACATCAAAACAGAAGAATGGGATGACTACAGGATTCATGTCACAGACTGGGAGGTCAACAAGTTCCTGAGAGTGCTTTAGAGGCCCCAATTTGAAACTGACACCATTGGATTTGCGCGCAAACCCTTTCAATTCCTATTTGCTTTTCAAAACATTTAACTGATGAGTCCTCATCACTCATTCCGAGACTATGATACCGGGAATGGGGCGAGTGAATCCCCGCCAAGTCAAGCAGGCGATGAAACAACTCGGGATTAAGACAGAGGATATCGAGGACGTCGAAGAGGTCATCATCAGGACTCGTTCCAGAGAGTACATCTTCAAGGAAGTTGCGGTCACGATGATGGAGATGCAGGGGCAGAAGACTTTTCAAATCGTTGGCGAGCCCCAAATTTCAGAGACGATGAGCCATGTGCAGAAGCCTTTGGAGACAAGGATTCCCGAAGAGGACGTGAAGCTGGTCATTGAGCAGACTGGATGTACGGAAGAACGCGCAATCAAGACGCTTAGGGAATGCGGAGGTCAGCCAGCTGAAGCGATTCTGAAAATCATATCATCATGAAGGAATCGCCATGTGCCTAGCCATACCAGGGAAAGTGTGTTCCGTCGAAGGAAAGATGGCGGACGTCGACTTCGGAGGAGTAACGCGCAAAGTGAACATCTCGCTTGTCGATACGCTCCCAGGACAGTGGGTGGTGGTGCATGCTGGCTTCGCCATTCAGGTGATGGATGAGAATGAAGCCATGGAAACCCTGAGACTTTGGGAAGAGCTCCTTAGCCAGACCTGATAGGCAGAGATTCCTGCTGAAGTCAAGGATTTGACATCAGATTGTTGTCGATTTCTTGGCTCTTATGCAGACGAAACCACCTTTCTCATCGCCGATCGAAGGGATTTCAGGCCTTGGTTTCGATTCTGGACCATAATGGAGGACCGACGTTATTTTATCAGGCCTAAACCCGCATTCGCGCAAGAGACTCCTTGCTTCATTAACGTTATAGAACCGAGCCTTGCTGTATATTCTATGGCCCTCCTTTCCTTTCTCAGAGTAGAGTCTGCCCCAGGGCGAATCTTTCGGGATCATGCATACAGCCACCGATCCATGATCCTTCAGAACCCTTCGAATCTCAAGCATCGAGTCGACCGGGTTCCGGAGGAAGCAGATAGTCGCGGCTATCAGGACAAAATCAAACAGCCTATCAGCAAACGGCAGGCTCTCAGCGACACCTCTCACCGCGTCAAGTCTCCTCCGTCTTGAGAGTCTCAGCATGGAAATAGATGGGTCCAAGGTGATTTGAGCCCCAATTTCAGAAGACACTAGTCCTGTACCAGCACCGACGTCAAGTCCGAATCCCTGCAAGTCCAGTGCTTTGATCGCTTTGACTTCCGAGGCAAATATCTCGGGATTGGACACGTACCAATTGTCGTAATCATCTGCTGATTTGTCGAAAAGTGAGTCCTTCACGAATTTAAATAGAACTCTCCTTCTTCATCAGTATTGCGTATGATTGGGATCCGGTCGCAATTCAACACATTTGGTGTTGATTCCGATTATCGAGTTAGGAAGATATCATTATATCAGATGGGCTCAGTAGGAACTCTCGAAGCCGTGTCGCGATGAACGTAGTATACGGTCCAGTCAGATCCTGGAGACTTGGACGCTCTATTGGGATCGATCCTATAAGTGTCGAACCGAAAGTCTGCACCTTCAACTGCATCTACTGCCAACTAGGAAGCAAAGGGATAGTCACCGACAGGAGGAGCCTATTCGTAAAGGAACAGGCGGTAAAGGAGCAACTCGCGGCACTGCTGAGGAGAAAGAAAGGCGGAGTCGTAGTCACTTTCTCAGGTACCGGAGAACCAACCCTCGCTTCGAATCTGATCGAAATGGTGGAGATAGTAAGCGATTTGACCGACTTTCCAATCGGGATACTGACGAACTCATCTCTCTTCCACAACCCAGAAATTAGAGAGGCGATGAAACTATTCGATTTCATTGTAGCGAAATTGGACGCTGCGTGCGAAGGGACCTTCCAACGAGTGAATCGACCCCACCCCTTCATTGGCTTCCGAATGGCCGTGGAGAACATCGAGCTCATGAGAAAGGAGTTCGAAGGCGACTTCTGTTTGCAGATCATGTTCATAAAAGAGAACATGAAAGATGTTGATGGACTGGTGGAGATATGCGACAGAATAGAACCCGATCTTGTGTTTCTGAACACACCTCTTCATCCAAGTATGATCCGTCCCCTCGGCAAGAAAGAAATGCGCTCGATATCGAAATCCTTCGCCCGGTTCCGATGCAGAATGGTCTATGATATAGAATCAGAACACGATCGGGGAACGACCAAACGCTAACAATGCTCGAGTGAGTGCACTTCCAGCTATATGTCGAAGAGGAAAAATCAAGAAAAGGGGTTTGGGGAAGTGGTCGGAAGTTCCTCAGCCGCTCCATCATACCTTGCAGAAATTCTGGAGAGATTCCCACTTCTTGTCTACATTCGCCTGGATTTCTTGAGCGACGGTCGTCCATTTGTCAGTCAGTAGCTGGCGGAATCTTCCCTGTGCCTTGAACCAGTCGGTCATCGGGCGTTTCTCCTTCTTACCCTCGGCAATGCGTTTGCTCTCTCCCGTCAGCCTCCAAGTTCCCCTCTCGAATTCGTATAGAGGCCACATGCAGGTTTCGACAGCCAGTTTCGATATCTCGACCGTCTGAGCGGATTCATGTCTCCAACCCCTAGGACAAGGCGATATCACATTGAGGAAAGCGGGACCACCGATCTCGAATCCTTTCGCGGCCTTGTCCACCAAATCCTTCCAGTTGTGAGGTGATGCCTGCGCGGCGTATGGAATGTCGTGAGCTATGATTATCTTGGTCATGTCCTTTGGGTACTCCTTTTTGCCAGGGCTGCACAACCCGGTCGGGCATGTAGTGGTGCTTGCGCCCCTCATCGTCGCACTCGACCGTTGGATACCTGTGTTCATGTACGCCTCATTGTTGAAGCACACATACATGAAATTGTGCCCCCTTTCGATCGCACCGGACAGAGCCTGCAAGCCTATATCGTAAGTGCCTCCATCACCGCCAAACGCGATGAAACGCATCTCCTGTTTCATCTTTCCCTTTCTCTGAAGTGCTCGGTACGTGCTCTCAACCCCGCTGATCGTTGCCGCGGCATTCTCAAAAGCACTGTGGATCCAGGGAACGTCCCATGCTGTGAATGGATACACGGAAGTTGAGACCTCAAAGCATCCGGTTGCGTTTGCCACGACGATAGGCTTGTCGGTGGCCATCAATACTTGCCTGACAATTATCGGTTCCGCGCAACCCGCACACAGTCTGTGACCCTCGGTCAGCTTCGCGGGTTTATGTGACAGCTCTTTCAAAGTTGGGCTCAGATTCTCACCCCCAAGTAGTTTATCGTCTTGCTCTCACCTTTCATCAGCTGGCTGAAAACGACCTTGATGTCGTCGACTCCGACGTCCCTTCCGCCGAGACCATAGACGTAGTCGACGATGTTCGGCTTACTGGGTGAATCGAACATCGCAGATCGCACTTCGGGGAACGTCGGTCCTGATGCTCCAAAGCTGATCGCCCTATCCATGACAGCGACGCCTTTCTTTCCCTCCAGAATCTTGGCGATCTCCTTCGCCGGGAACGGACGGAACAACCTTAGCTTTAGGCTCCCTACCTTTTTCCCCTCAGCTCTCAACTCATCGACGACCTGTCTAAGCGTTCCAGCGGTGGAGCCCGCGGCCATCACGATGTAGTCGGCGTCATCTGCACGGTACGGCTCAATGAGATCATATGACCTGCCACTAATCTCTGCGAACTCCTTCTGGACTTCCTCGATCACAGGAAACGCATCTTCCATAGCCCTGACCTGCTGGTATTTGTGTTCGAAGTAGTACTCGGGTGAGTCGAATGGGCCATAAGAGGTCGGTTCGCTAACGTCCAGCAGCGGTCTGATGGGTTTGAAATCACCGACAAACTTCTTGACCACGTCGTCAGGAAGAAGAGACATATTCTCAAGCGAATGACTTGTTATGAACCCATCAAGGCACGTCATCACTGGCAGGCGAACGTTCAAATGCTCTGCGATCCGGAACGCCATTATCGTGTTGTCGTACGCCTCTTGAGCGTTCTCACCGTATACCTGCACCCAACCTGCGTCCCTTCCTCCCATCGAATCGCTGTGGTCGCAGTGAATGTTGATTGGTCCGCTCAAAGCCCTGTTGGCCACCGCCATGACAATCGGCAGCCTCATCGATGCGGCTATGTAAAGCATCTCCCACATAAAAGCCAGACCCGCCGATGCCGTGGCGGTCGCCGTTCTGGCCCCTGCCGCGGAAGCGCCTACACAAACGCTCATCGCGCTGTGTTCTGACTCCGTGCAAACGTACTCGGTCGTGACGTGCCCGTCGGCCACATATTCCGAGAACGCCTCGACGATAATGGTCTGGGGTGTAATGGGGTAGGCGGCGACGACGTCCGGATCGATCTGTTTCCAGGCATACGCTATTGCCTGGTCTCCATTCATTGCCAACAATTTCTGCATCTATGCCCCCTCCTCTTTCATTGTTATTGCCTTCTTCGGGCATTCAGTGGCACAAATCCCGCACCCTTTGCAGTGCGAGTATCTGAAGCCTTTCATTTTCTCATCCTCAACAAGCACAGAATTATCTGGACAGAATATCCAACAGAAAAGACAATCTATACATTTCTCCTTGTCCACCTCAGGTCTTCGGGATCGCCAATCACCAGTCTTGTATCTCCTAGCACTACCCCTCTCTGTGATCATCCCACCGATAGGATACTCGTTGTACTTCTTGTCCGACTCAGCCATCACCGCACCTCCACATAGGCTCGCTCCACGGCCTTTATGTTCTTGGCTGTGACTTCCTTCGGAAACTTGCCCGAAAACTTGCTGGCAAGCTCGTTTGTGATGCTCTCAATACTCACGACGCCAGAGACCTTGGCAAGTGCGCCAAGCATCGCCGTATTGGCAAGTGGTCTCCCTATCTCTTCCATAGCTATCTTTGTCGCATTGACCGTATGGACGCCAGTGTTCGCGTGAAGGACTTCCCTAAGTTTGTCGGGCAAGTCCGCATAGTTTGCTACCACCGCTCCAGATGACTTGAGTCCCTCGACAAGATCGATCTGGCCGATCAGAGTTGAATCGACGACAACCACATAGTCAGGGTAGTATACCTGGCTGTGCACTGTTATTGGCTTATCTGATATCCTGGCGAAGGCTCTTATTGGGGCGCCCATCCTCTCCGGACCGAACTCCGGGAAAGCCTTGATATACTTGCCCTCCTTGAGAGCCGCCCCAGCAAGAATCTCGTTGGCGGTGACGATTCCTTGACCGCCCCTGCCATGCCAACGGATTTCGACCGTTCGAGCTACATCTTGTTGATTCAAGATACACACCCTCGGACAGGGGAATTACGTGTGACCGTATTTGAGTGCTTCTATCACACCAAGAAGGATTAGCTCATGTATGATCTTCGAAGAAGATGCGCCATCTCGCTGACCGGGATGATTTTGAGACAGAGATGATTTCGTTTCATTCCTTCCATGTACAGTGCTGACTAGTGACAAATCGTTTGATGTCACTGGTAAAGAAAGATAATCGGAAAATTCGAAGCCTCTTGAAAGAGACATTAAAGGTTATCGTGGAAGTCCAATAATAGGTGTTCAAAGTCGAACTTCTCGCGAAGACCGAGGAGATGTTCTCGAAAACTGAAATCCTGCTAATCCTATGATGTGATTTGGACCACAGGATTTATCAGAGCCTAGGTATTTCGATAATGAAGATGGAGTGCGTGGCGATGGAGACCTCGCACTTGGACGCTGATTGTATGGGGAGAGGTGAATGAAGAAGATAGCCAGCATCGATGAGCTAGGAGTCCACGACATTCAGATCGCTGGAGGAAAAGCAGCAAACCTTGGCGAGCTGACCTCCGCCGGTTTCAATGTGCCGCCAGGTTTCGTGTTGACGACCGCCGCCTACGACTATTTCATTGAGCAGAAAGGCTTGAGTAGGAAGGTCGACAAAGCTTTGGAGGCCGTCGACGTCGCTGACGACAGATCGCTTCAGGATGCATCTTCCTCCATACGAACCGCCTTCGAGAAGATAGAAATCCCACTAGATCTGAAGGATGAGGTCCTCAGAGAATACAAGAAGCTTTTCAAAGACCACCATGAGAGACGATTTGTGGCTGTCAGGTCGAGCGCCACAGCAGAGGATCTTCCAACAGCAAGCTTCGCGGGTCAACAGGACACTTTCCTGAACGTCAGTAGTCCGGAAGACCTGCTCGACAAAGTGAGGAAGTGCTGGTCTTCATTGTTCACACCGAGAGCCATCGCATACCGGTCGAGCAAGGGATTCGATCGCATGAAGGTCAAGCTGGCTGTTGTTGTGCAGAGGATGATCAGTTCAGAGGTCTCCGGGATAATGTTCACGGTCGATCCAAACTCCGAGCTACCTCATATCATCATAGAAGCTGGATATGGACTTGGAGAGGCGATGGTAGGCGGCAAAGTGACTCCTGACACTTACGTCGTTGACAAGTTCCACAGAAAGATAATCAACAAGAGAATTGCGAAGCAAACCTGGAAACTAGTAAGGGGAAAGAAAGGAGACAGCGTCAGAGAGGATGTCGACGTGGAGCTTGCGGCCAGGCAGAAGATGATGGACGAACAGATACTGGCCCTTGCCGACATTGGGAATCAGATTGAATTGCATTATGACAAGCCGATGGACATAGAATGGTGCATCGAGAACGGCGAGATATTCGTCGTTCAGGCGAGGCCTGTGACGACGCTGTCATCGAATTCGAAGATCGAAAAGACAAATGAAGTCGGAGGGAAGGACGTGAAAATCGAACAGCCCGCGGAACCAGGTATGAGGAAGGTACTGGTCAGAGGACTTGCGGCAAGCCCAGGAACGGCCCGTGGGACCGTGAGGACCTTAGGTGAGGGAATGAGCTTGGACGTTGTGAAGAAGGGGGACGTCCTCGTCACGGTAATGACATCACCTGACATGGTCCCAGCGATGACAAGGGCTGCTGCGGTTGTCACGGACGAGGGCGGAATGACCTGTCATGCTGCGATTGTGGCGAGAGAGCTCGGAATACCTTGCATTGTGGGTGCAAGCAATGCGACGAAGATACTCACCCAAGGCATGTTGATAACCGTCGATGGTAAGATGGGAGTTGTCTATGAAGGTGCGGATGAGGTCGCGACGATAACCAGACCTTCAAATGAAGTCGTGATGAAGAGCGTTCCAGTTACGGGGACAAAGATCCTCGTCAACATAGGAGTGCCGCACAAAGCCGAAGAGTATGCCAAGCTTCCAGTCTCCGGCGTCGGTCTCATGAGAATCGAGTTCCTATTTACCAGTCACGTCAAAGAGCACCCGCTAGCACTCATGGAACAGGGACGTTCGAAAGAGTTGGTCGACAAGCTCGCTGAGGGGATTGCAATCGTTGGGAGAGCATTTTACCCCAGGCCCGTAATCCTGAGGACCTCGGACTTCAAAACGAACGAATATCGGGAGATGAAGGGAGGAGAGAAATTCGAGCCTCATGAGTCCAATCCCATGATTGGATGGAGAGGGTGCTCCCGGTATGTGTCAGAACAGTATAGAGAGGCGTTCAAGCTGGAACTGGTCGCAGTGAAGAAAGTAAGGGAAGAGATGGGTCTCAAGAACATATGGGTAATGCTTCCCTTCGTCCGGACTGTCGATGAGCTGAGAAGGATCACAGCGATGATGAACGAGGTCGGGTTGGAGAAGGGACGAGACTTCAAACTGTATTTGATGGCGGAGGTTCCATGCAACATATTCATGGCTGATGAGTTCGCCGATCACTGTGACGGTTTCTCCATAGGAAGCAACGACCTGACGCAGCTGATAATGGGAGCCGACAGGGACTCTGACATTCTCGGCAAGATGGGGTACTTCGATGAGCGGAACGAAGCGATAAAACGAGCTATCGAACACCTAATCGTCACGGCGCACAAGAAAGGCAAAGTCGTCTCCATCTGCGGTCAGGCCCCGTCTGTCTATCCCGAGTTCGCAGAATTCCTCGTACGGTCCGGGATCGACAGCATTAGCCTGAACCCCGATACCGTGATAAGCACGATTGGACTGATCGCTTCGGTCGAACAGAAGATCATGCTCGAGTCACTTACCAGGAACAAGTGAGATCTGAGAGAGACTACACCGAAGAGGTCATCACTCGCCTTTCAGAAGCTTTGTGGTAATCTCGACAAGCGGATGATGCGAACCTTCGAGTATCTTCACATCGTCGAGCGTCTTTAGACCCCTTTCCTCAGCTGAGCGCTCCATACCGAGCTCGATTTCAGCGCTCGGTTCCAGAACGAAGGCCGTGAACTGTCTGACTCCCATATCTCTCGCTGCTAGGACCCTGTGATGCCCATCGATGAGCAAATAGTGATCTCGCTTCTGTACGACGATTATCGGTTCCACCAATCCCCGTTTGATCTCGTACTGTCTTCCCCTCAATTCATCGGCATAGATCTCGTGTTGTGTCGGTCTCAACGATTCGATCGGGATCACCGTCCTCTTCACCTTGATGTCGATTTTGTGCTTTGACTCCAAGAACGTCTTGACCATAAGCACCTTGCTTGGAGTGGCTCTCTCGATGTGGGACCTGACTATGTCGATGTTCGAGATGATTCCTATGATCTTCCCTTTCCCATCGACGACTGGAACGTTTCGCAATCCGTATCTGAAGAGGACACGTGCGGCGTCGTCGATGTCCATGTCCGGACTCACCGTGATGGTGCCCCTCCTCGCAATCTGCCGCACTTTCATCTTGGGTTTCGTTGCTGCTCTCAAGAGCTCCTTGGCCGTGATGAACCCGACAAGACGACCGTTTTCCGCTACTGGGAGTCCGTGGAACTCCGTCGAAATCAGTTTCTTCATGGCCTCTTCAATAGTGTAATCGGGAGACACAGAGACCACATCCCGGACCATGTAATCTTCGACACGCAGTTTCTTCTCCATTGCGAGTTTTCTCCTTTTCAACCATTATCTGGGCGTACACTCATAAACCTACTGACAGATAGGATCGGTCTTGAAAATACGAGGGCGGGCGAATGATATTGGAAACCCAGTGGATTTCCCGGGACACCTTAAGGAATAAATACGACATACCTATTCTGGTCTCAAGCAAGGCCCCGGTAGTGTAGTGGCCCATCATCCGGGCCTGTCGTTCCTCCTCTGGTGGAGCAGACAGCCCGGGACTCGGGTTCGAATCCCGACCGGGGCGCTCGACGTTCTTCTCGACTATTCATCACGATTTTCTATCAACCCAGACTCTTTCCCCTGGCCCTCAGCAGAATTGCGATCGCGACGACTATCACCACCACTCCAGCAGAGAGGAGCATCGTCCCGGTATCAATACCAAACGAGCCCGATCCGCTGGTATCTTTCGTGATCGTCAGAGGAATTTCCACCCAATTGTTGTCATCTGACCTCTCTTGTATCGCACCTTCGCCATCGACTTCGACACGCAACAAATGGCTTCCGGATGTCGCCGTCCAAATAAGGCTGGTCACGACAGTCGAATGGGGAGAGACGTCAACGGATCTGACACCGATCGATTGCCCATCGAGAAGGAAGACAACTACCGCTTCATGGACCGCCCTGGAACCATCGTTTCTGACCGTAACAGAAAATGTGACATTATCTCCGACGCCCGCACCGTCAGGATATGTGGTCACGCCCGATTGCGTGACGACCAGGTCAGGCAGGGAAACGACGACCAGTCTTGAGCACGATGACTTGTCCCCCGAGTTGTCAGTGACGGTAAGGGTGACGGAGTAGTTGCCTTCGCCTTGGAAAGAATAGACTGGAGCTGCGATAGATGATGTCGCCCCATAACCGAAAACCCACTGATATTGTGTTATCGAACCATCGCGGTCCACCGCGATGCTCATGAAGTCTACGGTTGTTCCAGAATTTTCATTTGCGACAACCCAAGTGAAATCTGATAGTGGTGGGAGATTTCTGACAAAAATAGTCAGTTGCGTCGAGTTTGAGCCACCATCATCGTCTACGACCGATAACCGAATCAAGAATTCGCCAGATCGCGAATAGCGGAAAGTCGGTGATTTCTCTGATCTCCAGTTTCCATCTCCGAAACTCCAATTCCAAGAGACAATCGCGCCGTCCGTATCGATAGAACTATCAGTAAATGATATATTCTCCAGACTCTGAGGGGAATCATCGCTAATGTCGAATGAAACGATCGGGAGAGAGTTGCTTATCGAAATCTCACGGCTGGATGTGTTCGTGGCTCCATCGTCGTCCCAGACAGTGAGATTGACTATATACTGGCCATTGTCAGCAAAACGGTGAGAGGGAAATGCTTCGTCTGAAGACGACCCGTCCCCGAATTCCCACTGCCGACCGGTCATCGTTCCATCCACATCTATTGAGAGGTCAATGAACTCGATCAGGTCTGATGTGGACGGATCATCGGGAGTCCAATCAAAGCTGACCAGGGGTTTCGTGTTCAGAATCGTGATACCGACCCGCTCGGTATCCCTGGCTCCGACATCATCGGATACAACAAGTGTGACGACATAGAACCCGTCCATTGGATAGCGGTACTTCGGGTCTGGTTCAAATGAAAGACTGCCGTCCCCGAAGTCCCAACTTCGACTGGCAACATACCCATCGGAGTCTGTCGAATCATCAATGAACTGAACTTCACTTTGTGTCGTCGGGTTGTTCGGCGAATAAGTGAACTGTGCCACTGGGAATTCATTGCCCACAGGGACCGTGCTGATCGCACTGACAGTCGCTCCAACGTCATCTGTCACGTTCAATTTCACCGTATAGACACCCTTGGAGGTGAATGCATGTAGTGGATTGGCCTCTGACGAGCTGATCCCGTCCCCGAAGTCCCATGTCCGGGTCACGATGAAGCCATCCAAATCAACCGATTGGTCAGAGAACTCGACAGTCTCACCAATCGCTGGAAAATCAGGGGAGAAGCTGAATGAGACCTCAGGCAGTCTATTGTACACTGTTATGATTTTTGACGTCGCATTCTCCTCGCTCACATCATCTCGGACGACGAGCGTTGCCATGTAGTCGCCAATTCTAGAATAGGAATGTGTCACATTCCTCGAATACGCGAAACTACCATCCCCGAAGTCCCACGTCCAGTTTACGATCATTCCGTCAGAATCGAAGGACGAGTCGATGAACCTGATCGCGTCGAAGCTCGACGGGCTAGAGGGATCATAGCTGTACCTGGCCACCGGAATTTGATTTCCATCGGTCAGCATCTTCATGAATGGATAGCGATCGAGACAACTCCCCCCACGTACCGCATACGGTGTGTCACCCACTCCATCCGGGTTTGGAAGGTCTTGGTTCGGTCCAGATCTATCATCAGAATCTAGATAGTCGCTCCAATAGTTTCCCCCGAGTGGATATGAGACATTGTATCTGCTGTTCCCATCATCCCAGGCACTGATTCCGTTCGAAACGAAGTCATTGCGATATATGACATTGTCACTGGAGGAAACCGATCTCATTCCGATGAGATTCTGGTTGATCGTGCATTTGGTCACCGATATCTCTGTAGATTCAAAGATGAGAAGTCCGTTGATGTTTCCGTGAAGATCGAGAGAGCTCACGGACAAATTGGCGCATGAGACTAGTACAAGACATCCGATGTCTCCTCCGGACCGGTCTATTGTGGCGTCCGTTAGATCAGTTAAGTACACAAGCGCGCCGGCGGTGACATTATTAGAAATTATTTCATGAACGAAGTGAGACCTCATGGACCCAGATATTCCGAAATCGAACTGGTTGCCAGATATTTCATTGTTGAATAATGTCAGAGCCTCGGAGTCATTGATCAAAAGACCAACATCGCATTCGCGAACCTCACAATCCAAGACATGAACGTCCGTAGAGTTCGCGATCTCCAGTCCGACATCAACACGGGTCACATCAAGGCGGACTATTTCGACGCCGAAGGAGCCCTCGACGTTCAACCCACCATTACATTCAGTGAGATTCAAGTCAATGATGTCAGCACCAGTCACCCCAACCAGATTTAGCCCATCGCAGGAACGGAGCGATGAGTTTCTCATGAGCAACATATCGCTCTTGAGCTGGAAACCAGGAGTACTTACGTGGTTCCGACATCCCTCAAATGAGACATTATCAGCAATGAACTCCGATCCTGATGTGGTCAGCAGCGAGTAACCGATGTCGCCATCGCAGGTGATCAGGGAGTCACGGATCTCGATGGATCCATCGACCAGGATGCTGAAATGATGATTCCATGATGAGTTGAAGATTATGGTGGAATTGAGGATCTTGAGTCTACCAGCCGATTCGATGAATAGATTTCCACCTAGCGTCAGGAGACTGCTCTCAATGACCTCATCATCCTTGATCCCCCAGGCAACGTCTACCTCTACTGAGATCATGTCATTTGAGGTCCATTGGTCCGAAGTGAGATTCGAATGAACCTTCACGATTGTCGGTTCAGCCCTTGGAGGTATCCAAGCGAAGGTGGTCAAGGTCGTCCCGCCAGCAGGCACGCTGACGAGGGAGGTTGAAACAACATCCCCATCGATGATAAGCTCAACTGGGACCTGAACCTCGTCGAATCTACCGAGATTCTTGACATTCAGTGAGACTGTGCATGACTGGTCCGCCAACGCGGGACTCACTGTGAGATCTGACAATGCAATATCGTGTCCCCTGTCTTCGATAAAGTGAACGCTTGTCTCGGGATCGCCCAGGAGATTGATAGCCATATAGCACCATCTCATCGCACCAATGTTGCCCACGGACGACGCTAGGTCCTCCTTGGAATCGGACAAGGCGCCACCAAGACTCCTGATGCGCTGATTGAATATCGCATCAAAGAATTGAATATCGTAGGCCTGAGATGGGCCATTGGTGCTGCCGGGAACGTACCATCCGTACCTAGAATTCACAATCATCGCGACAGCTCCATGATCGCTGCTAATGAAATGCTCGGCTATCGCTTCCGTCTCCCCGCTCGTCGCTTCATCGAACGCTCCGATATTGCAGGCCTGGGAATAAAGCACGAAGTATTGAGAATTCGATAGGGATTTGACATCATTGATCGTTAGATCGGCAAAGCTGCTCATGCTGCCATGCCCCATATGATTGACTATATGAACTCCTGAGTTGAGCGCGGAAAGCAATGCGCCCTTCGAGAAGGTCCCGTCCTCCTCATAGAGTCGTTGGATCGACAGGTCAGGATTGGATGTTGGGAACGTCTTTTCGACCACCTCATCCTTATAGTCACCTCCCCAAGTTGGACGGTCGTCAAGCTTGTTGCCCACCATCAATGACTTGTTCAAGTATTTGCCAGCATAATCCCGTTCGTACGAGATTTCCTTGCTCACGAAGTTGGCTGCCTCTTCGACGTTGTCAACCGTGGCGCGGCCAACTCCTATTTCGCTCAAGAGATCCGCTTCATCGCCAGCTATTCCTCCGCCGATTCCGGCACCCTCACCATAGACACCATCATTGTCGGTATCCCAGTCACCGTCCAATCCTGAGTAGTAGATATCGGCAGGTATGTCCGCCGCATACTGCCCGGTCACCCAGACCAGTCTCGCTGGTATGATCTCATCATCTCCGCCCAGAAGAACAAACTCAGTGTTCCACTTGCCATGAGCGTCTTTGATGAAGTTGCGTATCTGTGTCTGAGTATCGTTCCCCTTACCTCCGTGGGAAATCGGGTCACCCCAGTAAGAAGGATTGGATTTTATCCATTCCACGGTGAACACTCCGGTGGTCAGGTTAGCAAGAAGGGGTTGATCGGCCCCTCTGGACGTTTTCCAGTTTGCCAGTCGAGAGAATTCGCCAGTGAGAGCGTCAGAGGTGACAATTATGTATTGCTTCGGGTCGTTTTGAGGAGAATTGTCTTGATAGTAACCATGGTCAGCAAGAGTATCTGGGTTGTCAATTCTCGGTAAAACAGAATCGATGTTGGCAGATAGTACGACAGTCTCAGTTGTCAACTGTCTCACATGAACGATGAGTTCCATATCGGGAAAATAGCTCACATCGCCCTCGACGACATCAAACTGCAAGGGGCAGAGCCTGAACAAGGCGACTTTGAGCCCTTCCAGCAACTGGGTTCCAGTATACTCAGCTTGAACTGCTGGGAAGCGCGCATAGGGACCAGGAAAAATAGAATACGATGATTGTTCACGACCGAAATCGTCTCCAGGCTCAGTCGTCGGATAATATTTCGGGCGGACATCAAAAGAACCGACGCTGCCAATCAGTACGGGTCGGATACAACTCACCTCGTAGTCGGAGAACTCACTGGCGGGGGGGAGAAGTACCTTTACCGTCTTATATGGTAGCAATAGTCCTTCATCCGAAACATACGATGGAACACCGTCGAAGGAGACTATCAGATGGGACCCGACTTTTTCAGTTCTGGGTTCCGAGAATGTGAAAGACACTCGCAGATCGGTCTTAGCGACTTCTCCGACCGTCGTATCAGAAAAGGCTCCAGTCGTGCTTGGAAGGACCAATACTGTAAGAAGAAAGACGAGCAAAGCGGCTTCGACAATAAGTTTCGGGTCTCTGCATTCCCTCAGGACCTCCATCGAAAACCAGTAGGTTCAATCTTGATTAAATATGAATTGGTGCGAAATAGAGGTATGGATAGACACCGATTCTGCCCTTTCTCGACACCATTCACGCTGAGGATACTAGAACGTTAAAAACCCTTTTCTCTTTTCATTATGCAGCGTGCTCTTCCAACCTTCATATCCGTCATCCAGATGTTGATGCCAGATGAAAAACTATATGTCTTCTTCTGTCATGACATTAATTAGTTCCCCTTCCTCTCGCTGTCTGTCCGCTTCGCCCGTCAAATCGGTCAGAACTGTCAGAGTTGTTGAACGAACAGCATAAGGAGAAGCTCATTCGACGAAGTGGAGGCAGATCGTCTTCTTCTCCTTCACCAGATTCCTGGAGATCATCCCAGTTTCAAGCCAACATGCGTTGAAGACCCCTGCGGGCACGAGACAGGTCGGAGTCAAGCTCGACTCCTCGGCTATTTCGAGAATTCTAGATCCCTTTATCCTGCAGAAATCGTCCGTCGATACGGACATGAGAAGCTTGGCATAGTGATTGATATCCTTGCACGTGGATTCGAACTTGAGCTTCACTGTCCCATCTCCCACGTCCTCCGCCTCTATGACGGTCTCGTGGGAGCAGAGACTCATGTCGACTTTGATCTTTGAGGTCATGGAAATACCGAGGAAAAATGAATCAGCCATTATAAGTATGTGGTTCACGAAAGTCTTCGGTGTTCGCAAGAAGCACTCCCGCGAATGTGGCCTCTCACTGCCTGATAGATTATTTGCAGCACTCAAGGGGAGTGACAGTATAATTGCCGAGGCGCTTGTCGTATGAAATCGAGGCTTTAACCTTAAAGACCTCCTCGATGTACTTCTCCGTCAGAACATCGACCACCTTTCCAGATGCCCGTATCTTTCCAGAGCTCATGAGAAGCAGCTTGTCGCAATATCTGGCGGCCAGATTGAGGTCATGCGATACTACGATCACTGTCAGCTTCTCGCTCCTCACGAGCCTGCGAACGAGGTCCATTATCTCGAGCTGATGGTTGACGTCCAGGTGGAGGGTGGGTTCATCAAGCAACAGGATCCTAGGTCTTTGAGCAAGCGCTCTGGCGATCACAACGCGCTGCCTCTCTCCCCCACTTATCTCTTCCATCGTTCTATCGGCCAGGGAGACAATATTGGTCATCTCCATAGCATTCCTGACGATCTCGATATCCTTCTCTGACTCTCTTTCGAATCTCTCCATTGCGGGAGTCCGACCCATCATTACTATGTCAAGGACAGTGAACGGGAAGCTGACTACCGAATTCTGCGGGACGACCCCGATGTTACCGGCAATCTCCCTTCTGGTGAGATCCACATAATCTCTGCCATCGATCAGAATCGTTCCGATTCTCGGACTTAGCGCTCTATTGATGCACCTGAGAAGCGTGGTCTTGCCGGACCCGTTCGGTCCGATTATCCCAACTATCTCTCCGTCCCTCGCCTCGAAAGTGACATCCGCAAGAACGTCCGAGCTACCGTATGAGAAGCTGATCCCCTCGATGGCAAGCCTCACCATCCGGTGACCCCCTTCCTTCTCTTGAGGAGATAGAGGAAGAAAGGAGCACCTAGAAGGGCGGTTATTATTCCGACAGGGAGCTCTTCGGGCGATACGATCGTCCCAGCGATTCTATCGGTCCAAATCATGAAAATCGCGCCCACCAGGCAGGATGCGGGAAGCAGTATCCGGTTGTCCGGGCCAACGAAAAGTCGCATGATGTGAGGAACTATCAGACCGACAAAGCCAATGACGCCGCTGACCGACACTGCCGCAGCCGTCACGAGCGATGAGGCAACGAGGATCGTGTTTCTAACAAGTGGCACGTTCACTCCGAGGTTCACTGCGTGGTCTTCGCCGATCATCATGACGTTCAGATCGCGAGAGAAAATTAGAATCATCGCCGTACCTGCGACGACCATCGGCAGCGCAAAAGCAAAGAAGGTCCATCGGGAGTCCCACAGGCCTCCCATCATCCAGAACACTATAGCGCTGAGTTTCTCTCCAGCAAGGTACTTGGTGAAGGATACGAGGGCCGTGAAGAACGCTGCAATCGCTATACCAGCGAGCAAGAGCGTGTCAACTGGGACTCGACCGTCCGCTTTCGCGATGCTATATACAAGAAAGAGAGTCATGAAGGCGAAGGCAAAAGCCATCACCGGGGTCGCGAACTGCCCTGTCACTATGCTGAATCCCAAGACGATGGACAAAGATGCCCCAAAAGCCGCTCCAGACGAAATCCCAAGGACATAGGGTGAGGCCATAGGGTTCCTGAAGAGCCCCTGCATAGCTGCCCCTGCTATCGCAAGGGAAGCGCCGACCAAACCTCCCAGCAATATTCGCGGCAAACGAATGTTCAGTATGATCGTCTTGTGTGATATCGAGGCGTCCCCTCCGAAGAGTATCGTGAGTATCTCCCCAAAAGAGATGCTGACCGGACCGATCATCAATGCGAGAATGACCGTCACAAGAAGCGCCAGGATCAGCACTGTGATGATGAGAAGCCACAGCGAAAGCTTCTTCGTGTGCAGTACTCCGATATCCGGGCCTTCCATCGAACCACTCAACTTGGACGAATCTGTAAAGCGTCTGCTAGTCTTTTATGTTTATGATTTGGACCTCACTACCACATCCCGCCGGGCCAGCATCATCACGTGAAAAGCTCGGGATAGAACCACTGAGCGAACATCTCCAAGGCGTCCACGACCCTTGGGCATGCGGTGACCAGCGCTCCGTTGATCCTGTAGATCTTGCCCTGATCCACTGCATTTACGCCGCTGCCGATTCCGATCCATTCCACGAAATCGTCATTCGTCTTTGAACTCTGATTCTCGACAATTATCACATCTGGATTCGATGCCACTATGAACTCCGTGCTTGGCTGCGGGTACTTCGAAGCATTGCTCCCATAGATGTTGATTCCACCAGCCAGGGAGATCAGTTCATCGGCCAAGGCTCCGGGTCCCACCGTCTTACCGTTCCTTAGTTCAAAGTATGCCTTCGGTTTCATCTCCGGGTTGATTCCAGAAAGCTTGCTGGTAACGGCTTCGACCTTATCCTGCATTTGATTGACCAGATTGACCGCCGCGCTGCTCTTTCCAGTAGCGTTTCCTATTGATTCGATGACTCTCATCGTATCTGATATCGATGTCGGATTGTAGGCTATGACGGGTATGCCCAGCCCCTCCAAGGTGGAGATGGTGTTCGTCGCAAATGTCCAGGTTATGACGCAGTCTGGCTCAAGAATCGTGACGTTCTCAGCATTCAGAGTGTAGAAGCTGCCTACGTTGGCCTTGGATAGAGCTCCTGATGGATAGGTGCTCGTTTTGTCGACTCCGACGACCTGATGGTCGGCTCCGATCGCAAAAAGGATTTCTGTGAACGAGGTTCCGAGAGAGATTATTCGCTGAGGGTATTTGGGAATTGTAACATTCTGGCCTCTGTCGTCCATGATGACCAGATCTCCAGCCGTGTTTTGATTTCCCGTTGAAAGGATGATGACTGCACCTACGATCCCAGCAAGTATGACCACCGTGACAACTGCCAGCGCAACGAACTTCTTACTAGCCATCACATTCTCCCCCTCAAGTTCCAGATTGACAGATGTCTAACCACGAAAGTCTTTAAAGATTTTTCCAGAACAGATACTGAAACCACGTTCAAATTGACTCTCGATAAGTAAAGTTTATTGACCTCCTTCGTGATGGATGAGTAATGCGACAACTTCTCAGAGGCAAGATCCACAAGGCCGTCGTCACCGATACTGACCCAGACTATATCGGAAGCATAACCATAGACCAGAACCTGGTGGAAAAAGCTGACATTTGGCCTGGGGAGTTGGTCCTGGTGTCCGACATCGACAACGGAGCCCGCTTCGAGACCTACGTGATTGTTGCAGCGCCGGGGTCGGGGACAGTTGCGGTTAACGGCTCGGCGGCTCATCTGGTCAAGAAAGGACATAAGATTATAATCATGGCCTTCGAGATCGCGGACTCGCCCATAACCCCTAAGATAGTCCTCGTCGATGAGAAGAATCGCTTCATGAAGTATCTCCATCGCAATCCAGACTTGGACAACTGAGAAGCTCGGGATTCCTTTGTCTTATTTGGAGATAGGGGAAGGTTAGCTTCTTAGCCTCCGACCAACATCCAAGGAGCAGGGAGAATGAAACAATCAAATTACGCGTCTATTCTGACGGCGGAGCTAGGGGAAATCCGGGACCTGCAGCGTTCGCCTACATCTTCTGCACTGAAGATGGCAGGATAGTGAAGGAATCCTCCACTTACATAGGGAACGCAACAAACAATGAGGCAGAGTACAAAGGCTTGATTGCTGCACTCGTTCAAGCAGATGCAATGGGTGCGGATGAAATACTGATCACCATGGACAGCGAGGTCGTCGTGAAGCAAATGAGAGGCGAGTATCGGATAAGGGCAATGAATCTGATCCCGCTCGCCGAGGAAGCAAAGAGGCTGAGGTCACGGTTCAAGAGCTTCTCCATAGTCTGCGTAAAGAGAGATGACCCGATGATATCCAAGACCGACGAGCTCGTCAATTACGAACTAGACCAACATGAGCTTCTCCGAAAGCTGCGATGACGACAAACGGCCATACCACTGGTGGATTGATATCGAGAACCGACTCACTGGAGGATCGATCGATAAAATGCGATTCGAAAACCACCTCGAACGTAAGGGTATATGTTAATATAGTGGTGGAATCTAGTTTGTTTTAGGTGTCCGAGGAAGGTGGCTCAAGTTTCCTCCTTGAAGCTGTTTTCTAATCCCCCACCACACCTACCTTGGACGCCATTTCCCCTGTACACTGAAAACAAATCCATCAATCCGTCGATCCTGACGACTCGTTGATCCCCAGTATCCATGTCCCTAACCACGACGGACTGGATCTCGAGCTCCTTCCCCCCTACGATGATCGCCTTCTTCGCTCCGATTGAATTTGCGTACTTCAGATTCTTGGTCAGGTTCCGGCGCATCAAATCGACTTCCGCTGGAATTCTCCTCTCCCTTAGCATGGCCGTGATCTCGAACGCTCTCCTCCTCGTACCTTCATTGACTGGGATGACAAACGCCTCTACCACCCTGGGAGGTACCTTGAACCCTTCCTTCTCCAATGCCAAGAGAGTCCTGTCGAAGCCGATGGCGAAGCCGGTCGAGAACACTTTGTCCCCTCCAAATAGCTCGGACAGTGAGTAAGACCCTCCGCCGCAAACCTGCTTCTCCGCGCCGAGCTTGGGAACGTCAATCTCAAAGACTATGCCAGTATAATAGTCTAGACCTCTGATGACGCCAAGATCTATCATCAATTTCTTGACCTGGCTGGTCTCAATCAGATTTGCGACCTCCAATAGATAGTCTCTCGATTCCCCCTCGAAGCCATCAAGAACAGAGACTGGACCCGAAATCTTGGTTATCCGAATCACGTCCTCCATGGACTGGTCGTCCATTCCAGCTCGCTCCATGATCACTCTCGCCTCATCGTAGAGCTTCTTGTCGAGCTTCTGGAGTATGGAGGGGACCGCCTCCGGCGAGACACCGGCATCCCTCAACCTCTTCCTCAATATTCCGATATGTCCGATCCTAATCCGACATTCCTCTAGTCCGGCCTCCTCCATGATGTGTGCTGCAAGCGCGATGACCTCAGCATCCGACTCTGGATTCTGCGCGCCGATCAGTTCCGCTCCGAATTGGTAGAACTCCCTGAAGCGTCCGCTTTGAGGCCTCTCGTATCTGAAGCATGGGCCGATGTAGAAGACCTTCAAAGGGCGTGGAAGATCCGTCAGTTCATTAACGAAGAATCTGATGACCGGCGCGGTCAGCTCGGGTCTGAGCGTGATGTCCCGTCCTCCCTTGTCCTTGAAGGCGTACATCTCATCCAGTATGTTCGGGCCGGATTTGATGGTGAAAAGCTCAGCGTGCTCGAAAATAGGGGTCGCTATCTCCCGGAATCCGAAGATTCCTGCTTGATAGCGCATGAGGCACTCGAGATAGCGCCTCTTATCCATTTCATCAGGACCGAAATCCCTCGTTCCTCTCGGACGCTGAATCATCTGGTCAGAGATAGGACGGCCGTTATTAATTCTTTATGATTGGGCCAGGCAAAGGAACTGACCGTTCCGCACATACAATTGAGAATGGACCTAGCCCAGGGCACTGTCGATGTCATCCTTGAGGTCATCGATATCCTCGATCCCAACCGATAATCGAATGAGTGAGTCCTTGATCCCCAAGCGTGCCCTGTCAGATGACGATAGAGCTGCATGCGAGGAGTTGAGCGGCATACTGGCCAGGGAGTCGACGCCGCCGAGACTGGTGGCCTTCTTTATCAAAGAGAACGATCTCAAAACCTCCTCGGCCGCCTCTCTCCCTCCTGCGACCTCGAAGCTCACCATTCCTCCATACCCGCTCAATAGCTTACTTGCCAGGTCGTGCTGCGGATGGGATCTCAATCCCGGATAGTAGACCCTATCCACCTTGCCATGGCCTTCGAGAAATC
>Ga0315284_10001175_pt1 | contig 37041 bp, 32 predicted proteins | sample YL17G09_16_MG_FD_203696 | JGI IMG/M metagenome (GOLD analysis project Ga0315284, IMG submission 203696) | Sediment microbial communities from Yellowstone Lake, YNP, Wyoming, USA - YL17G09_16 | ecosystem: Environmental > Aquatic > Freshwater > Lake > Sediment | place: USA: Wyoming | collected...
GTCATGTATGGTGACATCCTCAATGTTGATGCCACCATACATGACCGCAAGCCGTGCGGTCGTTTCGACAAAGGCGTCCGGATCGGTGCGGCCGGTGTCGCCGTTCACGCGGACCCCGGAGAGCGGAACAGGCCAGGCGTCCACATCGGCGAACGCCTTGAACAGCACCGCCTTACCCTCCATGACAGGGATGGATGCGAGCGGGCCGATGTCGCCGAGACCGAGCACCGCGGTGCCGTCGGTAACCACAGCGACGGTGTTGCCCCTGGCGGTGTAATCGTAGGCGGCGTCGGGATCACGTTCGACTGCCCTGCACGCTTCGGCAACGCCGGGCGTGTATGCGAGCGAAAGCTCGATGTCGTTCGTCAGCTTCTTGAGGAGGTTGATGCCGACTTTCCCGCCGAGATGGTATTCGAGCGCCGCTTCTGCGGTGATTTTCGTCCGCATGTGTTCGTTCATGAGATCTCCAATACATTGTTTATATGAATGTAACAGTATTTTATCCTGTACGGTTTCCGGGCTTGAGCACGCTGTTATTGGATTGTGCCGGGGTGCTGGTGCCTGATTTCGGCTTCCGCTTTCTCGATTTCCGCCTGGAGTTCCTCAAGACGGGTGAGAATGGGGTCGGGCAGGAGGTCGTGGCGGAGAGTCGCACCGGGGACACGCTTGCCGTCCATCTTGACACACCGTCCCGGGACACCCACGACTGTGCAGTCGTCGGGGACAGGCTGGAGCACCACCGCATTCGCGCCCACATAGACGTTGTTGCCGATGGTGATGGAGCCGAGAACCTTCGCGCCGGCTCCGAAGACCACGTTGTCACCAACAGTCGGGTGGCGTTTCCCCGTTTCCTTCCCTGTGCCGCCGAGTGTCACACCCTGGAAGAGGGTAACATTTTTCCCGATTTCCGTCGTTTCGCCGATCACCACCCCGAACCCGTGGTCGATGAAGATGCCGCCGCCGATTTTCGCTGCCGGGTGAATCTCGATCGCGGTCAGTATCCTCCCGATCCACATAATGAGGTGCGGGATGACCGGGATGTGCAGGCGGTGGATAAGATGGGCCAGGCGGTGAAGCACAATCGCGTGGAACCCCGGATAGGTCAGGAGGACGTTGAAAACCCCCCAGAATCCGCGCGCCGCAGGGTCACGGTCGAATACAGCCCTGAAATCCTCAACCAGTTTCATCGCTTCCCTCATGGAAACAAAATGGTGTTCATGAACTCGTTCATGAATCCGGGCAGCGCCGCCAGTTCGATATGCTTCGTCAGGTGACGGATACGGTCGGCGTCACGGCGTGCATTGGCCGAAAGGAGCGCCATCTTTGCACCGGTCGATGCTGCGTTCCCCACGAACCGTATCCGCTCGGGCGGAATTCCCGGGAGAAGGCCGATCCGCTGGGCGCTGCTCTTCTTAATATAATTCCCGAACGCGCCCGCCAAAAGGATTTCATCGAGATCGTCCTGTGTCAGCCCCTCCGAAGCGAGGATGAGGTTGATGCCGGCCCTGATGGCTCCCTTGGCGAGCTGTATCTGACGAACGTCGCCCTGGGTGAGCATGACCCGCCGCAACGTTCCAGATTCCGGAGGAGGTTCGTAAAGCATGAGCGCCGGCTGTCCCTCATTGACAAACATGCGCACGGCAAGGTGATCGTAGATGGCACCTCGCGCGTCGTCTGAGGATATGAGTGTCCCGTTCTGATCGATGACGCCTGCTTCGAGCAGCTCCGCGACCAGGTCGATGATGCCCGACCCGCAGAGGCCGACCGGCTCGGTACCGCCGATGACATCGTATTCGAACGCTTCCGGAGTGATCCGCACATGCTCGATTGCCCCGTCCGCCGCACGCATGCCGCAGGTGAGTTGTGCGCCCTCGAGAGCGGGTCCCGCAGCGGTTGAGCATACTGTCAGCGAGCTGTCATGCCGAAGGGCAAGTTCTCCGTTTGTACCCACATCGACAATGAGTTGAACCGGTCCCGGTTCGAGGCAGTTGCAGGCGAGCATGACCCCGACCGTATCGGAGCCGACGAATCCGGCGATGTTCGGAAGAAAAAAGATGGAGCCGCGTGGATTGATGGCGATTCCGGCGTTGCCCGCCCTTCGGTAGACTCCCGCACCGGTCACCGGCACGAACGGAATATGCGACAGGCCTTTCGGATTCAGCCCGAGGAACAGGTGCGACATGGTGGTGTTGCCGACAAACACTGCCTCGTAGAGGTCGTCGGTCCTGACACCGGCGTGGGCTGCCGCTTCATGGATGATTTCATTGACGACACCGAGGATCTTTGCCTGCATGTCGTTTCCGCCGCCGGAATGCTCGATGACATGCTTGATGCGCGAAATGGTGTCCTCACCGTAGACAACCTGCTCATTAAGCCGTGAGGCGTGCGACATCTCCCTGCCGGTCTTCAGGTCGATGATGGTGCCCACGACAGTTGTGGTGCCGATGTCGAATGCGATGCCATAGAGGCAATCGGTCGTGTCGCCGGGTTCGATGGCAATGAGGCGGCTGTCTGCGGTGACCGCGGTAACAGTGAAGCGCGCTTCACGGATTGTGTCCGGCAGTTCCCTGAGGAGGTCGAAATCGAAATCCGGGCAGGTTTCATCCGGGTAGCCGAGGGCACGCTTGACCCGGTACAGGTCTGCGACCTGGTCATCGAGGGAAGGTTCCGGCAGGCTCACACAAGTCTTGACGATGAGCGGCGCCATATCGAACGTCCGGTCGATGCCATCGACAAGGATTTTACCATCCATGACGCGCAGGTTCGGGCTGATGAGCACGCTCATGTCACGGTCGATCGTTGTCTGGCATGCGAGCCTCATTCCCTTACCGAGTTCCTCGCCGGTGAGATGGCGGCGGTTCACATCGTTCGGTTCCGGCGGGTCGGGATGCACCTCTACCGAACATTTGCCGCACCGTCCCGTGCCGCCGCAGGGAAGCTGGATTTTAATGCCCGCGGCTTTCATGGCGTCCGAGAGGATTGTACCACCGTCGACACTCACCCGGAGGCCGTCCGGCTGAAACCTGACTTCAAAGCGCTTTTTCACCATTCGGGTTCTCCAGGTAGTGCAATACCCCGTAAAAATCCTCGTACGGGATATAATCGACACCGGCTGATTCGCAGTATTCCGCGAGATCGCCACGGGCGAACACAATGTCGGCGCTGTGCACAGCGTACCGGTCTGAATATCCGTCGCCGACATACACGACCGTTTCGCCGTCGCGGTGCTGCATGTCGATATGCCAGCGCTTGCAGTTCCCGCACCTTCCGCAGCCCCTGTCGATGTACGGGAAATCAACCCCGAGCACACCGTCGTTGAAATACATGTGGTTCGACCGGTACGGTATATCGCTGATGCCGTATTTGGCAAGGATATATTCGATATAATAATCGAGACCGTCGGAAAGAATCATGACGGGGATTCTGTGCCGCCTGCAATATGTAACGATGCTCGCGAATCCCGGCGTGAGGGCGTACCCTTCGATTTCCTCCTGCAGTTCCTTTTCGGAGACAGCGGCCTTTTCGCATTGCGTGGTCAGGCATTCGTGGGAGGATATCAGACCAGCCTTCCAGTCCGCAAGACCCTTTTCAAACCACCCGCTCTCAATCAGCTCGGGGGGCAGGAATCTTGTGAATATACCGTCACCAACATCACGGACAGTCACTGTGCCGTCGAAATCGACGAAAAGCTTTACGGGAGATAGTTCCTGTTTCCTCATGTATTCTCTTTGTGTCAGGAAGCATGTTCAGTATCCGCACCTTCAGAAAAACATCTTCAGTGCGATGATAAAGAGCAGTATGCCGAAAATCCGTTTTAAAAGGATTTGATGGGTGATCGCATTGAGCCAGGCGCCAACACGCGCCATGAGAACGCCGCCTATCGCGAGGGGGATCGCCGCAGTCCACCATACGTAACCCGCAGACCATCCCGGCAGTTCAAGCATGCCACGACCGTAATACATATAGCTTACCGTTCCCGCCAGCCCGATGAACATGATCACCGAGCTCGAGGTTCCCGCGACTTTCTCGATGGGATACCTGAACAGGAGAATGAGCGGCGTTATCATGATCACCCCGCCGCCAATACCGAGGAGACTTCCGCCTGTGCCGGCGACAAATCCGAGGAGGGGAAGAAGCTTCCGTGAGATGAGCGGTTTCCCTGCCGGTTCAATCCTCCGGGAGTTGACATCCTCCCTGAAGATCAGCGCGGAAGAAACTATGAGCACTGCGGCAAATAGTTTCCTGAGAATCGAAGGATCGGAAACCGAAGCCATCCACGAACCGGTAAAAGACCCTGCAACCGCGAGGGGTCCCATCATCAGCACGGGTTTCCATTCGATGTTCCGATTGCTGTGATGTTTCAGCACCGCCGAAATCGAGAACACCGTGACGAGAAACATATTTGTGCCGAAGATGATCTTTATCAGGTCGATCCCATTCACACCGAGTGTCGGATAGATCACCAGGCAGAGCGGTGTCAGCACGGCACCACCGCCAATGCCGAGGAATCCCGCGAGCAATCCCGCCAGTGCCCCGGTGCCGAGCAGCGCCGTAATCGAGTACAGTGTCACAACACACTCCCGGTGTTACTTATGCTCGACACCGGTCTCCGCCTTATAAGCGAGGAGAGCGTCGTATGCTTCCCGGTCCCTGAGTATTTCGATGGATTTCTTCAACTGGATATCCCAGTCCTTCGAGGCAATGGTGCGCTCTGGCGAACCGAACTTCGCCGACGCGATATCGCGTTTCAGAAACCGTTTGATAGCTTCACGGTTCACCTCGAATTCATCGTTTTGTTTCCCAAGGAGTTCCTTTTCCAGTGCATCGATTTTTAAGATAATGTCCCCGTTGTATCCTTCCTCCGACACCTGCTTCCTGAAACCATCGAAATACGATTTCCCTGGAATTGTGTACTCAAAGACGTTTTTATCGGCGATATAGCGTTTGAATTCGTTGAGGATATCATCGGTCACAGTGAAATCCGGCCCGAATTCATGCGATTTCGAGTATTCGACTGCGAAATTGAAGAATACATTCTGGTAGATGAGCTGAGTGACGATGTTGCCGAGTTTCTTGTACTTGATGATGATGTCAGGTGTAATGCCGCCTTCGCCGTAAACGATGCGGTTGTTCTTCAACGTATAGTACTTGTCACGTTTGTCGAGAGTGTCCTGGGGGGCTTCCTCGGGCACGCCGCTGTCTAATTCGTCCTCCGACCTCATAAGTTCATCGAGGGTCCGCTCCTTGTTGATGCAACGTCCCGACGGGGTGTAATACAGAGAGGTGGTGAGTTTCAGCCCGTTGCCGCCAGGGAGGTCCTGAAAAATCGTCTGAACCGATCCCTTGCCGAACGACGTCTCCCCGATCAGAATCCCGCGGTCCTGGTCCTGAATGGCGCCGGCGACGATCTCGGAGGCGGATGCGCTCGCCCGGTCGATAAGTATGACGAGGGGTTTGGAAGGAAGTTTCGCCCCTTCCGTCGCCTTGAAATCTAACCGGTTGTTACTGCGGTCCTTGGTGAAGACGATGAGTGTTTCCTTACCGAGGAACTTGTTGGCGACTTCCTGCGCTGCGAGCAGGAGCCCGCCGGGGTTGCCCCTGAGGTCGAGGATGAGGCTTTCAACATTAAGGTCTTCGAGTTTTTTCAGCGCTTCGTCCATCTCGGGCGATGCGGTCTGGTTAAAGCTTCTCAGCTTGATATAGCCGATGCCCGGTTCGATTTCCCCGGCGTACGTGACATTGTGCAGAAGAATTCTGTCGCGGATTATAGTATGTTTGATCAGGTCTGCAGTACCGCCGCGCTTGATTTTAATGTCCACTGATGAGCCGATTACACCACGAAGGCGGTTGACCACTTCATTAAGCGGCATCTTGAATGTGCTTTCGCCGTTGATTTCCACAATCAGATCCCCTGCGCGGAGTAAAGCCTTCTCGGCGGGTGTTCCCTCGATGGGATAGGACATGATCTGCGGATAATCGCCGGGCGTAGAAATCTCTATCCCCAGACCGCCGAACTCGCCCTTGGTGTTGTCCATGAATTGCCCGAATTCATCTACTCCAATGAACTGAGAATACGGATCGAGCGCCTCGAGCATGCCGTTGACCGCATCCTTTGCGATGTCAACGGTATTGGTTTCCTTGACATAATCGAACAGAATGTGTTTATAGACCGCTCCGAAAAGGTCGGGTCCAAGTCCGATATCAGCGTATTTTCCCGAGGCAGTGGTTTCCACGATGAACAGCGCCGTGCTGAGGATGAAGGCGGTGACAAACATGCTCATGAGTATGATTTTTTTCTGCTTTTTCGTATCCATGAAAACCTCCGATGTAGTCAAACGTCCAGCCGGGGACGTTAGGGTGCATTATGCTGCGGGAACGCCCGTCAAACTTCGCAGGGCCCGATAAAGTAAACTCTCAATTAACCTCTAAAAACCTGATGAAAAATATCATCTGTGCAGATACATGCTGTCAAGGGTCAGCACGAAGTGATGATTTACTCCGAATTATTCATATGTTTTTTTGGATATGGTGTGTAATAGAGACCCTGAATCAAGTTCAGGGTGACAATTCAGCCACTGTCATGCTGAACTCGTTTCAGCATCTCCTGAGACCACCACTACTTAAAGTAAGTTATATCAATAAGTAATATTTAATGTACAAGCTATTTATGAATAATCCGGGTTACATGCCCTTGACAGCACATAGACAACATATTTCATTATCGGGCGTATGAAAAGACTTTTTCATAGCCCCCCTGATGTGACACAGTCTTAGGGTTATATATATCCTCACATAATGCCGGGTGTTAACCCCCGATGACAGGATTCGATAAAGTGCCGATACCCCCGCATGTGATTTCTACCACATCGCCCGGCTCGATCGACCCGACACCAACCGGGGTGCCGGTTGTGATAATATCACATGGTTCGAGGGTGAATATGTGTGATATATATTCAATTATCGCCGGAATATCAAATATAAAATCACGGGTATTGCCGTTTTGCCTGAGTTCGCCGTTCACCCTCGACTGGACGTCGATTTCCACCGGCTCGGGTACCGCGTCTTTCAGGAGCACACACGGACCCATCGGCGCAAAAGTATCGTAGTTTTTCGAGGGCATCCACGGAAGCGATTGTGCAATATCTCTTTTCTGTACATCCCGCGCGGTCACGTCATTCAGGCAGGTGTAACCGGCAACATGGCCCATCGCATCGGATGCCGTGACCTTGCGCGCTTTACTGCCGATGACGACCGCAAGCTCGGCCTCGTAATCCAGTCGCTCGACAGAAGCGGGCTTGATAATCGGTTCGTCCGGACCGATAACCACCGAGGGCCATTTGCCGAACAGAACCGGTTTCTCCGGGACTCTCTGGTTCATCTCCCTGATGTGTTCGTGGTAGTTGTTGCCGAGCGCGATGATCTTCCCGGGGTAGACCGGTGCGTTGACCGTGTACCCCCCGGAGAGAATGAACTCTTGATCCAGTCCGTATCTATCCACGCAGGACACCACTTCGCCGAGGTAGCCGAGGGTGAAGCGCCCGTCGAGGATCAGTTCTTCGATGTACCGGAACGGTTCGATGGTTGTGTTATTGACGGTGAGTTCATAAAACGACAGCGACCGTGTCAGGTCAAGCATCCTTCCCCCGCGCTCCAGTCCGAGAATATCTGTCCCATCATTCGTAAGCGTGAATATGTTCATACTATGATCCCCTGCGCACAAAATGGTTCCGGGAAATATTGTTTTTTCACAATGCGTTTTTTTTTGTTTCCGCCCTGACGATCCTCTCGATTCCGGTATAATCCTTTATAACAGTACACCCGGCATAGGTCTCCGAGGCCTCGATCATCTTCTGTATGTCCCCGGCGTGGTGCTCTCCGCATTCGAGGATTAGCAGACCCCCCGGTTTCAGCCGGCCGGGCGCACCGCTGACGAGAACCCTGATATAATTGAGTCCGTCCCCACCGCCATCCAGCGCACAAAGCGGGTCGTAATCCCGCACCTCCGGCTGAAGGGAAGGTATGACACCGGTCGGGACATAGGGCGGATTCGAGACAATGACATCGAACGGACCGTACTCCGTGAGAGCGTCGAGCATATTGCCGCATATAAAGACCACCCGCCGGTCGAGACCCAGGTTTCGCGCATTTTCTTCCGCGAGCTCCAGCGCTTCAGGGGAGATGTCCACCGCGACAACACGCGCTTCGGGAATCTCGTAGGCGATGCTCAGTGCAATAACGCCGCTTCCGGTGCCAATATCAGCCGCCACCGGATTTTCGCGGTCCCGGAGAAATGCAACGGCAGCCTCGACAAGCAGTTCGGTTTCCGATCTCGGGACAAGGGCGCGCCGGTCGGTCTTCACCGTTATATCCCTGAATCCGGTGGCTCCGAGTATATGCTGGAGTGGTTCGTGAGCCAGTCTGCGCCGGTAAACCGTACGGAAACGTCCGGTTTCGGCTTCTGTCAGAGGCCGGTCGAATTCCATGTACAGATCGATCCGTGAAAGGCCGAGGACGCTGCCAAGCAGCCGTTCGACCTCGAGCCGCGCGTTGTCAAAACCCCTCGAACTCAGGTGTTCCGAGGCGGTGTTTATCAAATCAATAATGCGCATGTCCGGTATCAGCCGTTCCTGGCGGCTATTGCGCGCGCCTGTCCCTCAAGAGCACGTTTCTGGGCGTTGAGCTGGACCGCCTCAATGAGTTCGCCGAGTTCGCCGGAAAGCACCGCATCCAGCCTGTAAACTGTCAGGTTTATGCGATGGTCGGTCACACGGTTCTGGGGGAAGTTGTACGTCTTGATCTTTTCAGACCGGTCGCCGGTCCCGACCATGGATTTCCGTGCGGCGCTTCTCGAATCCTGTTGTTCATGGTACGCTTTATCGAAGAGACGGGCTCTGAGGACTTTCAGCGCCTTTGTTTTATTCTTGAGCTGGCTTTTTTCATCCTGGCACGAGACCACGATTCCTGTAGGAATATGGGTGATCCGGACAGCGGAATCAGTGGTGTTGACGCTCTGCCCCCCTGGCCCGGTTGACCGGTATACGTCGATTTTCAGGTCGTTCGGATTCAGGTCTATCTGTATGTTTTCCGCCTCCGGCATGACCACGACCGAAGCCGCGGAGGTGTGAATCCTTCCCGATGATTCGGTGACCGGAACGCGCTGAACACGATGCACACCGCTTTCGTACTTGAGATGGGAGTACACATCGTTCCCGCTGATGGAGAATATAATTTCCTTGAATCCACCCGTTTCCGAAGGGGACGATGAAAGCACTTCAATTTTCCATCCCTTATGGTCTGAGTAATGGGTGTACATGCGGTAGAGTTCAGCGGCGAACAGAGAGGCCTCCTCGCCCCCGGTCCCCGCCCTGATTTCCATGACAATGTCCTTCCCATCCAGAGGGTCGCGGGGCAGCAGCATAAACCGTATCTCATCCTCGAGCTTCTCTATTTTCTCTTCGAGTTCTTCGATTTCTTCGCGAACAAGCTTGATCATATCGTGGTCGTGTTCCTCGTTCATGAGGTTACGGGCATCGTTGAGCTGACCGGTCAGCTTACGGTAGTGTGCGAACACCTTGACTTTCGGTTCAAGATCGGAACGCTCTTTGGCGATCTTCGTGAGCAGGGAGGGATTCGTGAGCACATCCGGCGACAACTGGCGCTCGCCGAGTTCGTCATAGCGCGACATGATTTTTTCAATGTTTTCATTTATTCCACTGCTCATGTGTCACCTCTCCTCGATGTCAAGGGCGGCTTTCAGGGCGCACAGGGCGACTTCGATCATGTCGTCGTCAGGTTCCCCGGTGGTGAGCTTCTGGAGCCAGAGACCCGGCAGGATCAGCTTTCCCACCAGCCTGTTCGACCTGAACTTTCCGGAAAGCTTCAGGAGTTCATACGAAAGCCCGGCGACGACTGGCAGAAGCACAAGATGGGTGGCGAGCCGCTCGGGAATAGACTGCAGGTGTCCAAATACTACCGGGAACAGGGAATCCGCAATGCCGAAGAAAAATATACTGAAGAGCGCCACGATGAGAATGAACGATGTCCCGCACCTCGGATGAAACCTGCTTTTTTTCCTCGCCGATTCCACACAGAGAAACTCGGAAGATTCGAGAGTGAATATGCTCTTGTGCTCCGCACCGTGATACCGGAAAACCCGTCTGACGTCGGGCAGGAGCGTGATCAGCGCGATATAGATAAGAAGAAGAATCAACCGCACGGTTCCGGCGACGAGGTTGAACACGAGCGCTCCTTTGGATAACCCGAGCAGTGTCGCGATATAAATAGGGAGTGTGAAAAAAATCACCACGACGAGAGCAACGGCAAGCAGCATCGAACCCGCAAGCATGAGGGTATTGAATAATCCCCCGGATTTCGACTGCTTTCCCCCATTCTCCGCTTCTTCGTAACGTATCTGGACATCCGCGGACCAGTTCAGGGTTTCGAGGCCGATAATGAGCATTTCAAAGAAGTTCAGGGTGCCCCTGATAATGGGAATGTCGAAATGTTTATGGCGGCGAACAAAGGAGACGAATGGTTTTTTATTCAGTTCGATGCGCCCGTCCGGAAGGCGCACTGCAGTAGCTATGGCGGTCGGAGATCGCATCATCACACCCTCGATGACCGCCTGCCCGCCGATATTCATGTCGGTGGAGCTGCACAAGTTATTTTCCCCTGTGCTTCTGTCGTCGTGTCGTTTCATGCTTGTGTGCCGCCCGTCTGTGTTCCTGTACTGTCCTGAAATATCGTGAATCGTGGTCTGCTTGCCGGTGTCCGAATGGCAGTGGTTCGTTTTTCGGGTACAATGATACCGGACATACCCACCACCTCATGGTTACGGCGCTGGTAAAGAATCCCATCTATGCCAATAAATAAGGCCATTCCGTTCGATCCGGAAAGGCCTTATCATGTGTGTGCCGTATCAGCCTATTGCTCGGATTCCGTCTGGTCCGTTTCGGTGTCGTTCGGCTGTCCATATTTCCTGTAGAATCGCTCGACACGGCCGGCGGTGTCGACAATTTTCTGCTTACCGGTATATAACGGATGACATACCGCACAGATTTCCACATGGATGGAATCACGTGTGGATTTTGTCTTGACAGAGTTCCCACAGATACAGGTAACGGTGGTGTCCTTATATTGAGGATGTATGCCGTCTTTCATGAGTGAAAATCTCCCCAAATACTGGTGACTGAAGTAGTTTATGCATATTTTAAAGAAATATAATATAAATTATTATTATATAAAAGTCAAGCGTAAAAAGCTTCGTCTGAGGCGTTTCCCGATCCTTTCCCGACAGCGCTCGGCCTTAACGACTGAAGGAGCTTCATGCGGTCTTTCTCCGCTCCGAAGCGTTTCCATACAGTCGTGTTTCTTTCCGCTGCGGCACTTCACTCGGCCTCGAAGAAGCGTGTGTCGACACCGCCTTTTTCGACGATCGTGACCACGACCTTTTTCCGGTAGCACCGGGGGCATATCCCCTCATAGGCGGTGCCGTCCTTGTTCAGGTACACCCGTGCATACACGTTGCAGCATTTGAAGGTGATACCGATAAAAGGTTTTTTTTCCATAGGTCGAAATCCCCTGACAATCCGCACAATATAAATTATGGACATGCCGGCACTACCGCAAGCAAAACATCGACGAATCTGTTGACAAACGAGTTTTCCCCGGCTATTATGTACGAAGTTCGGTTCATGACGGAAAGGATAGCATTATGGAAATCGCTGGAATAATTATCATATCGGTTCTCATCGGAGCTGTGCTCGGGTTCGGCGCTGCCTGGGCGCTCGGAATTTTTAATGCACGGTCGGCTCAGGATATAGCCGACGCAGTATTTCAGGAGAACGAAGCCCGTATCAAGGATATTTTCGGGAATCTGTCGCTCGAAGCCCTGTCGAAAAGCACCGAGGAGTTCCTGAAACTCGCGAAACAGAAGCTCGACGCCGAACGGGAGATGAGTTCTAAAGAACTGGACTCGAAGAAAGGGCTCATTGACCAGCAGCTTTCCAGGATGACAACCGAACTCGAAAAGGTGAACACCCTTGTCACCTCCCTGGAAAAGGACCGCGAGCACAAATTCGGCGAACTGACCAAGCACCTGGAGATGGCGGGCAGGCAGACGAACGAGCTCATCCAGACAACCGGCACCCTCCGCGAAGCGCTGGCAAGCTCAAAGGCGCGGGGGCAGTGGGGTGAGCGGATGGCCGAGGATGTCCTGCGTGTTGCGGGATTCCAGGAGGACATCAATTACCTGAAGCAGAAAGCGATTGAAGGCGGCAGGAGTATTCCGGACTATACCTTTTTTCTGCCACGCGACCTCAGGCTCAACATGGATGTGAAGTTCCCCTTCGACAATTATATAAAATACCTTGAAGCTGATAACGGTGCGGACAAGGACCGATATCTCCAGAACTTCATGAGTGATGTCAGAAGGCGTATCGGCGAGGTCGCCAACCGCGACTATATCGACCCCGGCCAGAACACCGTCGACTACGTGCTCCTCTTCATTCCCAACGAGCAGATCTATTCATTCATCAACGAACAGGACGGCACCCTGATGGATGAGGGGATCAGAAAAAAAGTCATTCTCTGTTCCCCCCTCACCCTGTTCGCCGTGCTGGCGGTTATCAGGCAGGCGGTCGACAATTTTACCCTCGAACGGACATCGAACGAAATCATCTCCCTTTTCGGGGGATTCAAAAGACAGTGGCTCATGTTTCTCGAAGAACTCAACAGGCTCGGTAAAAAAATCGAGGATTCACAAAAAGTTTACGAAACCCTTGTCACAACCCGCCGTCGTCAGCTCGAGAGACCATTGAACAGGATAGAGGAAATCAGGCTCGAACGGGAACTGCCCTCCATCGAACCTTCAAGTGGCGAACTCGAAGAGTGACCCATTGTAAATACGGATATCATGATATCCGGACGTGATTTTCGCCGAGAATGATTTTCAGGTCACTGATCAGCTCAGGCAGGGCTGATATGCGGTATTTCCTCGATTTTATCCGGAAGTTACCGGACGATGCGGTCTTGAGGTTGATCCAGAGGGTAAGATCGCCCGGGTGGTCGGTGCATGTACGGATGATTTTTTCAAGCGTGGATTCCTGTATGTCTGCGGTCGAGAGGGTGATGTGGACCGCGGTGGTGCGGCTCTGCCTCACCTGTTCGAGGGGTTCGATGGAAGTGGCGAAAATCCCCGGCTGTTCGGAACCGTTCCTGTTCGACACCTTCCCCTCGATAATCACCATGGAATCGACTTCCACCTTGTTCTTGTATTCATCGTACGAGCCGTTCATGAGCATGACCTCGCCGGAGCTTTCCATGTCCTCGACCCTGAGGGATAAGTAGGGTTTATCGTCCTTTTTCCTCGTCCGGCGGGTAACCGCGGTGACGACACCTCCGACGGTGACCGACGCGCGGTCGTGTTTGGTGAACAGGCGGTTGAACGGGATTGTGAAAGCCCTGAGCTCTTCGTCGAATCCCTCGAGCGGATGACCGGAAAACCAGAATCCCAGAACCGCCTTCTCATTCGCCAGCATTTCCATTCTTCCCCATGGCTTCACTTCGGGCAGCGGCTGGAGGGCATTCCCATGAGAATTCACATCTTCCCCCCCGAAAAGGTTGAACTGTCCCATTTCCTGTTCACGCTGCCTGTTCTGCCCGTATTCGACCGCCTGGTCTATACCGGCGATCAGGCTGGCACGGTGTGCCCCGAGGGAATCGAGCGCACCTGCCATGACAAGTGACTCTATCGTGCGCTTGTTGAGCGATTTCATGTCCACCCGTGCGCAGAAATCGTAGAGATCCCTGAATGGCATGCCGCCGTTCCGCGCCCTGACAATCGCCTCTATCGGACCGTGCCCCACGTTCTTGACTCCCCTGAGACCGAACAGGACGTTGCCGTCCTCCACGGTGAACTGGTCAAATGACCGGTTGACGTCCGGGGGAAATACGGTGATACCCATGCGGCGGCATTCCTCGATCAGAATGACGATACGGTCGGTGTTGTCCATTTCCGAAGTGAGCGACGCCGCCATGAATTCCGCCGGATAGTGGGTTTTGAGCCATGCGGTCTGATATGCGAGAATGGCGTAGCCGGCAGAATGTGACTTGTTGAACCCATACCCGGCGAAATGCTTCATGAGTTCGAAGACCTCCGACGCCACATTTTCGTCGATACCGTTCGCACGGGCTCCCTCGACGAATTTATGTTTCATCTGGGTCATAACCTCGGGTTTTTTCTTGCCCATCGCCCTGCGGAGCTCGTCTGCGGCGCCGAGCGTGAATCCAGCCATGACATGGGCTATTTGCATCACCTGCTCCTGGTACACGATGACCCCGTAGGTTTCCTCGAGGATCTCTTCGAGCGAGGAGTGGGGGTATTCGATTTTTTTCGTGCCATGCTTGCGGTCTATAAAATCGTCAACCATGTTCGAGCCGAGCGGTCCGGGACGGTAGAGGGCGTTCATGGCGATGAGGTCTTCGATGCACGACGGTGTGAGTTTTTTGAGGTAATCACGCATGCCGGGGCTTTCAAACTGGAAGATGCCGATCGTTTCCCCCCGGCCAATGAGCTCATACACCGCCGGATCGTCCATGGGGATGAGGTCGATGTTTACGGTGCCCCCGGTGGCGTTGACTGTGCCCACGGCGTCCTTGATGACCGAGAGGGTCCTGAGGCCGAGGAAATCCACTTTCAGACATCCGATTTTCTCGACATATTCCATGGTGTACTGGCTCGTTATGTCCTCGTTCTGACGGTAGAGTGGAAAGTATTCGGTGCAGGGACCGGGCGTGATGATAACCCCCGCCGCGTGGGTCCCTGCATGGCGGTTGAGTCCTTCGAGGATGCGGGCGTGTTTGAAAAGCTGACGGTGAATCTCGTCCTTTTTTTCCAGTTCACGGAGTTCGGGGACGAGCTCGAACGCCGTGTCGAGCGTCGTGCCGAGATCGGCGGGAATGAGCTTTGCGATCACGTCGACATCGGCGTACGGCATGCCGAGTACGCGGCCCACATCGCGGACGACCAGCCTGGCTTTCATCGTCCCGAAAGTGATGATCTGACACACATGATCCTCGCCGTATTTATTCTTCACATACTCGATCATCCTGCCGCGGTCACGGTCGGCGTAATCGACGTCAAAATCGGGCAAGCTCACCCGCTCGGGATTGAGGAACCGCTCGAAGATGAGGCCATATTTCATCGGGTCGAGGTTGGTTATTCCGATAGAGTAGGCGACAATCGATCCACCGGCGGAGCCGCGCGCTGTGCCGACAGGGATGCCCATCTCCCGCGCGGCCCTCGTACAGTCGTAGATAGCGAGAAAATAGTCGGGGAATTCCATCTGCCTGATTACATCAAGCTCGAACTTCAGCCGGTCGTGGTATTTGTCGGCGTCGGCACCGTACCTCTCCCTGAGCCCTTCTTCCGCGAGGTACGCCAGGTAATCGTCTGTCGTGCCATCGAAATCCGCAGGAACGTCGAACCGGACGGTCAGATTGCTGCCAGTTGAAATCTCCACATCGCAGCGTTCGGCGATCCGCACGGTGTTTTCGATTGCCTCGGGAACATCGGCGAAGAGCGCTTTCATGTCCTCGGGGCTTTTGAGATAAATCTGGTCGGTTTCCATTTTCATACGTGACGGATCATTGAGCGTTTTCCCTGTCGAGATACAGAGGAGCACTTCGTGCGAATCGGCATGGTCGGGTTTCAGGTAATGGGCGTCATTAGTGGCGACAAGCGGTATGCCGGTTTTCCGTGAAATCTCCATGAGCCCCTCGTTGGCGGTGTCCTCGTGCGGGATGCCGTGGCGCTGGAGTTCGAGGAAGAAATTGTCTTTCCCGAATATATCGGCGTATTCACAGGCGGCTCGTTCTGCTTCTTCCCTGTGCCCCTGAATGATGAGCTGGGGTATTTCGCCGCTGATACAGGAAGTCAGGGCGATCAGACCGTCCGCATATTCCCGTAGCCGCACCTTGTCGACACGGGGTTTATAATAGAAGCCCTCGAGATAGCCCGCCGAGACGATTTTCATCAGGTTCCGGTAGCCCTGGTTTGATGCTGCGAGGAGCACGAGGTGGTTTGCACCGTCGATGTTGCCGCGCGCCGCGCGCTTGACCTTCATGCCCTCGATGGCGACATAGATTTCCGAGCCGATGATCGGCCTGATTCCTGCCTCGCGGGCTTTCAGGTAGAATTCCACCGCGCCGAACATGTTGCCGTGGTCTGTTATGGCGGCTGCTCCCATGCCCCAATCGCGGACTGCGGCAATAAGGTTTTCCGGCCTGATGGCACCGTCGAGCAGCGAATACATCGTGTGGGTATGAAGATGGACGAAGCCGCAGGTATTATTCATGGTAATAGCCTGTAATTACAAATGCTTGAAAAGATAAAACCGCAGAATGTCGGGTAGGTTGCCCCTTATGACATACAATATATTGTATTTTGCCGGTAACGCAAGGGGGAAGAGAAAAAAGTTTTCAGGGACAGTTTATGCTCCGGATTTAACAAAAAAATAAATTGGGGGATATGTAGTTTTGAGGTGACATCAGATGCGTAAAAGATTAGTGGATAAAAAATTTTTGACTAAAAAAATAAACTTTTCTTTGAAAATGTAGTATATATTATGAAACTGTGCAATAATTAAAGGTGTAAACACTACCCTAACTCTTTGGAAAGATAATATTATGCACTTTATGGGTGAATCATTCCCTCATCTATCCCATGCACCCATTGTGGAAGCGGTTATTGATATACGAGCCCGGTCGGAGAAAGATTGGAATCTGGAACCTATAAAAGATATACTTAAAAAAGAACTAAGTGATTATCCAAAAATTGAGGAACAGAGAATATTAATGGCTGAGTTCATGGCTGGTGCAAAACAAACACCCCAGGCTACGACAAAAGATTTGGGTTTGAATGGATATGTATTTAGGGCTGATGACAACTTGCAGATCGCCCAATTTCAGAAGAACGGATTTATATTCAGCAGATTAAACCCTTATATAAACTGGGAGGCATTTGTTGAAGAAGCACGACGTCTCTGGGAAATACATAAAATAATTTGTGCACCATCAGATGTATCTCGTATTGGAGTTCGTTTCATAAACCGTATCGAAAAATCGTTATCAGTTAAAATTGAAGATGTACTTAATGACTCACCTAATCCACCATCTGATTTTGAATTATCATTTAGCAACTTTTTCCACCGTGATATTTTTATTGTTCCTGATACACCGTATAAAATTAATCTTATAAAAGTATTAGAGAAATCAGAAACACAAGCAATCTTTATTATTGATATCGATGTATATATAATGCTATCACTTGAACTGGATCGAATATGGGGTGAATATTTAAATGAAATGAGATATCTTAAGAACAAAATATTTTTTAGTTGTATTAGAGAGTCTGTTCTGGAGACACTGAAATGAGCCCTCAAACCGCACTTGTTTGGGATCCTCCTTTTTCTGGTGGAAATGGTTTTAGCCCTGCCACCATATCTGTGGGTCACTACTATAATGAAGGACGGAAAAGCCAAATGGAAACAGTTACATATGGTTACCCATTCAATCAGTTAAGTAATGTTTTCAAAGAGTGCTCTTCCGAAGGCTGGGACGGATACGATGCTATGTTAATTCAGCCGGTAACATATAAAAATGCGCTTCGATTTTTACAAAACCTCCCTTCAAGTCTGCCTTTCCCAGAAATTGGTGCTGAACCAGATGGCCATATTACTTTCGAGTGGTATCGTAATCAACGTCGAATTGTTTCAATCAGTATCAGCCCGGAAAGTAACTTGTATTATGCTGCATTGATTGGCTCAAAAAAACGATATGGTTCCGAACCGTTTTTTGGTGAAATACCCCCTGAGATAGTCAATATCATACACAAGGTAATCGAGGTATGAATTCATTGGAAAATCTTTCACCGGTGGATGATAACGAATTACTCGCGAGATTTATTAGGTATAAAAGGCACATACGGGAAGATGGTACAGTACGACAGGCCGCTTTTATTCCTCATCCTTATCCCGATTTATCAGTCTTTCGGCATGTTGGTTTGAATGAAAATGAACTATGGGATATTGGCAGGGCTATCATTACTCACCTTTACGGAAGAGCAGATATATATACAATAGATGTGCGAAATCAAAAACTACGAATAGAACCGACCTCCACGCCACGAAACCACGCAAATATTACAGGATGGCCACCTGAAAAAGAAGCTCAAAAAATAATCGCTTTGGAGTTAACAGCAAAAGCCAGATTTATTTCCTGTCCATCGTCCGGTTAATGATAACAACAGATATAAACAAAGACCAATCGGTGGACTTTATACAATCTGGATTGCTAGTTATAATATTCAATACGTGATTAAACCCCTCTAGTGACTCCCAGCGGAGTTCGACCCTCTCCCCATAATTCCCCCATATAGGGATATGACGAAGTCGAGGTGTATAAAACCGCACAAGGGGATTCATATCTTGGTTATGACTGTAAAATACTTATCAGTATAACCGACACGAAAGGAGCGAACGGTTGGTGACATCGAAGGGACGTGTCCTATCGGCTGTGGGACACAGGGTGTCTGACCGGACTCCGATCACGTTCGATGCCGAGAAGGAGGTTTATGAGGCTCTCCACACTTATTACGGCACTGAGTCGAAAGAGGAGCTGTTCGACTGTCTCCATGTCGATACCTGGATGATTCTTCCCGGTAATTTCATATATCCGCTATCAGAGGAGGGCAGGATCGAGAAAACCTCGATATGGGGGTACAGGACCCGGACGACCGCCTATTCCGGCGGGACATACGATGAACTTGTCGAAAGCCCGCTCGCCGGGAAAGACACTATCCATGACATTGACCGGCATCGCTGGCCGGGCGATGACGCGCTCGATTTTTCACACATCCCCGGCGAGGCGGCCGGGCATGCCGACCGTGCGATCATCGGTGTTTTCACCTGGGGTTCATATTTTATCGCGACGTTCATGCGGGGTATGGAAAACCTTTTTGTGGATTTTTCACTGCGCAGAGCGTATGCCCATCGCCTGATCGACACGATAACCGAGCGGATACTGTTTTTTCTTGACAAACTCCTCGACCGGTACGGCGAGGGAATCGACATCGTTTACATGGCGGACGATTACTGTTCACAGTTGGGGCCGCTCTTCAGTCCGGACATGTTCAGGGAATTCGTGGTTCCGTACCTCGGGGAAGTCGTGGACAGGGTTCACCGGAAAAACAAGGTGTTCCTGCTCCATGTATGCGGCGCGGTACGGCCGCTTCTGCCTATGATCATCGAGGCGGGGGTGGATATGCTCGAACCGGTGCAGATACGGGCGAAGGGCATGGAGCCTGCGGGACTCAAGCGCGACTTTGGAAAGGACATCTGTTTTTACGGCGGTGTCGACCTTCAGGAGGTTCTCTGCACGGGCTCGCCCGAACGTGTCTCGGACGAAGTGAAGCGGCTGATAGATATTCTCGGCAGAGAGGGTGGTTATGTACTCGGACCCGGACACACCTATATCCAGCCGGACGCCCCTCTCGAAAATATCGAGGCGATGTATGAGACCGCTCACCTGTATCGTCCGTGGTCGTAATGACTGACTGCACCAGGGGTGGTTGATGGGATTTGGTCGGGACATCATGATAATCCGATGGAGAGCACCGAAGAATTCTTGTAATTCTTTCTGTATGTTATCGTATAAGAGGGGGGTGAAAAAGTGTTTTTTCATGCGCCCGATAATGAAATATGTTGTTTATGTGCTGTCAAGGGCATGTAAATCAGCACTTCGTGCTGACCCTTGACAGCATGTATCCACATAGATGATATTTTTCACCAGGCTTATAAATAGGGATGTTGAATACATTCATTATACCTCTTTTGGAGATGATCCATAGTATTTAAGCAACCTGTATACCCCCTTCACAACGGAGCGACATGGAAAAGCCCCTCCTTGCCCTCACCATGGGCGATCCATCCGGCATCGGGCCGGAAATCATCCTGAAGACGATCTGTTCGTCTCGAGCACAGAGCGAAGCACGCATGGTGGTGATCGGGTATTCTGACCCCTTCGAGCGTGACCGCGCACGGTTCGGATTCGACATTGAGATTCGCATTATCGGTTCGACCGCCGAATTATCCGGAGAAACGGGCGTCCTCGAACTCATCGTTCCCGGGGATGTGATGAGGATTCCGAACGGTTACGGTGTCATCTCGGCCGGCTGCGGACTGTCGGCGGCACGGTGCATCGAACTCTCGGCGCGGCTTGCCCTCGCAGGCGAAGTGGATGCTGTGGTAACCGCGCCCATCAACAAGGAATCACTCAATCTCGCCGGGTACGATTACCCCGGCCACACCGAGTTCTACCAGGCCCTCACCGGCGCCCCGGACATTGCCATGATGCTCACCCTTGGTAATTTCCGGGTCGTCCATGTGGTCACCCACACGGCGATCCGTGATGTGCCGGGTCTCGTAACAAAGGAGCGCATCGTCCGTGTCGCGTCCCTCATGCACAGAGCGCTTGTGCTGCTCGGTATCGCACGGCCCGTTCTCGCGGTGAGCGGCCTCAATCCCCATGCCGGAGAGGGCGGCCTGTTCGGCACCGAGGAACTCGAAGAGATCATCCCCGCGGTCAGCGCTCTTAAGGCTGAAGGCATGGACATCTCCGGGCCGTTCCCTCCGGATACTGTGTTCGCAAGGGCGTACTGCGGAGAGTTCGACGGCGTCGTTGCCATGTTCCACGATCAGGGGCACATCGCACTCAAGCTCGCGGGCTTCCGGTTTGCAGGGGAAAACCGGGAAATCGGCGGGGTGAACACCACGCTCGGTCTGCCCATCATCAGGACCTCGGTCGACCACGGCACCGCGTTCGACATTGCCGGGAAAGGGGTCGCGAGCCCGCAGAGCATGATTGAGGCTGTCGAGATGGCGGCCCGGATGGCGCGGGGAAAAAAGAGAGGCGGGTAATTCCTTGACAGCATGTATCTACACAGATGATATTTTTCACCAGGCTTATAGTTCCCCGTGTATTACGTCTCCATGCTCTGTGATTTTTCCTTTCAGAACGAACATCGCTGTGACCGCAAGCAGGTTGGCGAACGGCCTCATGAACCGTGAATCGCGCCACTTCCCGAGCATCAGGTATTCCTCCCGGACGATGGAGATGCCTCTCTCACGGCAGAACCGTTTGAAATCGAGGACTGTGAGGGAGTGGATATTCGGGGTGTTGTGCCATTCGAAGGGCAGCGCCCGTGATCTCGGCATCTGTCCCCGGAAAAGAAGCCGTATTCTCAAAAGCCAGTGCCCGAAATTCGGAAATCCCACGATAGCGAATTTTCCGATCCTGAGCATCTCCCCGATAACGACCGCCGGTTTGGTGATGACCTGCAATGTCTGGTTCAGAATGACATAATCGTACGACTGCGTCGGATAATCGGCGAGTCCCATGTCGAGGTTCCCCATGGACACCGACAGCCCCCGCTCTATTCCCCTGATGAGGTTCTGCTCGTCGATATCGACACCGCGCCCGGTAACCTGTTTTCTGGCGACCAGTTCGGCGAGAAGGGCTCCATCACCGCACCCGAGATCGAGTACCCGTGATTTCGGGGGGATGATGGCGGTGATGATCTCACGGTCGGCCCGGGTCAACTGATTGTTCTGGTTATTCATTCGCTCCTCATTCATCCACCCGCTTATCCGCTTTACTTTAGCTGTTTTTCGGTTTTCCATGAAACTGGTAGATACGTTTCGACGTTCAGTAAAGCGCTATACGGTTCGCCGGGGCGGGCGACATACCGGTGATGGTGTTCCCTTTCCACCTGACCGTGTACGGCTCCTCGAATCCCGGTGCATACTCGATCGACTCACGCTCTTCGAGATCGAACGTGAGTGTGAAAGTGTCCTGCGGCTGACACAGGCCGGCAAAGAGCATGCCATCCGGTTCCATTACTATGCTGTGCTCGGTACGCCCGTTCCGAAGCAGCTGGAACATCCCCACCCAGTCGGGAATGCGGATATGAAGACGTGTCGGACGCTTTATGCTGATCCTGACTTCTCCTCTCACTGGGAGGAAGGATTCGACTGCTACCGATGGCGAATCAGCTGTAAAAAACATGTTGACCCTGGTCGTGTCATTCTCTTCCACAATCGTTGCATGATAAGCTTCTGCCAGACTCTGGAGTGCGCCGCCCATCAGGTCGGTATGGTAGTGGAGGTAGCCGTTCGGTATAGTGAAAACGAATGCACCTTTCGCACGGTTCCTCATGTCGCTGTAGACGGTCTCCTCGGTATCCGGTTCGTCCGACTGAGCTATCCAGCCGGTGTCATGCACCTGGGCGGCGAGGAGTCCGTTGCGGATGAACCGCTCGGCATCGTCATAACCTTTGTATACCGATTGTCCCAAGAGAAGAGCTGACTCGATGTAATCCCCCGTGTTGTTCGCTTCCCCGGAGCGGTAATGCCAGTTCGACCGGTCATCGTAGGTTTTGTACTCCTTCGCCCAGCCCCAGGATGTACGCCAGGGAGCGAGACCGTGATCGTAAAGCCTGCAGCCTGTCTCGAGATAAAAGTTGTTGTTGGTAAGAATTCCCAGGTCGATGATTCCGGTCATGGTTCCCTGTGTCGAGTGGAGATGGTTGCCGGAGGCTTTTTTAAGATACCCGTCGGGTGTGAACGTTTCCCTGATGTTCGTGTCCGCGAACCGTTTCGCGAGCTCCACCCCGAGTTCGTCGCCGGTCACACGGTAATACCGGAGAAGCGCCCGTATGAGCCGCCCGGAGCACATGTTGAGCTGGTCGGGACTGTAGCTTCCCCATCCTTCACTCGAAATCGAGCCGGACGGGAACCGGCCATTCTCACGGGTCGCCGTATCGATGGCGCGGACGAACCGTTTCGCGAGTTCCAGGGAGCCATCGTCTCCCTTCCACTCCGCCAATCCGAGGAGCCCGAGGAGCACTTCACGGCAGTTGTGGATCCACCCGCTTCTCGCACCACCGGGCGCAGGTCTGATGGTGATGTGGAAAGGCATGGTGTACTCGTTGTCGAGACAATCGTGCAGATACTTCCTGAACGCACGGTCGGCAACGGGGTCAGCCTCGAAATCGAAGACCTCCGCACACATCGCGAGGGCGTCCACGAACCTGCCGACCATGTGCGGGCATCCCCATTCAATATGTCTCGCCCAGGTGGGTGGATCGGTGAGATTGAACCGCACGAACGGCATGCAGTTGAACCGTCGGTCAACCGCGCCGTTGTAAATGTGTTCTATACCGAGCCGCATGAACGGTCTGAGATCGCTTTCGGTCCTCCGCAGGGGATTGAGGACCGGGACATTCTGCTGTTCTTCTGACCGTACAGAACGCACCGCGAGCAACCAGACCGGCGCAAAGCCCGAACATGTGGTGATGAATTGTCTCCGTGAGCACTTACCTGTCATGAGACCATACTCCCATGGTGCATCATTCTTATGGTCAGGTGCTGGAACTGACGCAATCGAGAAACGGCTTCAGCATCCTCGCAAGCTGCTGCTCTTCGATCAGAAATGCGTCGTGGCCGTACGGCGAATCTATTTCGATGAAGGTGACATCCTTATGGTTGGCGAGAAGCGCACGGACAATCTCCTTCGACTGCCCGGTGGCGAACAGCCAGTCCGAACTATACGATATAATCAGATACTTGGCGGTGACCGGGCGGAATACTTCGGTAAGCGGGCCGTAACTCCGGGCGATATCGAAGTAATCCATAGCCTTGGTGATGTACAGGTAACTGTTGGCGTCGAACCGCTCGGTAAAACTGTATCCCTGGTATTTCAGGTACGATTCGACAGCGAAGTCTGTCGAGAGGTCGTACCCCAACCTGTCGGCGGACTGAAGGCGCCGCCCGAATTTAAAATCCATCGACAGGTCAGAGAGATAAGTGATGTGCCCGATCATACGTGCGATCGCGAGTCCCTGCACAGGCCCCGGAGTGCCGTAATAGCGGCCTTCCTGCCAGCCGGGGTCGGTGATGATGGCGTGACGGCCTACGGTGTTGAATGCAAGACCCTGGACGGACAGTTTCGCTGATGCTGCGATGCAGATGGCCGAGGCCACCATATCGGAATACCGGAGGGTCCATTCAAGCACCTGAAATCCCCCGAATGAACCGCCGACGACGGCAAGAAGTTTCCTGATTCCGAGGTGGTCGATAAGCCTTTTCTGTGCGTTGACCATGTCGCCGACCGTTACCATCGGGAAATCGAGACAATAGGGCTTCCCCGTCTTCGGGTTGGTCGACCCTGGGCCTGTGGAACCCTTGCATCCGCCGATGATATTCGAGCAAATGACCCAGTACCTGGCCGTATCAAACGCTTTCCCCGGCCCGACCATGGAATCCCACCAGCCCGTCCGTCTGTCGTTGGGGTGGTGATACCCCGCAACGTGGGCGTCACCGGATAGCGCATGGACAATGAGAATGGCATTGGACCTGTCCTCATCCGGCTCGCCATAGGTTTCATAAACGATGTCCACAGGGCCAAGCATATATCCCGATTCAAGCCTCATCGGCTCTTCGGTGCTCCCGAACGAAAAATGCTGTTCCTCAACCAGACCAACTGAATGTCTGTCCATCATCCATACCCGTTCTTGAAGAGGTCCTGTTGCATTATCAGCCTGGTAAAAAACCTTTTTTTCAAACACTGTCAAGGGTCAGCACGAATCGCCGATGTATATGCCCTTGACAGCATATAGGCAACATATTTCGTTATGGGACGCGTTAAAAAATACTTTTTAGGCCTACTTCTGAGAGATTGTTATTCCATTCAACGTTCAGTTTTTTATTATTCGACCCCTCTTTCACTATGGCTTTAGCGGTATTCCGACGGTCATCAGAGTTCAGGGTCTTCGTCATCGTCTTCCGAACCAGAAATAGTTGTCTCGGAAAACCGCACGGCGATGATTTCAACGGCACGGTCGCAGTCTTCGTGTGGAACACGGATTTCGATTTCCGCGAGGCCATCGACAGTAAACGGGAATATACTTCTCGGGACGTCCGACACCTTTACGGCGTGAATGCCCTTGTTCCTGAGAAAATCGATAGCCATGTCGGCGATGGGTTCGTCCCAAGTTCTGAATACGGTGATGTCGCCCATAGATTGGCCTTTGTGATCATACATAGTGCTGTGGACGCGAACCCGACAGAAACGACACATTATAGTCCGGTTCCGCTGTCTGAACAATACTAATATAAACAAAAAATTGTGAGGCCGTTTATGATTATTCCAGCCGTTCCATTTTTATACCCGGAAACACAATAGTTCTATTCTTTACATAAAGTAATTATTATTCCGGCAATTAAAATGGTTGCATTCTTTTTCATTGTTTCGTATGTCAAGCCCCCTTTCGGCGTTCACGCGCCACTTGCGCTTCGCGGCTCTCCGCTGCACTCCGTGTCCCCCGGAGGGGGCAAGTACAAGTAAATACTATGGTTATATTCCTGCCCCCCGGTTAAACCGGGGGGGAAGGATGCCCGAAGGACAGGAAGGGGGATTGTTTTCACTGATTGCTGATGTCAAGTATTTAATCGCTGTAGTAATTATTATTCCGGCAATTAAACATGTATCAAACTATGCTTTTGCATAACGCACCAATTCATGATCAAAGAAGTGAGCGACTTTAACGGTTTTCCACTGAAGGCGTCTCATATATGATCGCAAGCCAGACTTGAGTTCCCTCTCTGAGCGTGTCATCGGTTTTTTACGCAAGTGGGCTTTGACATCCTGATTCATATACTCGTCAGGATTGTGCTCAGGACTATACGGCGGCAGGAAAAATATCTCAATCATGTCCTTATGTTTTTCTACCCATATTTGAACCTTCCTGGCATGATGAACGCGGAGATTATCAACGATAATAAAGATTTTTCGCTTGGCATCCTTTATCACGCGCCGAAGAAACTTCAGAAACGTTTCTACTCTCAACGCACCTTCGTACACCATGAACTGCAGTTTGCCCTGGTTGTTTATCGCAGAGATCATGCTCGCAGAAAATCGCTTGCCCGGTCCGTAAACAACGGGTGTCTGGCCTTTTGGTGCATAACCTCTGCCGCGATTGTCTTCGCTTGAGATTCCTGTTTCATCACCCCAAAAGATTTCAGCCCCTTCCTCATGTGCCTTTCGGGTGATACAGGGATACTCCTCGTCAAGCCACTTCTTGACACGCTCAGGCTGCTGCTCATAGGCTCTTTTCACCGGCTTCTGCGGGGTGAATCCCCACCGATGAAGATACTCTCCTACTGTTCTAATCGGAAGGTTCACCCTATAATGCTGGGCAATCGCTTCTTGTACGGCTTTTCGTGTCCACAAAGCAAAGGGCAGTTTCAATTGGTCGGGCGTTTTATCCACGAGCATACGTTGTATACTCCTTTCCTGCTCGCAGTCAAGTCTCCGCTTGTGCCCAAAACGACGACCCCGTTTCCTGGGTTTGAGACCATCCATCCCTTCCCGCTGATAGATCCCCCACCATCTCCCAACCGTCCCTCGCGCCACCTCAAGAACTCCCGCTACCTCGTGCTGTTTCATGCTCTTCCGGAGCATCCGAATACAACGACTACGAAGCTCATATTGGGCTTCACTATGCAACTTTCTGGCATCTCGTCTTTCCATGCCGGAAATATACTTCATTCCTATCCAAAATGCTATCTATTTATTTGCCGGGTTAATAACTATAAAAAGGTTGAGCCTTTCGGGCAAATTCTTATTGGACATAATTTAGCCCGGGTTATTCACAAATGTAAGAATATTTTTATATTCCGGCACTTTGTCCCTGCACCCGTCTACGCTGCGTCAGAGCGCCAGCGCTACGAGTCTCTCGGGCGAAAGAAAAGAAGGATGGGTTTGTCCCGGGGTGCCTTTTCTTTGGTTCATTCTCTGGCATGCAAAGAAAGAACATTTATAACATTGATAGTATTGATCAATCCTTTTGGGGAACAAAAAAATGGGGGATTGCAAGTGAATCATATCTCTCTCGTATTTTCTTTGATTATATTATATTTTACTGCACTTCTCATTTCAGATGATGTCCTGTTTGCTGATAACGTTCTTTTTATGTTCATTTCCATGCACCGTTAACACTGTAAGGAGCGCCACATGAAACGACGTCACGCGTTGAAAACTCTTTCGATGTCCTGTGCAGGCATCGCAGGGATCCCGCTTTTAGGGGCGGCGAGTGCGGAACGGCCGCTTGGACTCGAATACCTCTCGAAAGTCCGTGACCTGCTCGCGCGGATCAAATCCACCCAGTCCGATGAACTGCTCGAAGCCTCATACCGTATCGCGGCAACCATCCGTAAAGGCGGGACGTGTTACATGGACTGGGACCTCGGCCACAGCAACCTTTATGACATCTGGAACGACAGACCAGGCAATACCGATATCCTCCGGTACGGCATCCCGGAAAAAGTGAAGAAGGGCGATCTCATCCTGACCAACTCGTATTCGCCGAACCTCGAAAAGCACTTCGAGAGCGCCCGAAAAGGGGACATCTTTCTGATCGCCGCGGGTCGACCATGGGGAGGCGACTGCCTCCTGAGCGAGCTTCTCGTTCCGAGATTCAGGGACATGAAGATTAAGCCGTACGCCCACCTGTGGATAGAGCTTTTCTCCACCGCCTACGGCGGCATCATCACCGTTCCCGGCGAAACAGCTCCCATGGGCCCGGTTTCCGGTGTGGTGGGCATGATGACCTATTGGATGATGGTCGCCGACGCCGCGCGCCTGCTTGCCGCTGACGGCGTTCAGTTTACTGTGTACGGCGAGGAGAAAAGATCGGTGAAAGGCGATGAGAATGTGGACATGAACAGGCCGCTTGGCGAGGTGTACTACGAGACCGCCCTCGGCCAGCAGCAGGAAATCGGTTCACAGTTCGCAGCTGTCGAAAACATGGCGGCGATGGCGGTGCATTCGGCGCTGACCGGCGGGAGGGTGTATGTCTACAGCCGTTACGGCGACAACCTGTGCGCCGAGGGCACTGTCAGACGCGGCGGCCTCGGTCTCACATTCGGGGTGTACGGCGCACCCGGCGAGCTGGTGCTCATGGACGATCCGCTTCAGCGTGGTATCGCCGATCTCTCGTTCGCCCCGACCGACAAGGATGTGGTCATCATGGGCATCGCCAGACCGGACGATCCCGACGATCTCGCCAGCCTCGACGCCTTTAAAAAATCCGGCGCCGGACTCGCCGCCATCGGCCCATCGACCCGTAACGGCGAGGTACCGAAAGGCCGGACACTTCCATCGGAAGTCGATGTTTACTGTGGAGATATGACGGACAGCTACGGTGTCTTCGCCCTGCCCGGTGTGCCGAAGAAAATCTGCCCGACCTCCGGTCTTGTCAACAACCAGATTTTCTGGGCGGTCTGCTGCCAGATAGCCGACCTGATTGTCCGGCGCACCGGCAGCGCACCCGGCATCTACCTGAGCGGCGCTCTCAAGGGCGGCATGGAAAAGCTCAACGAGGTCAAGCGCCTTTACAAGGAGCGGGGGTACTGACCCGCACGGTCGATTGTCAGTACAGGGAGTCCATCATGCGGAAACTATTTATATTTATCGTGACCATCGCCATGTCAGTGCCCCCCGGTACTCTCAGAGCCGGGGGAACATGGACGACTATAAGAAGTATCAATCAGGTGTTGGATATCGCCTGTTACGGTGACAAGGTCTGGTGTGGTACATTTTATGGCGGAATAGCGTGCTGGAATACCTCCGGAGAACTTGAAGCGGTGTACACGACCGATAACGGTTTGCCCGATAATTATGTAGATTCAATCGCCATTACACCGGACGGAAAGGTCTGGTGTTTATGCCCTCAGGGATTGTGCCGTTTTGACGGAAATATCTGGACAGTCCATGTTCCGGAAATCGAAAATTCCGTTACCGTTATCACCTGTCTTGCCGCCGCTCCCGATAATTCGGTATGGTGCGGAACCAGGAATGGCCTGGTGCAATTCGATGGTGAAGAATGGCAGGCATTCACCGATGCGTATGGCCTTCCCATATCGAATATCAGGCATATAAAGGTAACCGAAAGTGGAGTCGTATGGTTTGCGACTAATGAAGAATTATTCTCATTCGACGGTTTAACATCTCAGGTCTACCACCCCGGTGAGCATTTGTCGGAGGTATATATAAACGGCTTCTGTGTATGTCACGATGGGACGATATTGTGTAACATGGGTTGGTCAGTATGGTCCTATGATGGTGATGAATGGTCGCAATTCGATATGCAGTTTTTCTTTGACCGTTCCTCGGAGCCGAATCCTTGCGATATTATTCAGGCGCCTGACGGGTCTCTGTGGTTCGGGTCCCGGACAGATGGATTGTTCAAATTTGACGGCGAATCATGGTCATGGATTACGAATGAGAATTTTGAAAGAAACGGTGTGGGGACTTTTACAATTTCCTCGAACGGCGAGGTCTGGTGTGGGCTCAATTATATGGGTCTTTACCGCTATAATGGAATTTCATGGATGTCATGTATTCATGGTCTTCCTGATAATAATGTCGGTTCAGCAACGGTTGGTCCGGATGGTAGTATGTGGTTCGGGACAACAAGAAACGGCGGAATCGCCCGATTCGACGGTACAAACTGGACCAGATATCCATTACCCTGGGGATTACCTGAAAATTATGTTTCCAGTTTTGGGCTTGTTGAGGATCTTGATTTTGGACCCGACGGAGAACTCTGGATATCCGCACCAGGCGGTATTCTCAGGTATGAGAATGATTCATGGACGGCTTACACGCTCGAGCTTGATTATATTTCCGATGTCAGAGGAAAACATTCATTAGCCCCCGACGGAACATTGTGGACATTCAATAGATGGCAAGGGTTGCTCAGATTCGACGGTGAAAAATGGGAAGTGATTACCGAACTGTGCGGATATGACGTTATGGATGTTGAAACGCTGGATGTGGCTCCGGATGGCACTGTCCTTATCGGAACAATGGATTATGGAGTTGTGGTATATGATGGCGATCAGGCATGGCTGTATACAACTGAAGATGGGCTTCCATCCAATCATGTTTTTGACATTGCGTGTTCGCCGGATGGTTCATACTGGTTTCAAACGAGCAGCGCTCTTACCCGGTTCGATGGAAGCACATGGATAACCTTTACGAATGAAGATGATTTGTTGCCTGGAGGTGTGGGAAATCTTGAAATCATGGATAACGGTGATGTATGGTGTGTAATCAGGGAGTTTGGAGTCTGCCGTTTCAATGGAACATCATGGGAATCTTATACACTCCAGGATGGGCTTGTTTCAACCTGGGTTCATGACTTTGCCCGGGACAGAGACGGAAAAGTCTACATATGCACAGACCACGGTATTTCCGTCTTCACCCCCTCGCCCGACGATACCGCAGTTGAATCCAAAACAGACCTTCAACACCCTCTTCCGGTTATATACTCTTATCCGAATCCGTTCAACGCCTCGGTGGTCATCGATTTCACCCTGCCGGAAGGGGGATTTGTTGAACTGGTCGTATATAATGTCAGCGGTCAGCGTATACGGTCGCTCGTATCGGGCGACATGACAGCAGGGCGATATACTGTCCGGTGGGACGGCCGTGACTGTCGCGGCAGCGATGTGTCTTCCGGCGTTTATCTTGCGGGTCTCAGGGCGAACGGGCGGTATAGTGTGCGGAGGATGACGCTGCTTCGCTGATAGAAATTTTTTAAGGGAAACGGAACCGATGGATTACTATACCATCCGCGCCCAGCGTCATTTTCTCGACCGTGACCTCAAGGGCACACGGATCGAGGCTGTGAGGCTCAGGGATAAATACAGCCTCTTCATCGGGTTTACAGGTGAAACGGCGGTCAAGCTGTCCTGCACGCCCGATATGCCGTACCTGCATCGTATCGAAAAACGGTTTCTCCCCGTCAAAAATTCCCATGACTGGCACCTGCCGCGCCTCAAAGGGCAGGCGGTCGCCGGAATCGCGCTGACCCCCGGCGACAGGATACTGACATTTCATCTCGAATCGGGCGGGCGGCTTGTGTTCGAGATGACCGGCCGTCACGCGAACATTGTCGTGATCGATCCCGAAGGCGTCATCGCCGGGTCGCTGCGCACCATCACCGCCCGTGAGAGCGGAGTCCGCGAAATCCGCCCCGGCATACCGTATATTCCTCCGCCAGGACGCACCTTTCCCGACCTTGTATGGTCTCCACCGCAGACGCTTGAACGGCTCTTCAGGACGGGTGAAGGCTCTGTCGCGGAGGCGCTTGCCCGCACTCTCTGCGCGGGAAGCAGGCTGTTCGCCCTCGAGGCGTGCACCCGGGCGGGCGTCGATTCCGGCGCACCGGCCGACAGTCTCGGCCGCGATGATCTTTACGGACTGTTCACGGTTATGGCGGCGCTCGACGCGGAGATTGAAAAGGGCGGTTCGGGCGCGACTGTTGCCCTCGACCGTGAGGACCTTCCGTATGATGTGTTTCCGGTCAGGATGAGCGGGGACATTGTCAAAGGCGAACTGTTTGACGACCTTAATGAAGCGGTCATGACATATGCCCGCACCCGCGAGGTCGAGCTCGAGCGACGAAGCCTCCGCAACTCGGTCGTCGCTGCACTCAACCGTGAGGAGCGCCGTATCAGGTCGACCATGCGCAAGGTCGAGCGCGAGCGGGGCGGCGATGACGAGCCCGGACGGCTTGAACGGCTGGGGAACACAGTGCTTGCGAATCTGCACAATATAACGAGGGGCATGACCTCCGCCCGGCTTTTCGACCCGTACGGCACGGGAGAGGTGGAGGTCGGGCTCGATGCCAAGCTTGATGGCCCCAAAAACGCGGAGCGGTTTTTCACACGGGCGAGAAAGCTTCGGGCGGCCGCCGCCCTGGCGGAGGAGCACCTGTCATCCCTCGCCGAGCGACTCGAAAGGATCACCGCCGAACGCGAACACCTCGCCGGGATCGAGGATATGAAGGAACTCCGGACCCTCTCCGCACAATACACGAGCACCCGGTCCCGCGGGCAGCGGAGCGCTGTGGACGATGAGATATTCCCCCGGCGGTTCCGGTCGGTGTCCGGACTCGAAATCATCGTCGGCCGCAACGACACCGAAAACGACAAGCTCGTCCGCTGGGCGCGTAAGAACGACCTGTGGCTCCATGCCCAGAATGTGGGCGGCTCGCACGTCATTCTCCGGTCCCCGGGGAAACAGGCGCCCGACCATCAGAGTCTCGAACAGGCGGCAGCCATCGCGGCGTTCTATTCGAAGGCGAAAACATCGGCGGTCGTTCCCGTTGCCTGCACACAGGTCAAATATGTGGTCAAACGGAAGGGACAGGGGCCCGGAAAGGTAACCTATACCCGTGAGAAGGTGATCTTCGCCGAACCGGTCATCCCCGTATCGGGAACTTCCGGGCTGACAGCAGCAGCCGATGAATGAGTGCTGAAGGTTCCCCGTTTCAGGCGCTGCTGGCACGGGCGATGAAGGCGGGAAGGTTCCTGATGATTGGTTTGAGGGCGGGTTCCTTCACCAGACCTGCGGCTTCGTCAACTCCCATCCACCGGCGGTCTCGCATGTCTCTTTCAGGCCAGTCCGCGCACATTTCCCCGACTTCCATGAGATAGACACTGACCGCGCATTCGCCCCCCCACTTGCGGTAACGGTATTCTCCCACCTTTTCCGGCAGAACATGTCCATGCACGCCCGCTTCCTCGAACGCCTCCGCGGCGGCTGAGTCACGGGGCGAGAGACCAGGCTCCACGACCCCCTTGGGAATGATCCACTTTTTCTTGCGTATGGTGGTGATGAGCATCACCTCGATGCCATCGTCTGTGCGGCGGAAGGGGATGACTGCAGATTGGTTGAAAAACCACTCTGGTACTGGTAACATGGCTGTCGTCCGATGTCTATTGAGCAATGACCGGGAAACTATGTCAGAAGCATGTCAGCGAAATACAATTGATAGCCGGCATGAAAAAAACCGTGCATCATCAAAACGCACAGAATGTCGTGCTTGCAATAATCCCGTCGACAAAGTATAATATAGCCATCCGTCCGGTGATTTCCGCCGAAAAATGAAGAGAAAAGATTACCGGGAAATATGATAAGAATAATGCTCTGAAAAATAATAAGTTATATCAAGCTATTCATAAATAGTGCACTATGGGAGTATGAGATGAAAATCGATATTGCGTATGGAAAAGAAGGGCTCATCATCGATGTCCCCGACAGAAATCTTGTGGATGTTCTGCGGATGACAGGCAAACCGGTTATCGCCGACCCGGCCGGGGAAACACGGAAGGCGCTCGCCTCCCCGATCGGGGCCGAACCGCTTGCCGAGCTGGCGAAGGGGAAGAAAACGGCGTGTATCGTCATCTGCGACATCACACGGCCGGTGCCGAACACCATCATAATCCCCCCGATCATCGAGGCACTCGAGAGCGCCGGTATCAAGAGCGGTGATATCACCATCCTCATCGCGACCGGTATCCACCGGCCGAACGAGGGCGCAGAACTCGTCACCCTTCTCGGCGAGGACATACCGAAAAAATACAGGGTGGTCAACCACATGTCCCGCGATCTCGATTCCCACGAATACCTCGGTGAAACACCGGTATACAAAGCCCCGATGTATGTGGACAAACGGTATCTCGCCGCCGACATCAGGATCACGACCGGTCTGATCGAACCCCATCTCATGGCGGGATTTTCCGGCGGACGCAAGCTGATTGTGCCGGGCATCGCGGCGTTCGAAACGCTCAAGGTGCTTCATGGTGCGGCGTGCATGGATTTTGAGAAGAACACCGAAGGGGTCATCGAGGGTAATACGTTTCACGAGGAAGCGCTTTATGTCGCGCGGAAGGCACGGGTCGATTTCATCGTGAATGTCACTCTCAACGAGCAGCGCCGGATCACCGGCATTTTCGCCGGGGACCTCTATGAAGCACACATGAAGGGCATCGAATTCATGCGGACACAGTGCACTGCGACAGTCGACGAGCCGGTCGATGCTGTCATCACCACTTCGGCCGGTTATCCGCTCGACCTCACCTTTTACCAGGCGATCAAGGGTGTGACCGCGGCGGCGGGGATCCTCAAGGAGAACGGCGTGCTCATCATTGCGGCGAAGCTGGCCGAGGGCATCGGGAGCCCCGAGTTCACCAAACTCATGCTCGATACGAAAGCTGTCGAAGAATTCCTCGCGAATATCTGCAAGCCCGATTACCTCGTGCTCGACCAGTGGCAGTTCCAGAAATTCACCCAGGTGCTCCGTAAACACGAGGTCTGGATGTATTCCGACAGCATCGACCATGAAACCCAGAAGAAGCTGTTTGTCACCCCGCTTGCAAGTATCGGAGAGGGCATCGAAAAGATCAGGGAACGGTTCGGCGAACATGCTCGGATCGCGGTCATCCCCGAAGGGCCGTATGTGAACGCCCGGCTGGCGTAAAGGAATAGAACGCGGATTTTCACGGATTGTGCGGATAAACGCGAATAAAAACTTCATATGAAATTTTAAAAAGATTTTTTTATGGGATTGCTATGCCGAACGCGGATTGTGCGGATAAACGCGGATGAAAAAAATTATTGTTTAATAAAAATGATACATAAAGCGTTGACAGACAAGATAATTAAGGCGTTTTATAAAGTTTATAACACACTTGGTTATGGTTTTCTTGAAAAGGTATACGAAAATGCTTTGATTATTGAACTGGAAAATAATGGTTTAAATGTTGAAGCCCAGAAACCGATCTCGGTGCTGTATGAAAATCGTGTTGTAGGAGATTATTTTGCAGACCTTTGTGTGGCTGGTACGGTGATCATTGAATTGAAAGCTTCTGAAACTCTTTCAAAGGCACATGAAACACAGCTCATCAATTATCTCAAAGCTACCGGAATAGAGGTTGGATTGCTATTGAACTTCGGTAAAAAACCGGAGTTTGTCCGAAAGGTTTTTACTACCAAACAACAATAATAATTCTTTATCCGCGTAAATCCGTCTAATCCGCGGTAATTCGCGTTCTATTCAGGAATTGGATTGCGGCAATCCGCGTTCCATAGTTTGTGCGAAAGGTTTTTACTACCAAAAAACAATAATAATTCTTTATTCGCGTAAATCAGTCTAATCCGCGGTAATCCGCGTTCTATTCAGGAATTTGATTGCGGCAATCCGCGTTCCATAGTTTGTGCGAAAGGTTTTTACTACCAAAAAACAATAATAATTCTTTATCCGCGTAAATCCGTCTAATCCACGGTAATCCGCGTTCTATTCAGGAATTGGATTGCGGCAATCCGCGTTCCATCAAGAGTTGAAATGCCCGACGTTGTCGCTATAATCCCGGCCCGTTACGGGTCCACACGGTTCCCCGGCAAAGCGCTTGCCGATATCGGGGGGAAAACACTGATCCGGCATGTCTATGAAAGGGTCGCCCGCTCTGGTGCTGTCGCCCGTGTCGCAGTGGCGACCGACGATGAGCGGATAGCCCGCGAAGTCGAAGGATTCGGCGGTACAGTCGTCATGACCTCCCCCCTTCACCGGAGCGGGACCGACCGTGTGGTCGAAGCCGCACACATAACCGGCGGCGACATCATCGTCAACGTGCAGGGGGACGAGCCGCTCATCGATCCACTGGTGATCGGGTATGTGGTTAAAAAGCTCGAGGAGGACGACGGGATCGTCTGTTCCACCGCTGCATACCTGACCGATGACGAGGCGGTCTGTCTCAACCCCAACAACGTCAAGGTCGTCTGCGACCGCAGTGGAAGGGCACTCTATTTCTCACGGTCGCCGCTACCGGTGTACCGTGACCGGGTGTTTCACAGCGCACTCATCCACATGGGCATTTACTGTTTCCGGAAGGCGTTCCTCGATGTATACGGCGGGCTCGAACAGACCCCCCTCGAAAAAGCCGAGAGCCTCGAACAGTTGAGGATACTGGAACACGGCTACAAAATCGGGGTTGTGCTCGCCGATCATGGGGAGATAGGTGTGGATACTCCGGAGGATCTGGAGAAAGTGCGACGGCTGATGAACGGGGGCGAGTAAAAACGCGCAGGAATTTGTGCCAATGGTATCCCCCACGAAGGGTAGTGTGACAGGACGATAAATTATTATCTTATTATTAAATTTTGGATACATGGAGGGATTGCGTGAGACACAATAGTACACGGTATATTGTCGTCGTCGGCGGCGTGATGAGCGGTGTCGGAAAGGGTCTCGCGACCTCGGCGATCGGGAAAATCCTCAAGGAATACGGATTCACCGTCACCGCGGTGAAAATCGATCCCTATATCTCGATCGATGCGGGGCTGTTCCGCCCCACCGAGCACGGCGAGGTGTGGGTTACCGATGACGGCGGAGAGATAGACCAGGACCTCGGCAACTATGAACGGTTTCTCGACGGCACCATATCACGGACGAATAACATAACGACGGGGCAGATTTACAAAACGGTCATCGACCGTGAACGGCTGGGCGAGTATCTCGGAGCCACTGTCGAGTTTATCCCGCATATAACCGACGAGATCAAGAACCGTGTCACCACAGTCGCCAGGGGGCATGACATCTGCCTCGTGGAGATCGGGGGCACGATGGGGGAATACCAGAACATTCCCTTTCTGTTCGCGATGAAGAGCCTTCAGATGGATATCGGCATGGACCACATGATCTATGTGCTCATCACCTACCTGCCCGTACCCTCTCATATCGAGGAGATGAAAACGAAACCGACCCAGCAGGCGATCAAGCTTCTGTCGGAAAACGCCATTTTCCCGGATATCATACTCTGCCGCGCCGGGAAACCCCTCGACATGATCCGGAAGCGTAAGATCCAGACTTATGCGAACATATCAGCGGAGTATGTGATCAGTGCGCCCGACACCAACGACCTGTACGCTATCCCCCTGAATTTCGAGAAAGAGGACATCGGGCACAAGATCATGGAGAAACTGTCCCTCAAACCCGTAAAAAAGCCGGATTGGCGGAAGTGGCAGTACTATGTCGACCGTATCGAAAACCCGAAACGTAAGGTCGATATCGCGATT
>Ga0315284_10001176_pt1 | contig 37007 bp, 31 predicted proteins | sample YL17G09_16_MG_FD_203696 | JGI IMG/M metagenome (GOLD analysis project Ga0315284, IMG submission 203696) | Sediment microbial communities from Yellowstone Lake, YNP, Wyoming, USA - YL17G09_16 | ecosystem: Environmental > Aquatic > Freshwater > Lake > Sediment | place: USA: Wyoming | collected...
GGAAGGAAGGCCCGAATCTCCGATTGGGGGAGTCCGACGGACTCCATCGGAGTCCACAGATCGGACCCGAACCCCGAATTCCGAGTCCCGAGGTTTGATATGGCTATCGTTCGAACAATTCTTCCCCGCAAGGGAATCATCCAGCCCAGGCACGGCGACAATTACGAGGCGGACATGGACAGCAACTGGTCATTGATTGACTCGCTGCTGCAAGACAGCGCCGACGTGCAGACCGCCGTGACGGCGGCCGGAACCGTGGAAGCCTGGCTGCAAGATCGCGGCCTCGCGGGCGTTATCTCGGGTTTTGCGCTCGCCACGTCGGCGACGCTGTCTCCGGGCCTGGCCGGCGGAGTTCTTTACGCGCAGGGCAAGCGGTACGCGCCGGCATCGCCCGCTCCGGGCGCTGCGCCCGCGAGCTCCACCAGTCACCTCTGGTACAACGCCGCGAGCGGCTTCTACTACAACCTGACCGGAGTCGCGGCCGTCAGCGGCGACGCCTACCTGGGCGTTGTTACGACCGACTCGACGCACGTCACGGCGGTCACCAGCGCCACCAAAATCTACGGCCAACTCTCGGCCGCAGCTCCGGCTCCGAGCAATTTCACGATTCCGCACAGGTTGGGCCGGACGCCCACCGGCGCCGTTATTCGCATGACCTCAGGCGGGGCCATCTGGTTCCAATCGCCCACGGACATGGACGCCACAAATCTTTATCTGGTCGCTTCCGATGTGGGAGTGACCGCCAAGGTGCAGGTATGGTAAAAGAAAATCAAAAGTCAAAGATCAAAAGTCAAAAGCCAAAAGTTGAAAGGCATATGCAGAGCGTATTTTTGATTTTTGCCTTTTGCCTTTTGCCCTTTGATTTAATTTCCGGCCAGCAGCCTCAAACATTGAATGCTCCGGTCTTCAGTGCCAATGCGAAATACGTGCAGGGCGTGGGTCCCGGCTACTGGCCGACGGCGGGTGCAGGCCTGGTGCTCAACCTGGCGCCGGGCACGGCCTATTGCGGCCACCCGCCGGTGCTGATGACCTATGCCGGAGGCACGCTGACGCTACCCGCCAGCTCAACGGTGTACGTCTTCCTTGATCCCGCCGCCGCCTGCACGCCTGCGTATAACACCAGCGGATTCTCATCGGGTCACATCCCCCTCGCGAAGGTCGTCACCGGCTCTTCGAGCATCACGAGCATTACCGAGGCGCGCAACTGGTTCGTGCCGCAACCGATCGGAACGGATTCCGCCGGCCGCGCCGTGGCCAAGCATTTTAACGGCGTGCGCTTCGCGGACCAATTCTCCGGCGCGAACGCCACCGCCAAACTGGACGCTGCCCTGGCGGATATCGGCTCGACACCCGGCGTGCTGATCGCCGCGCCCCCGCTCGGGTTTGGGTCGCCCACTATCTTTCACAACAACGTCGCGTTCCTCGATCTCCGGCAGGCCTACGACCCGATCGACACGGTCACCGACGATCCGGACCGCGTGGCGCTGGTCATGCTCGAGAATCGCCTGGGCGACATGACCACCCGTCCCCTGACGGGCACGGTCACGCTCACCAATAGCTCGACCGCCGTCACGGGCTCGGGAACAAACTTCCTGACGCAACTCGCCAACCACCTGGGCCGCTCGATCAAGCTCGATGCGGACGCCAGCACCTCGTGGGCGCAAATAGCCTCCGTCGCTGACGATACGCACGCTACGCTCGTGACGGCTTATCCCGGAACTGGCGGGACGGGCGCGGCTTCCTATTTCCGCACCGAGCTGGGCCTGGTCATCAACAACCAGGTGAGCGGAGGAACGCCGAACACCGGCTCGGGAGGCGAGTCTGTAGGCGTGACGGCGCTTTCCTGGCGCAACGGCGGCACGCGGGGGATTTGGGGCGGCAATTTCAATACGGGCTACTATACGCGCGATCCGAAAGCCCCCGCCGTCGGGGTCGAGATCGACCTCAGCAACGAATCGTCCGCCGACGCGGTGCCCGGCGCGAATATCGAAGAAGCCTTACGCATCATCAGCGCGGGTTCGAAACGCACGTCGGCGGGCATCGGTTTGCACAAGATTTTCAGCGGCGGGGAGTTCGTGCGCGGCATCTGGATCAATAACAGCTATTCGAGCCAGGGCATCCACATCAACGGCCCGACGAACCATCTCTATCTGGTGCCCAACGCCGACAACACTAACCCCATGCTGGTGGGGCGGAACGCGGCGGACTCGTCCACCAAATGGGCCGTCAACAACGACGGCAGCGCGCTGTTCAATACCCTCGGGGTGGGCCCACCCAGCAGCAGCTTCACCGGCGGCGTGCAGGGAACCATCAATGACTCTGTAAACGGTGTCGGCGTGCTCAACGCCAATCCCAATCGCACCGGCGCTCTTGTGGGCGCGAATCAAAACAATACGGCTTTGAACCAAATCGGCGTCTGGGGTGTGGCGGGCGCTGAGCACACGTCGGGTACCAAGCCGTTCGTGGCAGCTCTGGCGGGCGACGCTTATCACGAATCCGCCGGCACGGTCAGCGTCCTCACGGGCGTGGCCGGTTACGCCGACATGGCGGGCAGCGGGACCGTCACCAAGATGATGGCGCTCTACGCCAATGCGAACGAGCGTAGCGCCGGGACCGTCAACAACAACTACGGGCTCTACGTGGAAGCCCAGACCGCCGGAACGAATAACTACTCGATCTTCACCGTGGGCACGGCCCCCGCCCAGTTCGGCGGGCCGGTGATTTCGGGGCTGAATGATGTCACCTTCTCTTCGACGCCTACCTTCGACGCGAAGCTCGGGAACACGCAAAAAATCACCCTCACCGGGAATGTGTCGAGCTCAACGCTCTCCAATGCAACCGCCGGCGAGCAAATCAACTTCATCATTTGCCAGGACGCGACCGGCAGCCGCACCTTCACGTGGCCCAGCAACGTCAAGGGCGGCATGACCATCGGCTCGACCGCGTCGAAGTGCAGCGCCCAGACATTCATCTTCGACGGCACCAACGCCTACGCGCTCTCCTCCGGAGTAACTAACATGTGATTTTCCCTCCCAACCGCGCGTATGGAGCCCACTCTTGGTCCCGCAGAGCGCGACCGGGAGCGGGCTCTGTGTTATATTGGGCGCCGGCGACAAGTCGATGGCGGACAGCCCACAACCCCCAGCGCAGGCACTGCTCAAATCGTTGAACGTGATCTCCGGTGTACGCTGGTACCATCTGGCGGACCCGTTCTCGCCGGCGCTCGACGAGCTGGCAGCACACTTCGGGATTCACCCGCTGCAAGTTGAGGACTGCCGCCATCGCCGTCAGACGGCGCGACTGGAAGAGCACGAGCGCTACACCTTCGTGGTAATTAAGGTGCTCGTCGGTCCGAACGCTGCAAGCCACGCCAACCACGCTGCCAGTGCAGCAAAGCCGAGAACCCCGGTGGCGGCTGACCCGGGGGATATCCGCAGCATCTCGCCACAAGCACCCGCAGAAGCGCCGGCGGCGGGCACGCCGCGCGTGCGCTTCGAAGATTTCGACATCTTCCTCGGGCCCGACTTCATCCTCACCGTGGATGAGGGGAAATCGAACCTGATTTCCGCCGTAATGCCCCGCCTGGTGGCGGAACCCGCCCATCAGAACCCCGACCGGATCGCCCATGCCCTGATCGATGCCGCGGTGGACCAGTACTTGCCGTCCCTGGACCACTTGGGTGATTTCATCAATCACCTGGAAGACCTGGTCATCCGCCGGCCCTCGCCCGCCACGTTGCGGGAGATTTTTCGGCTGAAGCGTGTGCTGCTGGAATTTCGCCGCGTGGCCACGGGGATGCGGGAGGCGGTCAATGGACTGGTGCGGAAGTACGACGCGCCGCCTGCGGCGACCCGGCTGGCGGACCGCGAACTGCGCATTTACTACCGCGACGTTTACGACCACATCGTGCGGGTCATAGATTTCGTTGAGACCTACCGCGACCTGTTGACGGGGTCGCTCGACATCTATCTTTCGGCCGTCGCCAACCGCACCAACGAGGTCATGAAAGTCCTCACCATCTGGGGAACCATCGCCCTGCCCCTGCTCATCCTGACGAGCTTCTATGGCATGAACGTCAAGCTGCCCTGGCAGGACCGCGCGGAGGTCCTTCCCCTCCTGGGGATGGTGATGGTCGGGTTGGCGCTGGTAATCTATTACTATTTCCGGCGCAAGCACTGGTTCTGACGCGGCTCTCTTCCCTACCCATCAACCGACAGGCACCACCGGTCGTCAGCCGCGCCCTGCCTGCGGGAGCACCGGGTATGCTATCCTATCGCCGGATGGACAACCGGCCCGGCAGAGGGTGGAGGGTCTGGTCTGGCCTGTCCGTCTGGAGTTGCGCAGGAGCACTCGTCTCGGCGCGGGATGGAGAGGCCAGCGGCAGCCGGGTAGGCAAGCGAGGTACTTCATGGCAAAAAAGGTCGACCCCGCATCCCTGCGGCGAAGTCCCCGCGTCAATGTTCGCATCCCGGTAACGCTTTCGGGGACGCTTCCCGACAACCAGCCCTTTACCGAGGACACTTTCGTCGTCACGGTCAGCAAATACGGCGCGAAAGTGCAAACCCGGCAACCCTTGAAGGTGGGGATGAAATTGAAGCTGCAACCCCTCCGCCGCCGCGAGGCCGGACATTTCAAAGTGGTCTGGACGGGCCGCGAAGGCTCCCCCCGGCAAGGTGAAGTGGGAATTGAATACTTGGAGGTTTTTAACCTGCTGGGCATTGCTTTTCCTGAGTAGATCTTCCCGTGACCCATTCCATTGACGAAATCGAACGACCCCGGCAACGCGTGAGGGCCACAATCCCCGTCCGCGTGCGCGGCATGTCCACTCGGCACAAATTCTTCGACGAGTCCACGGAAACCAGCTACGTGGGGAAGTCCTCCGTCATCGCGCGCATCCAGAACTTCGTGGACCTGGAAACCGAGCTCCATGTGGTCAACCTCAGGAACAATCTTGGTGGCACGTTCCGCGTCACGTGGATGAACACGGAAGGCAAGGAAGGCTGGCACGATGTCGGTCTGGAACTGACCGAAGGCGAGGGGAATCTCTGGGAAATCGCCCCACCCTCCGGGGAAGAAGCAGCCGATGCGCCCCTGCCGCACGCGTGGCTTCAGTGTCACCGTTGCCACGAAGGCCAGCTTACTCCCGTCCCGGAAGCCGAGGACGAGTTCATCGTCGATGGGTTTGTCATTTCGCGGCCCTGCGACCGCTGCAAGGCCACGACGCCCTGGGGGTTCACTCCGGCCGAAACGGAAGACGCAACCGCCGGAGCTGAGCGGCAAAAAAACATGCGCAGCACAGGGCGTGCGCCTCTCAACATAAAAATTAAAGTGATCCGCGAGGCTTATGGAATGCCCCTCGAGGACATCTGTGAGACTGTCAACATGTCGCGGAGTGGCGCGTGTTTCCAGAGTCGCAAGAGCTACGCCGTCGGTGAGCAGTTGAGAGTGATTCTTCCTTACAAAGAGGGTGACGTCGCCATTCCGGTACCAGCGCGCGTGGTTCGCCTTGATCACGCCAAGGACGGTTCCTTTCATGCCGTCGCCATTAAGCTTGAAGAGGGAAAGAGCTAGGTGGGAATACGGGTGTTGCATTTGGTAGCGATTGAAGGTCGGGGCGTGGAGGTTCGGAACTAGGTATGAGGAATCCGCGATTCTGCCTGCTGATATTTGCGCTCTCCATCTTGCCGGCAACCAGTGGACTGGCTGGCAGTTCAGAGGCCGGGAACCGGGCCCTCCTCCCGTCCCAGGAGATGAACTTCACACTGGAAGGCAAAATCAGCAAGCAGGCCCCGGGAAAACTCACCATCAGCGGGGAAGGAAACATCATCTTCCACGTGACCTACAACGACAAAACCGAGATCAAACGGAAAGACGGCAGCGCCGGCTCCGCGAAAGACTTGCGCGTGGGAATAACCGTCCGAGTTGAAGGTGCGTTAACTGAAGCGGGCGAGGTCGTGGCCCAAAAGATCGAAGTCCACTCGGACGACGCACCTAAAGGGACCTCGACCGGTTTTTAGAATTTGTTTGCTACTACCCGCATTTACCGCAGCCACCAAGCCAGTGCTAACGCCCCCAAGAAGACTCCCACGCCGGCTGCCACGTACGGAAACGCGCTGCGAAAGAACGGGATCTTGAAGAAGAACGAAGTTCGCTGCCAGCTTTCGTCGCGGACATCGAAGACAGGCTGAACTGCTTCCCAGACGGCGTCGATCAGAATCCGGCGCGCCGCCTCGCCGAATTCCTTCGTTGCTCCCGCCGGTGACCCGACGTAGCCCATAAGGTTTCCCAGGCGCAAAGGATAGTTCTTGCGCAGTCCCTCAAGGAACGTAAAGCGCACAGGCGGGAGAGATCTGTAATTCGCTTCGACCAGTTCCGGATGCGAAAGCATCAGGAGAGCCGTTTCCCAGAGTCCGCCATGCGAATCGCCGCGAACAGCTTTGCGCTCTTCGGAGCTGAGGGGGCGGCCGAGGAGTGGTTCCACTCGGTCGAGGTATTTGCCGCGCAGGAAGTCCCAGAGCACCGGCCCGCTCATTGAGAACATCCTGACTCCATAGCGGCGCGAGACGACTGCCGCGGCCTCCTCCAGCGCGACGACGTGCTTGGGCCCGGCGTGGGCGTTGGTGACCAGGATGGTGCGAAAGCCGTGCCGGGCGAGCGCCGCGCCATAATCCAGCGCCGCGTTGCGCACCGTCCGCGCGCGCACCAGGAGCGTGCCGGGCGCATCAAAGGCTGACGCGCCGATCGGGAGCGAAGGCCCGACCACGACCGTCCAGTCCGGCTTGGCCGCGAGAATTCGTTTGGCCAGCTCATCGTTGAAAAACTCGGAGTGGAACAGGTCGCTCCCCACAGGGAGGTGCGGCCCATGCTCCTCGAGCGGGCTCACGGCAAAGAGGATGACCGTCCGCTCGTGGTCGAGGGCGCTGATTTTCGTGAAGCTCAACTCCGCCAGGCGAAGGGTTTTGCCGGCCGTGGGGTTCGGCAGGGGGTTTTCGGAAGCAGCGGCGTGGCGGGTTTCCATCCCAAGTCGTCGGTCGAAATCGGATCGGATTGTCGAGTTTCTATTTTCGAGTTTCCAAAATCAGTGTATCGCTCCCACCGTTTCCGCATAGGCATCCCGGGAGGCGTTGATCTCCGCGACGAGCTGTTTGCGCAGCTGCCGGGCTTTCTCGGCGCCACGCGGCAGGCGCGCCGCCAGGAACAACAACCGGGTCCGTGCCCGCACCAGCCAGCGATAACGCCACAGGAACGCACCGACCGGAGGAAGGGTGAGGGCGTAGTACCCCGCCGTCGCGCGCCCCAACACATATGCGCAAATCGCGATCTGAGCGGCGTAACAACCCAAGACGACCAGGCCGCGCAAAAACCATTGCGTCATGGGGTCGCCCTCGCTCTCCTTCTTGAGCAATCCCGTCCAGTGCAGGATAACCCACGCCAGAAAGTGATTCACGAAGCCGTAGAAGGCGATGGGGAGACCGGCGACACTCTCAAACCAATACCAGAGGCGCGTTCCCGCCGGTTCGATCCACGAACTGGCGGCTTCAACCTCGGCCTTCTCAAGCGACCAGCGGCGTTGTGCTTCCCGGTAGGCATCCAGCCTGTCCCGCAACGCCACCAAATGCCCCGGGCTCTTGGCATTCAACATCTCCACGCACTCCGTGAGGAACTGGCTCAGTGTGAAGCCTGCGGCTTTCTGTTTCCAATGCGGCCGTGTCGCCCAATTTTCCTCGAGGTCCACTTTCAAGACTTCTTCCAGGTCCGCCAGGAAAATCTGAAGTTCGTCGTCCATCAGGCTGAACGCGTTCTGCTGGAGCGCTTCGTCAAGTGCCGACGCGAGTCTGCGCGCCTGATCCTTTCCTGGTCCGGCCGACAGGTAATCCCGAGAGGCCAGCGGGAAGCCCATGCGAATTAATACCTCGCCGGATTGACTGCGTCCCATAGGCAAGAAGATGTGGACGGGGAAAATCGTGAGTTCAAGCTGGCCAGTCTGGCCCATACCCAAATCGACGGCAAGCGTCGCAGCATTGAGCCCCGAGGCAGTCGGATCTCCTGTTGTCGCCGCCGTCTGCTCTGAAAAGAGAACCACAACCTCGCGATTCGCGAGTGCCTCGCGGGCGGCCTGGAAGGCTGCCTTCTGACCTTCCCGTCCCGGCTCGCAGACAATCACGCCGAGCCGCTGCGCCAGGGAGCGGCTCCAAAAACCCAATTCGACATTCAAGAGACAACAGAGCTGTCGTTCCGATGCCGCCACCAGGGCGAGGGCGGCGGAAAAGCTCGGCGGCTGTTGGACCACGAGGATCGCCGGGCCGGAAGCAGGAAATGTCTCCCCACGTACCAAACGGATCTGGCGGCCAACCAGACTGAACCAAATGCGGACCAGTGCCCGAAAGAATCCATAGAGGTACGGAACTTCGGGCGCCTGATCCGGAAGATTATCGTTTGAGGACATAAGCTGAAACCTTAACTATCGTTGTCCTACTGACGCCGGCGCCGGGCGGGAGCGCGCGGAGGCTGAGCTCGAAGCACCGGCATCGCCTGACTCTCCCAACCCTCCACCGTGCCCACCGGACGCGCGATGGTGTCGAACATCCTGTACACTCTTTGGAGTTTACGCCCGTTCCTGTCCACGAGGCACAAGCGGAAGTGCGCGACGCCGTCAACTCGACTGACGCGAATGGGGAAATATCCGTTGAGATTACTCTCCACATAGGCGGTAACGTACTCCTGTTTCTTGGTCCACCAGGTAAAGATTCTGATGTGCGTGAAATCGCAATCGGGTGTCTCCTCGCGGTCGGCGACAAGATACTGAGGCACCTGTCGGCCATCGTCCTCCACCTTATTCAGCACGACCCACGCGACCAGGTTGGTGCTCTGCGCGTAGTGAGCAATGGCGTCGGGTACATCGAGAGAAACCAGCCGCCCAAGCACCCAACCGGCCTTCGAGCCTGCGCGCACAAGATACCATGCATCGCGGAGAGGTTCGGCGGGAGGCGGCGCCCCGGCTTGCGGAGTCCGCTCCACCATCCGCCGCCCAAAGACTTCGAGGGATTGACCGCCCGGGAGCTGCATCAATTGCACGGCATCGCGCGCCGGCTCCACGCGGAGGTTTGCCCCATTGGTGACATGGCCCACGGCCTGGGGCTGCTCGTTCTGAAGCTCCTTAAGAAGCTGCTGTCCCTCCTCGTAGGAGTCGGAGTCGAGAAGGTTGACCGCTTCCACCCAGCCGACTCGTCCATCGGCCAGACGAACTTTCGACCAGTTGCGGGTCCGGTCGAGCACCTCCACACGGTCGCCCTGCTTCAAAATGGCGACGCCGAGACGAATTTCGGCCGGCGAGTCCACAACTCCAACGGATTCGGGGAGCACGTAAGCCGTCTCGACTGGAGCTGGGGGATAGGCGCGACGATGCCAGTAGTAGTAACCCGTGCCGACTGCCGCAACGAGAAGAAGAATGATGATGTGCTTCCGTCTGATGGGCGTGCTCCAAAGGGACCAGAAGTCTTGACTCTCATTCTACACTAATTGCTGTCGCGCCAAGCCCCGACCGACTCCGCCGGTGACAGAGAGATGCCAGGCAGCACGAGAATCGAACGGCTTTTCATTCCCGGTCCGGCCGGCAGGCTCGAGGCTTTGCTGGAGTTCGACCCCGCGGCACGCCCCGCCGCTGCCGCGGTCGTCTGCCACCCGCATCCTCTCTTCGGCGGGACGATGCACAACAAAGTGGTCTACCGCGCCGCCAAGGCTGCGCTCGAGGCGGGCCTGTCGTCGCTGCGGTTTAATTTCCGAGGCGTGGAGAAAAGTGAAGGGGAATTTGCCGACGGCATCTCCGAACGCGACGACGCTCGCGCGGCGCTCGACTTTCTGGCCACGCGCTTCCCGGGAACTCCGGTGGTGATGATGGGATTCTCATTCGGCGCCTGGGTGGGGTTGTCCGCAGGCGCCGCCGACCTGCGAGTGCGGGCGCTCGTCGGGCTCGGCCTCCCCACCGGCTCTGCGGACTGGAACTGCCTGCGGAGCGTAAATAAACCTCTGCTCATCGTCCAAGGTACGGGAGATGTCTTCGGCCCGCGCGCGGAGATCGAAACTCTCTTTTCATCTCTGCCGGAGCCGAAAAGCCTGCACTGGGTGGAAGGGGCCGACCACTTCTTAGGCGGCAAGCTCGATGAAGTGCAGACGGTGGTGCGGTCTTTCCTCCAGGAATTTGTCGCCACCCTGCCGCAGAAATAGCCTTGGCCGCCACATCGAGCTGGTGTAGATTCTGTTTAAGCTACCAAGGTGAACCATGCCTGAGGTCGAAGGCAACGAACCCGAACCGCTCTACTGCCCGACCTGCGACGTGGAGGTCGAAGACCCGCTGGTCTGCGGCGATTGCGCGGCCGTTATCTGCCGCCGCTGCGGAACGGCGCTCGAAAAGATGGATGAGTTGGGAATTGGCTGATAGAGGTCAGTGGTCCGTTGTCAGTTCCCATTTGTCAGTGGTGACCGACTAACGTGAGTAGGTCGGAATCCTTGGGTTCAACCGGCAACTGACCAGGGAGAGCCTTATTCAGTACACTACCAGTTCGCGCACCACTCTCACAATATCCGCCGGTTGCGGCAGGACGGCATCCTCCAACACGGGGTGGTAGGGAATGAAAACGTCCTTAGCGGCCAAGCGTTTCACTGGCGCGTCGAGGAATTCAAAGAGTTCGTCCGCGATGCGCGCGGCGATCTCCGCGCCATAACCCCACGAAATGTGGTCCTCGTGCAGCACCAGCACGCGGCTGGTTTTCTTGACAGAAGCGGAAATCAGGTCCCAGTCGTAGGGGCTGAGCGACCGCAGGTCCAGGATCTCCGGCTGGATTCCTTCCTGCTCGAGCATCTTCGCCGCCTGCACGGAGCGCACCACGAGCGACCCGTAGGTCACAATCGTCAGGTCGGTCCCTTCGCGCAGCAGCTTGGCTTTCCCGAAGGGGATCATATAATCGGGCCCGGGATACGGGCTACGGTTGTGGGTCTGACGGTAGAGGTGTTTGGGTTCGAGGAACAGCACCGGGTCGTCGCACCGGATCGCCGTGCGCAGCAGTCCGTTGGCGTCAAGCGCTGTTGAAGGCATCACCACGCGCAGGCCGGGTTGATGCGCGAAGATCGATTCTCCGGACTGGCTGTGGTAGATCGCGCCGCCGGCCAGATACCCGCCGATGGGAGCGCGCATCACCAGCGGGCAGGAGAAGACGTTGTTCGAGCGCCAGCGGAAGTTGATCATCTCGTCGCGGATCTGCATCATCGCCGGCCAGATGTAATCGAAAAACTGGATCTCGGCCACGGGTTTGAGGCCACGCGTGGCCATGCCGATGGCGCGGCCAACAATTGAGGCCTCGGCGATCGGCGCATTGAAACATCGCGCGCTCCCGAATTGCCGTTGGAGCCCATGCGTGACCTTGAAGACACCGCCCTTCCCTTTCAGCTTGCCGAGGTCCTCCGTGTGGCTGCAGTCCGCCACGTCCTCGCCGAAGACCACCACGCGCGGGTCGCGCGCCATCTCATCCCGCAGGCAGGCGTTGATAAGGTCCACCATGGTCTTTTCTTCGCCCTGGAACTTCGGTAGGTGGTCGAAATGCTCGCCGGTGGGATCGACGGCGGGGGAATAGACATAAGCCATCACGGTCGAGGGCGAGGGCGGTTCGGCGGCCAGCGCCTTATCGGCGGCGGCGCGCACTTCACTCTCGACAGAACTCTGCAATTCTTTCAGTTCTTTCTCGGTGATCACGTGCTCGCTCACCAGAAGTTTCGCCATGCGGTGCACAGGATCGCGCTTGGCCTCCTGGCGGCGAATCTCCTCGGGCTTGTAAACGCGCTCATCGTCAGAGAGCGAATGCGAGTACGGCCGCACGACGTGCGCGTGAATGAGGGCGGGGCCCCGGCGGTTGCGAACGTATTCCACCGCCTGCCTCGCTGTTTCGTGGCTTTCGAGGAAATCGGTCCCGTCGCACTCTAGCGTGAGCAGGTCCGGAAAATTCTTAACCAGTTTTGAAATACTCCCCCCTGCGGTCTGATAATCGACGGGAACAGAAATGGCGTACCCATTGTCCTGCACCACGAACAGCACCGGCAGGCGGCGCAGGCAGGTCCAGTTGAGCGCCTCCCAGAATTCACCCTCGCTCGTCGAGCCGTCGCCCATCGAGACATAAACCAATTCGTCGGCGTGGAAGCCCGAGGCCAGTTGCGCCGCTTCCTGCACAACGCTGAAGTAAACCGTGGCATCCGCCGCGCCTACGGCTTGCAGCACCTGCGTGCCGGTCGGGCTCGACTGCACGACGATGTGCAGCGGCTTCGAGCACCAGTGGGAAGGCATTTGGCGGCCGCCCGAGCAGGGATCGTCTTTGGCACCCACCGCCTGCATCAACATATCCAGCGGCTTCTGCCCGATCTGTAAGGCAAGCGCGCGGTCGCGATAATAAGGATAAAACCAGTCATAGCCCGGCTTCAGGTGCAGCGCTGCCGCCACGCCGATAGCTTCGTGACCGACGCCGTTGATTTGGAAGTAGGCGCGGTTCTGTCGCTTCAACTGGATTTCCTTGTCATCCACCTGCCGCGAGAGGTACATCGTGCGGTAGGCACCCACAAGAATTTCCCGAGAAAGCTTGGGAGCTTTCTGGATCTGAGTGGTCGTGGCCATCAAGCCTCGCTAAGGAAGGAGTATCCGGACGTAGAGTTCAAGTTCTCGTGCCATGCCAGATTATCAAATTCTAAGAAGGCAAAGTCAACCGCCACTCTGTCCGCAGCTACCGAGCGGTCGGGAATCACGAGGTGGAGCGAATCCGTGACAGCGGATGAATGACCGACCGGTGACGCCGCCGAGGGACCGTGGTTGCCGAAGGCTGATGGCTGTAAACCGATGGCTCTCGCTCTCAAAACGAAAACGGGGGAGTCCGTCAGCCGACGGGCTCCCCGTTTTCTTCTTTTCTGACGCCGTGGCGTTCCCGCCATGCGGGATTGCCAGCGGTACGCACCGCAAGAGCGGTGTGGCTATGCCTTCGTCATATGCCAGCCCGGTGGAGTCATACCTCCTCCCGTCTGCATAGACCCTTCTTACTCCTCAGGGTGCCGGATTGCAAGCAGAAATCTGCACCAGCGCGCGTTCAGCTTTCTGGGGTCACCATTCAGCATTCAGAATTCCGCCTGCCCTTCCTCCCAATTCGCTTTTGCCTACTCCCGCCTCCCTCCGATTCCGTTTGGCGCGCCCATTGCTTTGTGCTAGCATGAGCGAAGAAAAGGCGAAGGAAAGGATGAACTGTAAAGGCTGAAGGCTGAAAAAAAGATAGCCACCGCGTTGGTTCATCCTTCAGACTTCATACTTCATCCTTTTCGTTGTCGCCTAACACCCAAAACTTGGAAACGAGGATTCGTGGAGCAGGAGACGCAAGCTCTAGCGACAGTCCAAAGCGCGCTGGAAGAGATTCGCGAGAAATTCAGCCGGGGAGACGCCGCGGTGCCGGCGCGCGGCGGCGTGACCGCCCTCAAGCACTTCCCCGCTCGCGAGGCACGGCACGCGCCCTTTCCGGAATTTCTGCCGACGCGGCTCGTCGAGATTTTGCGCGCGCGAAGCATCGAGAACCTCTACTCACATCAGGCGGCCGCCTGCGAACTGGCGCGCGCGGGCAAGAACTTTGTCGTCGTCACGCCGACGTCTTCCGGCAAGACCCTCTGCTACAACCTGCCGATTCTGAGCGCGCTGGTCGAAGACCCGGAAGCGCGGGCGCTCTATCTGTTTCCCACCAAAGCCCTCGCGCAGGACCAGCTCACGGAACTGAACCGCTGGACGGAAAAACTTGGCGACGAAGTGCGCACCTTCACTTACGACGGCGATACGCCTCAGGATGCGCGCCGCGCCATTCGCGCGCGCGGCAACCTGGTGATCACCAATCCCGACATGCTCCACAGCGGCATTCTGCCTCACCACACCAAGTGGGAGCGCCTGTTTGAGAACCTGCGCTACGTCGTGATCGACGAACTGCACTACTACCGCGGCGTTTTCGGCAGCCATCTGGCGAATGTCCTCCGGCGGCTCAAGCGCATCGCGCGCTTTTACGGCAGCAAACCGCAGTTTATCTGCTCGTCGGCGACGATCGCCAATCCCAAAGAACTCGCCGTCCGCATCCTCGAAGAAGATGTGACCTTGCTTGACGAGAACGGCGCGCCCGCGGCGGAGAAATTCTTTGTCTTCTACAACCCGCCAGTCGTGAATCCGCAACTCGGCATCCGCCGCTCGTATCTCAACGAGACTCGACGCATCGCACGAACGTTCTTGGGTCGCGGCTTGCAGACGATTGTGTTTGCCAACAGCCGCCTGGCGACGGAGATTCTCGTCACCTACCTCAAAGAAGATTTCGCTAGGATTCCCCTCGGCCCCGATGCCGTGCGCGGCTACCGCGGCGGTTATCTGCCCCGCGAGCGCCGCGAGATCGAGCGCGACCTGCGCGACAATCGCCTGCTGGGCGTCGTGGCGACGAACGCGCTCGAACTCGGGATCGACATCGGCAGCCTCGACGTGGCGGTACTGGCTGCGTACCCCGGAACCATCGCCTCCACCTGGCAGCGGGCAGGACGCGCCGGCCGCCGGCAAGGGACCTCCGCCGCGGTGCTCGTCGCCTCGAGCGCCCCGCTCGACCAGTTCATCGTGCAGAACCCCGATTACTTCTTCGGCCGCTCACCCGAGCATGGTTACGTTAACCCCGACAATCTTCAGATCTTGTTGAACCACCTGAAGTGCGCGGCGTTCGAGTTGCCGCTCGGCGAGGACGAGAAGTTCGGCGCGCTGGACTTGCAACGACTCTGCGAACACCTGGAGGAGGTCGGCTTCCTCCACAAGTCGAGCGATGGCTGGCATTGGGTATCGGAAAGCTACCCCGCCGACGCCATCAGCCTGCGCTCGGTTTCATCCGATAACTTCGTCATCGTGGATATTACCGGCGAGGCGAAAGTCATCGGCGAAGTGGATTATCCGAGCGCGTTTACCACCGTGCACGAGAAAGCCATCTACATCCAGGACGGCGAGCAATACCACGTCGAGCGGTTCGAACGCGACGAGCGCAAGGCCTACGTCAAGAAATGCGACTCGGATTACTATACGGATGCGATCGATTACACGAAGATCAAGATTCTGGAGACATTCGAAACCGCGCCCACCGGCGCCGCGCGCAAAAATCACGGCGAGGTGCAAGTCAACACACAGGTGGTTGGGTTCAAGAAGATCAAGTTCCACACCAATGAGAATGTCGGCTCGGGCCAACTCTCCCTTCCCGAGCAGGAGATGCACACTACGGCTTTCTGGCTGACGCTGCCGCGCGAGATGCTCGAACAACTTCCGTACGACCGGGCGGAGCGCCTGGACGGCGTCAACGGACTGGGCAACGCGCTTCAGGCCATTGCCACGCTGCTGGTGATGAGCGATGCGCGCGACTTGGGAGTGGCGGTTGGAGAAAACGAAGAAAGGAGTCAGGATTCAGAAGTCAGGAGTCAGGAGAGAGAAGTCGGCAATCAGCAGTCGGCAGTCGGCAGAGGAAAGATAATCGGCGGACAACAGACAGCTATCTTTGAGCCGAACATCTACCTCTACGACAAATACCCCGGCGGGGTGGGGCTGAGCGAGCCGCTGTTCCGCATGAGCGAGACGCTGCTCGAAAACACGCATAGACTTATTGCGAACTGCCCGTGCCTATCTGGCTGCCCATCTTGCGTGGGCCCGGTCGGAGAGGTCGGCGAGAAGGGGAAAGAAGTGGCGCTGGCGATTCTCAAGAAGCTGTCAGAGCATAGCCAGTAGCGCCGGACTTCAGTTCGGCATTGTGCCGCCCTAAAGGGCGGCGCTACTTCCGCAATGAATCTCGAAGAAAAACTCCGGCAGCTCAAGAAGGCCGCGAAGGCCGGCCCGCAGGACTCGAACCTCGAGCGCCAGCTTGAATATTTGCGCCGCCTCGAAGAGAGTCCTCGCAAGCTTCCCGCCCAGCGCGCTCCCAAAGGCATCGAGGAATACGTGGACGGCCGAGTGGAGAAGAACGACTGGGGCGAGTTCTATCTGGCCCGGCAGGCGCTCCCCTTCGGTAGACCCTACGGAAAGCTCCGGATTGGCGATCTCGCAAGTGCCGACCTCAGCTCGCTCAGTCTTGTCTTTAATAACGCCATCGTGCCGGAGCCCGAAAAGCTACTTTACCTCGACACAGAAACCACGGGTCTGGTGGGCGGCACGGGCACATGCGCTTTCATGATCGGAATCGGCACGGTCGAAGGCTCGCAGTTCGCGGTTCGCCAGTTCTTCCTGCGCGATTACCCCGAAGAAAAGGCCGCTCTCGCGGCACTGGCAGAAGCGCTCGAAACGTGCGAGGGGATCGTAACCTTCAACGGCAAAACGTTTGATATTCCGCTGCTTGAGACACGTTACGCCCTGGCACGCATGAAGTCTCCCTTCGGCCGGCTGATGCACCTGGACGTGCTTCACCCTGCGCGGCGACTGTGGAAACTGCGCCTGGAGAGCTGCACGCTTACCGACCTGGAGAGCGCGATCCTGGGAATCGGCCGCGAAGGGGATGTGGCAGGCTCCGAGATCCCGGGGATTTATTTCGATTATCTCCGCACGGGGAATGCGCAGGGATTACAGCCCGTTTTCTATCACAACGCGCTCGATATTGTGACGCTCGCCGCGCTGGCGGTGGAGCTGGCGCGGGTCCTGAGCGAGGCGGGTGAAGAAACGATTGCTTCGAGCCTGGACTTGTTCAGCTTGAGCCGCATCCTGGAACGCGCGCAGGCCACGGAGCGGTCACTCGAGACCTGCCGGCAAGCCCTGGCCAAGGGCCTTCCGCGAATCGTCGAATCCCAGGCGCTGTGGCAACTGGCAGCCCAGCACAAACGGCGGCGGCAGCATGATCTGGCAGTTGAGCTCTGGAATGAACTCGCTCGGCGCGACGCGCCGATTGCAATCCGGGCGCTCGAGGAACTCGCCATCCATTGTGAACACCGCCAACGCAACGTAGTCGCCGCCCTGGAGTTTACAAGGACCGCCCTTGAACGATTACGACAGGATGCTTCGCTCTCCACGCACTCCCAGCGCTTCTCGCGGCGGCGGGAACGGCTGGAACGCAAGGCAAAACAGCCCGCCAGCTCGCCATTGCCGATTGCCCGCGATTGAGCAGGCGCGCGCGATCCCCGGGCGCACATTGATCTCTAAGAGGCGAGCAAGCTCTAGCGCCCACGGCCGCCCCATGCCGTCCCCGGGTTGCTGCGCGTCTACTTTGAGCCCGACCCCTTCGATTTGAAGACTTCGTTGGCGATGAGCAGGCCTTCCCAGCAAGCAGGAAAACCGGCGTAGGGGGCCATCTGCAGAAGAGCTTCGAGGATTTCTTCTTTCTTGGCGCCGTTGTTTAATGCCATCTCGATATTCAATCGCAGTGCGTTGGGCCGATTCAGCGCGGCCAGGCCGGCGATCGTCACCAGGCTGCGCGTTCTCAAGTCCAGGTGGGGCCGTGACCAGATTTCTCCAGCGATAAACGTGGTGACGTAGTGGGCGAAGTCCGGCGAGAGCTTGGCCCAGGCATTACGGATCTCGATCGCCCGGTCGTCACCGAGCAAGCGACGCAACATATCAATTCCCTTTTCAGCCATCTCACTCTCCTCGTTTGCACTGTGAGCTTATGTCCTGTGAGGCTCTCGGAAGGGTGCTGCGTGAAATGCGTCTTGTGAACCCGCCGGAGATCAATTTTCGCCTTCCTTCTCGCGACCCTTCGACTTGAACACCACATGCATCCGCTGGCTGACTTCTCCCCCGCTCTCCGTCTTGGTGGTAACAATCTCCAAGTCGCCGACCAGGCGCAAATAGTCAGGGTCAGGTTCTTCATGTCCCGAGCCACGCTCGACAGTGCCGGTGAAGCGGAAGTACTTCTGATGGATCTTGGCGGTCTTGAACTCCACGTTTTTCTTCTTGCGCGATCCAATAGAGATGGGATAACTCAGAACTGCGTCCGACTCGTCCTCTCCCTGCAAGACGTCAACGTAGCCTTTCAGCTTTCCCTCTTCCTCGAGCAACGCGAGCGTATCGTCGGCGGTCAGGAAATGATATTGGCCGGTAATGTCCTCGATCTCTTCGGCATCATTTTGGGCGCGGAGCATCCCCGGCAAGCACGAGCAAAGGACAACGAGGAAAGCGATAATCACTGAGGCTGGCTGTAAAAGCCCCCTCTCGCAGAATCGTACCCCCACCAAGGAGGCGCATAACTGTCGGGTCATCGGGTCAACCTTTTCTTTTGCTGCGTTCCAAAAACCGATCGATCGCGGCGAAAACCATTCTCCAGTCTATTCTGCCTGGGGCTTGGCGACAAGACAGTTGAGCGGAGGAGGCGGATGCCAGAAGCAGGTATTGACGCAACGGGGAGACAGCGTATAGCATGACCAAGGGTTTCGGATACTTGTGTCCTGAGCAACCCGAAAGGGCTCCCGCACCACGTGAAGGAGCGTCCCGGTGCAGCAGACATTAGCCAAAAACCCAGAATTCCCGTCCGACAAGAGAATTGGACCGGAATGGTGCCGGTGGTATTTTGCCTGTCGATTTGACTTTCGAAAGAAATGGTATTAAATAGAAAGAGAAAGCAAGACAGAAATCGCGCGAAACATGCGCTCTAAAGGATTTCCGCGACCCTCATGTTAAATGAAGAACGGCGGAGAGCTATCCTGGACGTCATCAATCGCGACGGTCGCGTCCTGGTAAAGGACCTCGCGCAGCAGTTCGGGACATCCCAAGTCACGATCCGAAAGGATTTGGAAGCCCTGCACGGTCAGGGAACCATTTATCGAACGCATGGGGGGGCCCTGCCGGTTCGGACGGGAGCTTTGTTGGATCCGAGCCTGCGCGAGAAAGAGAAGCAACACCGCAAAGAGAAGCTGCGGATCGGCGGCGTGGCCGCACAACTGGTCAAAGAAGGCCAGTCGGTTCTCCTGGACTCAGGCACCACGACGACGATGATCGCTCGGGAACTGCGAGGTTTCAGGAATCTGACCGTCATTACCAATGCCGTGAACATCGCCGCAGAACTCGCCGGGACGGCTGTAGAAGTTATCCTGACGGGGGGAATCCTGCGCGAAAACTCCTTTTCGCTCGTCGGCCCCCTGGCCGAGGATTCCCTGCGGCGGCTCAACGCCGATATTCTCTTCCTGGGCGTGGACGGCTTCGACGTGCATACCGGCCTGACCACTCCGAACCTCCTTGAGGCCCGAGTCAATCGCGTCATGATCGAGATTGCGCGCAAGACCGTGGTCGTCTGCGATTCGAGCAAATTCGGCCGCCGCAGCCTCTCTTCGATTGCGCCCGCGTCTGCCGTCCACCAGACGATCACCGACAACCGGATCTCCAAGGCTGACTTACGTGCACTCGAGGAGGCAGGGATCGAAGTGACGATGGTATGACCGTCCGGCAGAAAGCATCGTTCTCCGTTGCGACAGATCTGGCAGTGCCCGTTCGCGGTTCTTGAGAATGGTGACAGAGGACCTTCCATGACAACGGCCCCCTCAACCCCCGGCACGTACACACAGAGTGAAATCCTTTCCCAGCCTCAATGCTGGCGAGATTGCTTTCAGGCGCTGGAGGAGAAAGACCAGCTTGGGCAGATAGTCAGGCAGCTCCCGGACCAGTCTGACTGGCTGTTTATCGGCTGTGGCACCAGCTACTACATCGCTCTGGCGGCGGCCGCGAGCTGGACCAAGGTCACAGGTTTGCGGGCACGGGCGGTTCCCGCCTCCGACTTGATGCTCTACCCGGAACTGATCCTCTCCGCCAACTCGCCCTGCCAGCCGGTGCTAATCTCGCGTTCCGGTCACACGTCAGAGGTGCTGAAAGCCGCGGAGTTTCTGGAACTCAAAGAGAACATCCGCACCCTGGCAATCAGTTGCGCCACTCACCAGCCGTTGGAGGAAATCTCGGCGGCGTCGCTCTACGTGCTCCCCGCCGACGAGCAGAGCACAGTGATGACGCGCTCGTTCACTTCGATGCTGCTTGGGCTCCAGGCGCTGGCCGCGGCCTACGCTCGACAGGCGAGCTTCGCAGAATCCTTGCGCCAGCTCCCGGACCAGGCCCAGAGGACGCTTGATTCCACACCCTCCCGAATCCAGCAGTTCGTGCAAGCGCACGACTTCGCCGACTACGCCTTCCTGGCTCAGGGACCCTTCTTCGGTCTTGCGAATGAAGCGATGCTCAAGGTCATGGAGATGTCTTGCTCCTACGCGCAGTGCTTCCACACTCTGGAATTCCGCCACGGTCCGAAAGCGATTGTGAGTCCGGAAACCCTGGTGACGTTCCTCATCTCCGAGACCGGTTATGAAGATGAGACCGAGGTCCTCCAGGAAGTTAAAGGCTTGGGTGGGACCACGTTGGTCGTGACCAATTCCGCCAACAGCAACGTGCGCCACGCGGCGGATTTTGTCGTCGAACTCAATCTCGACGTTCCGGAGTACGCCCGCCTAGCGGCGTACGCCATGCCTGGCCAGTTGCTGGGTCTTTACACCGGGCTGAAGAAGGGCCACGATCCCGATCGGCCCCGCAACCTCAGTCGCGTGGTTATTCTGAACAGTAAGGACTAGTGGAGAGCAAACGACGTGCCTGACCTTGATGTGACCGTCGTGGGTGAACTCAACCTCGACCTTATCCTCTACGGCCTCCCCGACGAACTCGCGCCGGAACGAGAACTTCTGGCCGACGGGCTGAGTCTCACCCTGGGAAGTTCATCGGCGATTTTCGCCCACAACCTCGCCACGCTGGGGAGCCGGGTGGGGTTCATCTCCCGCATCGGGAATGATCCCCTGGGAGAAATCGCCCTGTCGCGGCTGGCGGCGGGCGGCGTGGATGTGTCGAAAGTGCGGAAAGTGAGCGGTCCCACATCCACCGGCCTGACGGTAATTCTCCCGCGGGCCAAGTTCCGCAACATCCTCACCTACGCCGGAACGATGTTCGAAATGTGCCTCGAAGACCTTGACCTCGACTACCTGGCGTCCGCGCGCCACTTCCACCTTTCTTCGTTTTTTCTGCATCGTGCTTTGCGGCCACGCATCCTTGAACTTTTCCGGCGAATGAAGTCCGCCGGCTTGACGATCTCGCTCGACACCAATGACGATCCCGACGACCGCTGGGACCGGGACCTCCACGAAACCTTCCGATACGTGGACGTCTTCCTTCCCAACGCCCGAGAGGCCATGAAGATCGCGGGCGTGGACAACCTGGAAGCCGCCGTGGACCGGCTTGCCGCGCTCGTGCCCGTGCTCGCCGTTAAACTGGGGCCGGAGGGCGCTATGGCGCGGCGCGGCGCGGAACGATTCACTTGCCCGGCGGTGAACGTTGAAGCGATCGACCCCGTCGGCGCCGGCGACAGTTTCGACGCTGGCTTCATCCACCAATACGTTCGCGGCGCCGACCCCCCGACCTGCCTGGCCTTTGGCAACCTGGCGGGAGCGTTCTCCACCACGCGTCCCGGCGGAACTGAGGCGTTCCGCGAGCACAAGCACCTGGAGGATTTTCTAGCCCGGCACTGGAAACAGGGCGGAAGCAGCGCGATCCCGCCGGCGCACTCCTCCCTCAAGGCAAATCCATGATTGATTTCCACACACACCCGGTGCTGATCCGCGAGTTTGTCGAAAAGTACCCGAACTATGAGCGCGCGGCGCGGCAGGTCTTCAACATCGGAAACAACTTTCAGCCGCTCGAGACTTTTTTTCTACAGATGGACGTGGCGGGAATTGAGAAAGCCGTCCTCCTCCCCATCGACTGCAAGCGCGCGCGCAAGGACGCGGTGAGCTCCAATGAGCAAGTGGCGGAGCTTTGCGCCAAGACCAAGCGCTTCATCGGCTTTGCGAGCGTTGACCCGCTCAAGAAAGGCGCGGCGCGCGAACTCGAGAATGCCGTGAAGAAACTGGGATTGAAGGGCCTCAAACTCGACCCGGCGTTGCAGGACTTCCGGCCCGACGCGCGGAAGGTCTATCCGGTGTACGAGGCGGCGGCCGCGCTCGGGATTCCCCTTCTGATCCACACCGGAATGAGCTGGGCGCCGGAGACGCCGCTCGAGCGTGGCCTTCCCCTGCACCTGGAACGACCCATCCGCGATTTTCCCCGATTGAACTTCGTGCTCGCGCACTTCGGATGGCCCTGGGTGTGGGAGGCGACGGCGCTGGCGTTGAAATATCCGAACGTGTATCTGGATACTTCCTGCCTTTACTACGACAGTCCGAAGGAGTTCTACGAATTCGTTTTTTCGAAGCAGATTCCCGCCACCGTGATTGAGCGCAGCTTGCGCAACAAGATTGTTTTCGGCTCCAACTACCCACGCGTAGAAATCAAGAACCTGGTCCACGCCCTAAAGTGCCTGCCGCTCACAGAAGGTTGCCTGAATAAGATTCTGCGCGAGAATGCGGAGAGGCTGCTGGGAATTATGAATTCTGAATTATGAATGGAGATACTGAGAGCTAACCGCTGAAAACTGACGGCTAACCATGATCATCAAGCTCGAGCGAATCAAACTCCAGACCCGCAAGTCAGAAGAGGCCATCGACATCACGGCTATGGTGGACGAGGCCGTTCAGAAGAGCGGCGTCAAGAATGGTGTGGTCAACGTCATGACCACGCACACATCCTCCGGCCTGCTGGTCACCGAGGGCATTCCCTGCCTCGAAGAAGACATCCTCACGCACTTCTCCCGCCTGTTCCCTGAAGACGAGGATTATCACCATCGCCGCTATCTCGCCTACGATGGACGGCTCGGCTTCAACGCCGATGCGCACTTAAAGAGCGTGCTAGGCGGCATCAGTTGCATGTTCCCCATCGAAAACGGCAAGGTGATCCGCGGCTCCCGCCAGACGATCTATTTCATGGAATACGACGGCCCACTGGAGAGGACTTACCTGGTCCAGGTTCTCGGCGAGTGAGAGCGAAAGTTACAGGGAACAGCCTAGAGGTTACAGCATACACGAACATTAATCCCCAGCGCGGTGCGGAGTTTCTTGCCACTATAACCTGTAACCTACTGTCTGCTTACTTCCAGCAACAGGTGGTGAGCAAACTCCGCGCGTAGTTTGGACGCGGAGCCATCGATCGTGCCCAGATCCTTTCCGTTATCGTAATCGAGAACACGATATTTTCCCGCTTGCAGACCCCGCAATTCGACTTCGCCTTTCCACGGCTTCTCGGGCTCGGGAGAAAAGAACGCGTAGTACATCTTCCCATCTTTTTCAATCGCGTAGCCTTCGGGAACGTCGTAACCGAGCGTGTAGAGATTCAGGAACGCCCCGCGTGAGAGCATCTTGGAGTTATAGGTTCCAATCCACTTTTTCCAGTTGGCTTCCTTTTCGGGTGTCAAATAGACATCCTTGAATCCAAAGCCGTAATCCGGCCAAGTGAATTTGGTGCCAAGGACCCCGCCGAGGCCGACCGTTGAAGCAAAGTCCTTGCCCGTTTCGCGATACTCTTTTCCGTTGCGGTGCATTTCGCTCAACTCAACGTGGTCTCCGTATACGGCCGCATGAGGTCCCAGCAGCGCCTTATACATCTTGATTCTCCGGCGAACCTGGACCGCGCCCACCGGATCAGCGGTCACAGCCTGATCCATGTAGGGCAGCCAGGCAATATTGGGAGCTGTTCCGCAGGGGCAAACCTGCGTCACGCTGTCAGGTTTCAGGCGCCGTGTCGTATCGAAGATCGCCTTGAACACATCGCCCATCGCGCGGATTGATTCGTCAGGTGACTTGTGATGGTGCCCAGGGTTGTAGCAGGCCGGCATCGTAAAGGACATGTCGAGCTTGTGGCCGTCGAAATCCCAATCGCGGATAAACTTCTCCGTCAGCTTTTGGTAGTAGTCCTGCACTTCCGGCAGCGCCGGACAGAGTGCCGCGCGATTCAAAAACAATCGGGCCGGCTTTCCATTTCGGTCAAGGATGAGCCAGCCGGGATGCTCTTTGAGAACCGTCGCAGGGTTTTTCTGCTGCTCCCGCGCCGCGGCGGTACGTTCCTCGGGACCGATGGGTTCCCACGGTTGCCCGTCACTGACGGCCAGCGGCAGCCACCAGAGCTGTAGCTTGATACCTTGCTGGTGATATTCGTCGACGATCTTCTTGATGGATTCCCGCGTGAAGGTCTCGGGCCGCGGTTCCCAATCGCCAAAATTGTTGAACCAGCGATAGTCAAGCGTCGCCCACTTGAAACCAAGTTCCTTGAGCTTGGGGATGGTGCCCAGCATCTGAGCGACCGTCACATCGGACCGGTAGCCCCACCCGCACCAGTTGGCTGCGTAGTCGGCATTGGTCGGAGAAGGGATCTTCCAGCCCTGCCGTGCCAGAGCCCGCGAATAAGTGCTCAGCGGCTCGTAGAAATCCCCGCGGTAGACGGCGACGAACGACCAGGGTCCGGTGAATGTCTCTCCAGGGCGGAGCGTGGTTTCTGCGTTGAAGTCCAGGCTCGCAAGAACCCGACCTGTCTTCCCGACCTTCACTGGAATCGAAACGACTAAGGGAGAAGGCTCCAGGTGGCCGATCGCTTCACCCACCGTGGCGGTCCACAATGCCACCACAGGAATTCCCCCACCCCCTCCACTCGGAGAAATTGCGCCCATAACGTTCGGCCGCGAGAAGCCCGAAGTAATCTCCACAACTTCGTCTTTCCCCCACTCGTAGCTTGAGCCGTGAAACGACCAGAGGCGATACGGCGGCGCCTGAGGATCGACCAGTGAAGCGCTAAACCGGTGCTGTTGGGACACAACTCGTTCGAGCCGTATGCTGCCTGCACCGACATTCTTGTAGGTCACGCTGGTCAACGCTAGATTGGGAAATTGGTCATAGATTTCCAGGGCGACGTTTTTCTCCACCCCCCGCCCCGCTCCTCCGGCACCCTTCGTGGTGATCTCGATTCTCTTCCCCCGCGTCCCCAGCTTGCCGCGAGCGTCTGAGACCTTTACGTTTTCAAAGTCGAGTGTAAAGACATCCGGCTCCTTGCCCACCGTTGTGAGGGAATCTCCGGGTAGGGCCTTCCCCATTGCCTCCGGCTCGTCCAAGGTCAACCGTTTCCCGTCTCGAATCAGAAAGGCCCTGACGTAGCCGGAGGCCAAGACCTCAAACTCCGCCGCCGCAGTCCTGATAACTACCGGACCACTTTTGTTGACGGAGACTTCGACGTTCGAAACTCTGGATTGCGACGCTGGCGGAGTCGGCCGTTCTCCGCATCCCGGAGCTCCAACGACTGCCGTCAGCGCAAGGAACAAGAGAGCAGTCCGCCAGTGCAACAGACGTCGTGGTTCAGAACGTGGGCTCATTTCTCACCCTCAAAGTCAAAAGGGCCTTGGTCGCACGCTCCAAGGCCCTCGCACGTTAACCATGCTGATAAGGCGCTAGAGCCGGCTCACCTCGAGCAACAAGTGGTGTGTAAACTCCGTGGCCAGCTTGGGAGTGGTGCCATCAACAGTCCCCAGGTCTCTTTCGTTTTCATAGTCAAGGACGCGATACTTGCCCGGCGGAAGGCCGCGTAATTCGACTTCGCCTTTCCACGGCTTCTCAGGTTCGGGAGAAAAGAAGGCGTAGTACATCTTCCCATCTTTTTCAATCGCATAGCCTTCCGGCACGTCGTACCCAAGCGTGTAAAGATTCAGAAACGTCCCGCGCGATAGCATCTTCGTGTTGTAGATTCCCGTCCACTTCTTCCAGTGCGCTTCCTTTTCAGGGGTCAGGAAGACGTTCTTGAACTTGGGTCCGTAATCTGGCCAGGTAAACTTGGTCCCGACAACGCCGCCCGGACCAATCGTCGAGGCGAAATCCTTTCCAACTTCCGCGTAGCCTGCTGCCGTGCGGGGCATCTCCGAAAGCTCGACGTGGTCGCCGTACACCGCCGCCATTGGCCCCAGTAGCGCCTTGTACATTTTGATTCGTCGGCGGACTTGCACCGCTCCGACGGGGTCGGCGGTGACCGCCTGATCCATGTAGGGCAGCCAGGCGAGGTTCGGCGTGGTTCCGCACGGACAGCTCTGCGTCACGCTCTCAGGCTTGAGCGCGCGCGTGGTCTCGAAGATGGCTTTGTAAACCTCGCCCATGGCGTTAATGGAATCCTCGGGCGACTTGTGATGGTGTTTGGGGTTGTAGCAGGCGGGGACGCTGAAGATGTTGTCCAGCTTGTGGCCGTCAAAGCCCCAATCGCGAATGAATTTCTCCGTAAGCTGCTTGTAAAACGCCTGCACTTCCGGCAAAGCCGGACAGAGGGCCGCCAATCGTCGTGCCATGCGCGCGTTCTTGCCATTCTTATCAAGAATCAGCCAGTCCGGATGCTCGGCCACAACCTTGGCGACCTTGAACGGGTGACCCTCGTATTTGCCTTGGCCATCTTCAACTCCAATGGGCAGCCACCAAATTTGCACCAGCATTCCCTGCTTGTGGAAGTCGTCTACCATCTTTTTGATCGCGTCCCCGGGAAAGGTATCCGGGCGCGGCTCCCAGTCGCCATAGTTTTCGGACCAGCGGTCGTCGAGTGTCGCCCACTTGATGCCCAACTCCTTAAGTTTCGGCGCGGTGCTCAGCATCTGCGCGGGAGTGACGTCGAATTCGTAGCCCCAGCCGCACCAACTGATGTTGTAGTCCTCGTTGGTCGGCTTGGGGATGTTCCAACCTTCGCGCTGCAGGACGCTCGACCAGAGGCGCAGCGGTTCGTAGAAGTCGCCCGCATACACTGCCACGAAACTGCGCGGCGTGGAATACACTTCACCCGCCTTGAGCGTCGTCGCGGCGTCCAGGACCATGGAGGCGTTGATGCGTTCATCGGCGGCGACTTTGACCGGGAAGGATAGAACCAGCGGCAACGTCTCGACGTGGCCGATGGCTTCACCCACCGTGGCGGTCCAGAAAGCCACGACCGGAATGCCGCCGCCCAGACCACGGGGAGTCATGCCGCCCATGAGATTCGATCGGGAGAAATTCTTGGAGAGGGTGACCACCTCGTCTTCGCCCCACTCTCGGCTCGACCCCTGGAAGGACCAGAGGCGATAAGGCGCAGCTTTGGGGTCGGCCATCGCGGCGCTGAAGCGATGCCGCTGCTCGACCACTTGATCAAGTTTGATTTCTGCCTCGCCCGTGTTTTTATAGGCGGCTGTCAATAGGGCAAGGTTAGGGAAATCGTCGTAGACCTCCACGGCGAGAGTCTTTTCGATTCCTGCCGCGTCTTCGGACGAATTGTGTCCTGTGATTTCCACCCGCTTGCCGCGCGCGCCCAGCTTCCCCTGCGCGTCGGAAATCTTGACTTGGTCGAAATTCAGAGCAAAGCCGCCGATTTCCTTGCCCGCGCTGACCAGGTAACCGCCGGATGCAGCGCGCCCGGCCTCGGGCTCATCCAGCGTCAGGAGCTTCCCGTCCTCCACCAGCCAGGCCTGGACATAGCCCGAAGGAAGAACTTCGAATTCCGCCGTGCTGGTCTTCAGTACCACCGGCCCGCCGGGATTCACGGTGATCGCGACGGCGGAGGTCAGAGCTTGCTCGGCGGGAGGAGATTCGGCCTGATTGCACCCTGTCAAGGCCAGGACGCTCCCCGTCAGCAGAAGCAACGCAGCACGATGCGCCGAACGGAAAGATATGATGAGGTCCCGGTAAGTGACTGTCCTCATTGGCTACCCCCTTGCTTCACGGTCAGCCCTTTGAACTGGCTGAAGACCCTCTCGGCATTGTGATGATAGACCTTCTCCAGAACCTCGTCGGGCAATTCCAGCCCGTAGATTTTCCAGCGGCCCTGTTCCGGCGCCGCCCAGTAATCAAAATACTCGTCTGCGGTCTCGAGCCAGCGGAAATGGTTGCGATACATCTCCGCGCTGACGGAAAAATCCGTGCCGAACATGATCCGATCCTGGTACTGCAGGAAAAACTTCCGGGCGCGGCGCGGCTGGCGGCCCAGCTCCGCCTCGCGCGCGCCGAACTCCACCATGACATTGGGATTACGATTCAGGACGTCCGACACGTAATCGAGATTCTCCGGCCCGTTCCCCACGTGCAATGAGATAAACGTCGTGTTGGGGTGTTTGGCGAACATCCGGTTGCGCGCCTCGAGAATAGATTCTTTGCTCGGGAATTGCGCACCGTAGAAGAGCCAGTCCGGGTTGTCGATCAGTTCCTCAAATCGTTCGTTCGTGTTGTCCAGCGGATGGAAGAACGCTTTCGGGTCGGTGACGTGGATGGCGACGGGAATCCCCAGCCGCCCGCACTCTGCCCAGATGGGGTCCAAATTCGGGTCGTCCACGGTGAGGAGCTTGCCGGATTTGTAGCGGACCTGCAGACCAAGCTCTTTGGTGATCTTCAGTCCCCGGGCTCCGCGCGCCACGGCGTCGTCAATCTGCCGCACCATCTGCTGCCCGAAGTCGGGCGCATCAAGGTTGGTCCAGTCGAGTTGCGTGAAGACCATAAAACGGTCGGGATAGGGCTTAACCATTTCGTCCACAACTCTCTGGAGTTCGCCGCCCCACCTCCCGGTCAGGATTACAATCTTCTGGATGTTGCACTCATCCATCATGGCGACGACCTGCGCGGGAGGGATACGCTCACTCGCGGGACTCCTCGCGTCATTGACGTGATTATGAACGTCGATAACCGGAAAGCGCGCGCGGTAGACGTTGTGGAGCGGCGCATGGAGCATCGATTGCGGCTTGAAATCCCTGAGGAGAATCGATTTCTTCTGCTGGGCCTCCTGGCCTTTCTGCGCTTGACCTTTGAAGGCGCTGGGAAAGCTGACGGCAACCGATAGGAATAGCAGTAATGCAAACAAAAGTCTTATGTTCTTCATTGATTCACTCCTTCAGCCCGACTCGCCGGTGGACGGACATCAGGCCGCAAGGCTCAGCATCCGCGCGGCGTTCCCGTGGTAAACCTTACGAAGGATTCTGTCTGGCAGTCCCAAACCGTAAATCCGCCAGCGGCCCTGCGGAGGGACTGGCGCCGGCGCGTAATCGAAGTACTCATCCTCCGTCTCAAGGAATCGGTAATAGATCTCGTAAAGCGCGTCGCCGAAAATCTGCTGTGGCGTGGCCAGGCCCTGCGGCGGGGGGACAGCATCGGTGCCGAACATAATGCGGTCCTGGTATCTGTCAAAGAATTTGCGGGCGGCCCGCGGCTGCCGCCCCAGCTCTCCGATGCGCGCGCCCAGTTCCACATGCATATTCGGGAACCGGTCCATGCATTCTGAAACGTTGGCCAAATCCTCGGCGTCGTTACCGACGTGCAGCGTGATGAACTGCGTCTTGGGATGGCGTGCGTACACGCGATTGCGCGCCTCCAGCAACTCACGGTTGCTGGGGAAATCCTTGCCATGGAACGACCAGTCCGGATGATTGTTGAGTTCCTCGAAGCGCTCGTTGAAGCGGTCGATGGGCAGGAAGAAGGCTTCCGGATCGGAGATGTGAATAGCGACTGGAATCTTCAGGCTGGCACAGACTTCCCACATCGTATCGAAACGCCGATCGTCCACCTTGACGAGCGGGCCGGTGGTGATGCCCTCACGAAGGTAGAGTCCCAGGGTCTTGGTGATTTTCAGGCCGCGCGCGCCCGCCTTGTGGGCCCGCGTGATCTCATCCGCCTGAAGCTGGCTGTAACCGGCCTCGTTCAGCCGTTGCCACTGCGGTTCGGTGAAGACCAGGAACCTCTTCGGGTACGTCGCCTGGTACTTCCGAACCGTCTCCTCGAGGCCGGCGCCGTAACCGCCCGTGAGATTCACCATCGTCTGAATGTTCCGGCGATCCATCACCTCCAGCAGGTCTTTGGGCTCGGCCAGGAATTCCATCTTTCCGTCCGCCGAGCCGGCGCTGTCACTTCCGGAGAGCCACGCAAAATGTGTGTGCACGTCGATGACGGGATACCGCGCGCGCGGAACCTTGGTTTCCGGCACGTGGAGCATGCTCTTAGGCTGGAAGTCGCCGAGGTCGAGCGGCGCCTTGCCCGGGGGCGTATCACCGAGCGCCACCACTCCGCCCGCGCGAGCTCGCGCCGCCTCGCCTGCAACCAGGGCAGCTCCCACGCCGCCCAACCACTGTCTGCGATTCATAGCTGGCACAATTCTCCTCTCAGAACAATCTCGCTTCCCCAACTCTGCAAACTGCGAGCGCGAATTGAGAGTCCATAAGTACTACGTTTCGGAAACGTTTTCAATGTGACTTGCCGCCTGTTTTTTTCGCTTTCGAGTGTCACCGCTGGGGCGCAAGCGCAAGCCGCCGGAGGGATCGAGCATTGTACCTTGACATGCCCCAACTTTTCCGACAGCATGCCGCCACAACAGTATTGGACCCGATTGACCCTTTTGGATCGCGAGGAGCAGCGATGAAGCGTATCGGTTTTTCAACTGAGACTCTGCTGGTCGCTCTGGTCGCAGCCTTATTGTTCCCCCTCCACGGGAGCGGCGCCACAATGAAGCCTCTGGTGGCGGGCAAGCGCGGCGCGGTCGCCGCAGGGCACCCGCTCGTTGCGGAGGCCGGCCTGCGAATTCTGGAAAAAGGCGGCAACGCCGTGGACGCGGGTGTCGCCACGGTCTTCGCCGCTTCGGTCGTCGAGATGGACGGCTTCGGCTCCGGCGCCGAGTGTCCCATACTGATCAAGCTGCAAGGACAGCCTGCCGTGGCCATCAACGGCGCCGGCATTGCGCCCGAGCTTGCGACGGTGGAGTTTTACAAACAGTTGTCGCGCTCCGATCCCCGCCTGGCCCAAGTCGCGTCGATCAGCAAGGGCACGATTCCCGCCTACGGCCTCCTCAGCCCCCTTGTCCCGGGTGCGATTGACGCGCTGCTGGCAGCCCTCGAAACTCAGGGGACGATGAGTTTCGCCGAAATCATTCAGCCGGCGATTGAGCTGGCAGAGGGAGTTCCGCTGGATGGGCGCTTCGCGCGCGGCCTGGAGCGCTTCCGGCCGATCATCGAAAAATGGCCAACCTCACGGAAAGCTTTCCTGCCGGGCGGGCGCCCGCCCAAGGAAGGAACAATCTTCGCCCAGCCCGACCTGGCGCGGACGTTCCGCCGCATGGCCGAGGTAGACCGGAATAATGCCAGCCGCGGCCGCGCGGCCGCCATCGAAGCCGTGCGCGATTTCTTCTATCGCGGCCCCATCGCCAGAGAGATCAGCGATTTCTGCAAGCAAGCCGGTTGCCTGCTGCGGGAAGGCGACTTCGCAGCCTACCACGCCAAAGTCGAGCCGCCGCTGACAACCGACTACCGCGGCATCGACGTTTACAAGGTGAGTTTCTGGAGCCAGTCGCCGGTATTCCTCGAAAACCTGAACTTGCTCGAAGGCTTCGATCTGAAACCCATGGGCCAGAACTCGGCCGACTACATTCACACGGTCGTGGAGGCCATGAAGCTGGGTTACGCCGACCGGGACGCCTACTACGGCGACCCGGATTTCAACCAGATCCCGCTCGCGCTGATTTCCAAGGATTACGCCAGAGTCCGGCGCCCGTTGATTGACATGAGCAAGGCGTCCGCCGAACACATTCCCGGCGACCCGGCGCGGATGCAAGCTCGGGCCGCGGCAGATTTCGTCCGTGCGCGCCTCAGGGATCGCAACGCCGAGCACCAGGACACCACGTGTGTCAACGTCATCGACAGTGCGGGCAACATGTTTTCCGCCACGCCGAGCGGCGCTTGGTTCCCGGCCGTGGTTGCCGGCGATACCGGTATCCCGCTCGGCCAGCGCGCCCAGGCATTTGTCCTGACGCCAGGCCACCCCAATCAACTCGCGCCGCACAAACGCCCGCGGATTACGCTGACGCCCACGCTGGCGCTGAAAGAAAAGAAACCCTGGCTGGCGTTTTCCACACCGTGCGGCGACTCGCAGGACCAAACCCTACTGCAGGTTTTCCTGAACGTGGCGGAATTCGGCATGAATCCCCAGGAGGCCGTCGAGGCGCCTCGCTTCAACTCGGAAGCGATGTACAGCTCCTTCGACGACCACAGCGACGAGCCGCTGGTGCTTCAGGTGGAAAAGCGGATTCCGGAATCCGTCGCTGACCAACTCCGCCAACGCGGCCACAAAATTGTTCAGCAAAGCGAGTGGGGCAATTCCTGCGCGCCGACTATCGTCGAATATGACCCGGCCAACGGCGTCATCAAGGCCGGCGCCGACGTGCGCGGGCACCGGTATGCCTTAGCTTGGTAGGTTGTGGGTGGGGCGTCACTTGCGTGGCAGCCCACAGCGCACAATTGACGACTAACATAGGATGATCAATCATGTCCTCCAAACGCCATTCATTGATACTTCTCGCGGGGTTCGTTATTCCTGCCGTCGCCGCGGCACGGATGAAAATCAATCCATTTGACGCCGAGGTAATGAGTAATCCCATGAGCGAACCGAGTCCCTATAGCAGCGACGCTCGAACTACTGCGAAGTTTTCAGCGAAGGATTTCTTACCCGACGGTAATCTAGACAAAAAGGTTTGGCGAAAGGCGGAATGGGTCAAGTTCGACTACGACATGTCGGGCCAGCCGCATTATCCCGAAGCCACCACGGAAGTCGCCGCGTTCTGGACCTCCACTTATGTCTATTTTGCTTTCCGATGCAAATACACGACGCTCAATATCTACGCGGGCGAAGACGCTGCCAGGGAGCGCTGGGAACTCTGGAACCGCGACGTGGTGGAGGTGTTCGCCAACCCGGAGCCGGCGCGAGTCAATCACTACTACGAATTCGAAGTGTCGCCCAACAACCAATGGATTGATCTGGAGATCGACAAGGATAAAGACCCGTTCAACGACGCGGGATGGAATTCCGGATTCGAGCACGCCACGCGCGTGGACGAGAAAAATCACATCTGGACGTGCGAGATGCGGATCTCGCTGCGGTCCATGAACGTCGCCGCGCTAAAACCGAATGCCGAGTGGCGCATCAACTACTATCGCGCCGACGGGCCGGGCGACGACTCGAAGCGCCGCTTCCTGTGCTGGAGCACGATTCCGGAAGGCAAAACCTTCCACGTGCCGACGCGGTTTGGAATTATTCGCTTCGTGAAGTAGGGGTGCAAGCCTTGCGGGCCCTCTCTGGGCCGACACGGTTCGCCCTTACCGCTTCGCGCCTTCGTAACACCCCAACACTCGAAGGAAGTTCGTCACCTCGCCAAGGTGGGCGAGGGCGTTACGGCAGCGCTCTTCCTTCACGTTGCCGATGAAATCCAGATAGAAGAAATACTCCCACGGACGGCCGCGCAGGGGCCGGGACTCCATCTTGCTCAGGTCGATGTCGCGCAGGGCGAAGACGCTCAAGCACTTGAAGAGCGCCCCGGGGGCGTTCGGCGTGGAAAAGACGATGGAGACCTTATTGGCGCGGCGCGAGGCCGAGACGGTTCGCGAGAGCAGGAGAAAACGCGTGAAGTTTTCGTGGTGGTCTTCGAGGTGGACCTGGAGAATCCGCGCGCCGTACACCACCGCCGCCGTGCGACTGGCGATGGCTGCGGCGACGGGGATGCGCCGTTCGGCCAGCATCTTGACGCTCCCCGCTGTGTCGTAAAACGGAATCTTCTCCACTTTCGGGTGACGGGCAAAGAAGCGGTTGCATTGTGCCAGGGCCACGGGATGGGAATAGACCTGTCGCAAGCCCTTGAGCGTCGTCCCCGGAAACGCCACCAGGTTGTGCACGATGCGCAGGTTCACTTCGCCCACGATGTGCAAGTCGTGTTTGAGCAGCAAGTCGTAGTTCTCATACACCGACCCGGCCAGCGTATTCTCGATGGGCGCCAGGCAGCACTTTGTCCTGCCGCTCACCACGGCTTCAAAGATGTCGGCGAAAGCCTCGCAGGGTTGCACTCGGATGTTGCGGCCTAGCAGCTTGTAGGCCGCTTCCTCGCTGAATGAGCCCCTTTCCCCCTGGAACGCTACGGTTGGAAGAGCCACGAGAAGATCCCTTCTTCGGAAGTTACAGCAGGATGCTACCACGCGGGCGCGCCGCCCACAACGCCCGGCGGGCCGCCCGGACACACCCTGTCTCTTCCCGAGCCTACAATTGTATGTTATTATTAATTGGATGGCGACGGACCCCTTCGCCATTCGGGGCCGTTCCCCCTCCGGCTTACGCCCTCCCAGGCGGGGCTCTCCAAGTCTTCGGAGAGGGGTCCCGGCGGCAGCGTGCCCGCCAGCAACCTGATCGCCGCAGCCTGAGGCTCAAGCGGAAAACTGCAGTGCCAATCGTAGAGAATTCGCGATTTCACAAAAGTGAAAAATCGAAGCCATCATGTGATTGAAAATAAAGGACTGGAATTTGACGCAATTCCGAAGCCATCAAGTATTTGAAATTAAATGAGATAGATCTGTGTTCCGTGTATGTCATTGAAAACAAATGGTCATCCCAAGAAGGAAGCATCCATGATTATCCGGGCACGGAATCCAGGTGCTTAGGCCTCCCTTAGGCGGGTGGCACGCTTCCGAGCAACCCTCGGAAGAAGTAATCGACGTAGCCCTGGGATAGCTCGTTTTGTTTGGTTGGCCCTTCCGGCTGAAACCACTGGTAGAGCCAGTTGACCATGCCCAGCAAAGCGAAGGCGGCTAGCGGCGGCGAAAGCAAGACTCTGCCTCCCGATTGTTCTTGCACCTGGGCGATGAGGTTTTCGATGTACTGGATGTATTCCCTTTTGCGGGCATTGATCTTCTTGCGGAGGGCGCCCTTGAGCGAGCGGTTCTCATGAAGGATGACGGTGATCTCCAGGTCGCGGGCGCGCACGATGAGGTCGATGTGGCCGATGATCGTCTGACGAAGCTTCTCGCCCGGGTCGGCGATATCTTTAACTTTTTGCAGGACTGTCTCGTCCAGGATGTCCATGCCGTAATTCATGATTTCGTAAAGGAGCCGGTCTTTACTCCCCACATGATGATAGAGGCCCGCCTTGGTGAGCCCGACGGCCTTGGCGATATCCTGCATGGACGCGCCGTCGTAGCCCTTTTCGTAGAAGACGCGTGCCGCGATGCGGCAAATATCACGAAGCTTCTGTTTGGAGTCTCCGGGTTGAGCCATGACCGTGCAGCCGGCGCACACCTGCCCAGTGTACCACAGCCCCCACTCGAGTGGCGGATCAAGATGCCAGGAATAATATGAACGATCCCAGCGATGCCTGGAGGCAGCGTGAGGATGTTCACCAGAACTGGAAGCAATCGGTCACCGGTTTCGACCCCGGCTGCTCGCAGGCCGTGCGACGGCGCCCGTCGGCAGGATCGGCAGGGTGGATTAGCGGCCCTGTCAAGATTTGGGTCGATTCTGCCGAAATAACAAATAGCTCATGAAGGACAGGAAGTCGTGCGTTGCTCTGGCAGATGTTGCTGAAAGGTAGTCTCCTTCGATTAGAAAACTCTGACGTTTCTTTCACGGTGCTGTGATGCGCGTCCTGGTTGTCGATGACGATAAGCCGGTTGCGACCTTCATCCGGAAGGGTCTGGAAGCTGAACAGTACGCCGTGGACGTTGCCGAGGACGGCGAGGAAGCCCGGTTTATGGCGGGGGAATGCGATTACGACCTCATCATCCTGGATTTGAATCTTCCCCGGATGGACGGTCTGGAGGTTCTAAAGGACCTCCGCTCCCGGAAGATGACACTCCCGGTTCTGGTGCTGACCGTCCGCAGCCAGGTGGAGGATCGAATCAAGGGTCTGGACTCCGGCGCCGACGACTATCTCCCCAAGCCCTTCTCCTTCGAAGAGCTCGCGGCGCGGGTGCGCGCCCTCCTGCGCCGGCGCGCCTGCCCGGCCGATGCGGTCTTGCGGGTAGGCGACCTCGAGATGGAACGAATGGCGCACGCCGTGAAGCGCGCCGGGCGGCGCATCGACCTTACGCCGCGGGAATTTGCGCTCTTGGAGTACCTGATGCGCAACGCCGGGCGCTGCGTAACGCGCGCGATGATCATCGAGCACGTCTGGAACTTTTCCTTCGACACCATGACGAACGTTGTCGACGTGTACATCAATTACCTCCGGAAGAAGATCGACGAGGGTTTCGACCCCAAGCTGATTCGCACCGTGCGCGGCGTGGGATACCAGATCGGAGACCATGAATGGGAAGAAAACGATTAACGACCGTCGAGGCCACGTCGCAAGCTAACGACTCGGTCGCGCCTCCGAGGGCCGGGCCATCAGAGCGGAACTTGGCCGGGAGGCCCGACGCAGAAGGTTCGTCTGCTTGCCTGGCCAACTTCGCGCACCGGCTGAGTCAGCCGGTCACTGCCCTCCTGGGCACCCTGCAACTGGCTTTGCTGACGTCAAAGAATCTCGCGGATTACCAATCTGCCGTTCAGGAGGCGCTGGAGTTGGCGGAACAGATGGCCCGGCTGGTCCGGCTCTTCCGCGAGCTGGCGAGCCCCGGGAATGACCCCGGCGATGAGGAATCCGTAACGCTGGGCAAAATGATTCGGGAGGCAGGAGAAGAGTTGCGGCCGATGGCCGAATCGCTGGGCGTGCGGGTGACGTTTGGAGGCCTCGATGAACAGCCCGTACGAGCCTGCGCCAAAAGATTGCGCGAGGCGGTCGTCAAAATACTTTTCAACGCCATCCATCGCACGCCCCAAGGGGGAACAGTTCGCGCCGCCCTCACCTCGCTTGATGGCGAGGCGCACCTCACAATCACCGACGAGGGAGAATCCCTCGGTGCCGATGAGATGAACGCCATCCCGAATCCTTTCGCGGCAAGTCTGCCGAGGGCGCAGAAACTGGAAGAGACGCACCTGGAGTGGGCGATCGCCGCGCAGACCATCCAGCGGATGCGCGGCTCATTGTCGCTGACGGGTGCCGTTCCCAAGGGATGCTGTTGTCATATCCAATTACCCCTAGCACCGGGCGGACATTCTCCGAGCGATTCCGCATGAAGTTTGAAACCATGCACTCGATCGCACTTCTCAGGAGGAGGCCAACTTTTGGAGTGTTTCGCAGCTCGCCGGGAGGGTTGGAGACTTCTAATCTGAGTTCAGATGTTTTCTAATCGTGTTGTGACTTCATTCACAGAGCTAACACGGGGCTGACACCCGCCCTTCCGCCCTCTTGTCACCCT
>Ga0315284_10001177_pt1 | contig 37001 bp, 32 predicted proteins | sample YL17G09_16_MG_FD_203696 | JGI IMG/M metagenome (GOLD analysis project Ga0315284, IMG submission 203696) | Sediment microbial communities from Yellowstone Lake, YNP, Wyoming, USA - YL17G09_16 | ecosystem: Environmental > Aquatic > Freshwater > Lake > Sediment | place: USA: Wyoming | collected...
GGGAGTACCGGAAAGCGTGGCGATCTGGGTTCCACCCCGCTTGACGATAATGGAGCTGATGGAGAGCAGCGGATTACCGTTAATGGTAGTCGTCGGATTGGTCCAGGCCAAGGACGCCATTAAAGCGGGGCCGTTGTTGGCCACGGTGAAGCCCGTCGGAGCGGCCGGAGCCAGAGGATCCAGCGCCAGGTACATCTCATAGACCAGCACGGGATCATTCGGCGTAGCCTGATCCAAACAGACCATCTGCCACCAGGACGGATCATAGGAGTTGGTCATTTCGCAGCCGCCGGCCGTGGATCCCGTGAAACCGGGAGGATCAGGCAACTGAATTGAGCCGACTATCGTATGAGTAGCCGGGTTATACTTCTTCATCGTCGTTACGGGGCTGCCACTCTGGTCATAGATCCAGATCCAGGGACCCAAGGGGTCAACGTTGTCCCAAGCCATACCGTAGACACCCGACAAGCCGGCAGGGCCTGTCCAGACTACTGCGCCGGTGCGATCGAATTCGAAAATCGCAGAGCCAAAATTGCCGGTCCAGAAGTGATCTGTGACGGGATCATAGGTGAGGGCACGGATGAGTGCGCAGCCGGCCGGTTTGGGAACGTTCATGGCGGGAACCATGTTGCCATTAAGATCGAAGGCATAAGCAAAGGGCCCTTCGCAGCCCGCATACAGGTAGGTCCCATCGTAGGCCAGGTCGCGGAAACCCCAACCGGAGGCGACATCCGGCTGGTTGTAGGTGGCCAGCAATGTACCTGTTGAACTGAATTTGTAGATTTTGTTGTCCGAGGGGACGGTGGAACTTAAGCCGGAACCCGTGACGTAAAAATTACCGTTGACACATGCGGCGCCCAGCAGGAGCACGTCGTTCGCCGCCAAGCCTGCATTGAAGCCGAAATCGAGATCCCACATGTTGTCCACCGGAGTGGACGGCACCGTTGGGCCGATCTCCGGTGTTACATCAGTTGTCAACTCAGCCGGCTCTGCCTTCTCAAAAGCAGCCCATGCAAACGCTCCCATAGACAGAAGTGCCGTTGCCAAGAACAGTACAGATAGCAATCTCTTCATACTTTCCTCCGCACTTTGGTTTGAATTAGGTTTTGTGATTGGAGAATCTAAAGATAGCATTTACTCTCGCCCTTTAAATATACTGACATTTTTGCTAAAAGTCAAGCTTTTTCTTGCTTAAATGATTTTTTTAAGTATAGCTTTATTAAGCAGTTCATAAATTTGCACTCCGCACCGGCTCATCTGAACCTTCGGAGTCGCAGAGAATTGGTGACCACGGACACAGAGGAGAACGCCATCGCTCCCGCCGCGATCATCGGCGAAAGCACCATCCCGGTAAAGGGGTAGAGTATCCCCGCCGCAATGGGGATTCCGACAACATTGTAGATGAACGCCCAGAAGAAATTCTGATAAATCGTCCTGAGCGTGCGCCTGGAAAGGCTAATAGCCTTGACCACTCCGGACAAGTCGCCGCGAACCAGCGTGATATCGGCCGCTTCCTTGGCAATATCCGTTCCGCCGCCCATGGCAATGCCTAGATCTGCCTGCGCCAGAGCCGGAGCGTCGTTCAGGCCATCACCGACCATGATGACCACGCGTCCTTCTTCCTGCAGTCTGCTTACGGCGTTCGCCTTATCCGTCGGCAAGACGTTGGAGATGACTTTTTCGATCCCCACTTGCTTCGCTACGGCTGCGGCGCTCCGCTCGTTGTCGCCGGTCAGCATGATGACATCCAGATCCATCTGCTTCAAGCTTGCCACTGCCTCCTTCGATCCTGCTTTGGGAGAATCGGAGGCCGCCATGATTCCGGCCAGCTGCTGATCCACGGCCAGATAGAGCACCATTTTACCCTGGCTCTGCAAGACTTCAATCGCGTCCGACGAATCGTCCGCCGCAATCCCTTCACTTCTCAGCCATTCCAATTTTCCGAGTCGAATCGCATGGCCATCCACCCCGCCGGAAACTCCGCGCCCCGGGTGAACACGGAAATCGCGGGGCGCAGGTATTTCGATCTGCCGTTCGCGCGCTCGGCGCAGCACGGCGTCCGCCAGCGGGTGCTCGGATTGACTCTCAAGGCCGGCGGCCAGACGAACAATATCGTCCTCTCGGTAGCCCGCCAGCGCCATGACCTCCGTAATCTCAGGCTTGCCCTGGGTTATCGTTCCAGTCTTATCCAGGACGACCGTATCGGTCTTGCGGATTTTTTCCAAGCTTTCGGCTCCGCGGATTAATATGCCGAGCTCCGCGCCTCGTCCGGTGCCGACCATGACCGCCGTCGGCGTGGCTAAGCCCAGCGCGCAGGGGCAGGCAATAATCAGCACGGCGATAAAGGCGGTCAGCGCGTGCGAGAATTCGGGCTCCGGTCCCCAAATCATCCAGATCAGAAAGGTGATCGCGGCCAGAGTTATCACCACAGGCACAAACACCGCCGCGATGCGATCCGCCAGCTTTTGCACCGGCGCCTTCGAGGTCTGGGCCTGTTCCACCAGCCGGATAATCTGCGCCAGGATGGTCTCTTTCCCGACTTTCGTGGCGCGATAGGCGAAAGCTCCAGTCAGGTTGATGGTCCCGGCGGCGATGGCGTCGCCGGCGCTTTTTTCCACCGGAATCGGTTCCCCGGAAAGCATGGATTCGTCTACGCTCGAATAGCCCTCCAGTATTTTGCCATCGGTGGGGATTCTCTCTCCGGGGCGCACGCGGATCGTATCGCCCGCTTTGACGCTGGCGATGGGCACGTCGCTTTCGCCTTCGGGTCGCACGATGCGCGCCGTGGCGGGCGCCAGACTCATCAATTGGCGGATGGCCAGCGAGGCCCGGCCTCGGGCTCTGGCTTCGAAGTAGCGCCCCAACAGAATCAGCGCGATGATCATGGCGGCCGTATCAAAATAGAATCCCTCGGCGGCATCGCCGGAATGGAATAGAGCGGGGAAGAAGAGCCGCAGAGAACTGTAAAGAAACGCCGATCCCGTCCCCACGGCCACCAGCGTATTCATATCGGCGGTCTTGTGCCGCAGCGCCTTCCAGGCGCCGGTGAAGAAGCCGCGGCCGGCGATGGCTATCAGCGGCAGCGTCAATAGAAATTGTATCCAGCCCGAGACGCCGTGCGGCAGTTCGCGCAGAAGCGGAAGATACATTCCCGCCATGGCCAAAACAAATACCGGAGCGGCCAAAAATGCGGCCAACACAAAGCGGCTCATGACGGTCCGGATATCTTTCTCAGATCGTTCCTCCGCCTCCGAAGTCTGCGGGATCGCTTCGGCCAGGCGAGCCTCATACCCGCTTCGCTGCACGGCGTGGATCAGATCGTCCGGCGAAACCTCTCGCGACAGCGAGACCTTCGCCTGCGCCGTAGCCAGGTTGACCGCCGCCCCCTGGACGCCTTCGACCGATTGGAGGGCCTTCTCCACCCGCGACACGCACGAAGCGCAGGTCATTCCGCCAATCTCGAGTTGGATTTCGTTTTGGCCCATAGTTGGGTCTTTTAGAGACATGTCGTGTATTTCATGAGAACCGCCGAGTCATTATACTACGCAGCAATACGGCGGATCCTGGCAAGATAAAGGTTGGGCGGATACCCCAAAGTCAAAAAAAAGGCCTTGACTTGGCAAGGCCGCTTGATTAGATTTAAGTTTTGTGAAAAACGCTGACGCTTTTAGGCCACCGTAACTCAGCTGGTAGAGTAGCTGATTCGTAATCAGCCTGTCGGAGGTTCGAATCCTCTCGGTGGCTCATATACTACGCGTCTAATATGTAGGGGCACAGCACGCTGTGCCCCTACATTCATTTCTGCAATTTATTCCCTAAAATCCGCCTCTCCCGATCCCGGCACCACCAGCGTAACAAATTCCGATGCTGATCCCTCGCCCCAAATAGCCTGCAAGCGAACTTCTCCCCATTCCAAATTCGAAAAGCGGTAGAATCCGTTCTCATCGCTCAAGGCGGAGAGGGCCTGCTCCTCGCCGAGTAGCTTCACTTCGACATTGGCCTTGCCGCGCCCATCCTTGTCCAGCACCCAGCCGGAAACGGAAGGATAATGGATGGCCTCTTCAACATTGATAATCCCCCAACCCCAATCCGGATCAGGACGATCCGCTCGCGAGGCTGTCTCCCGCACGGCCTCCGTGATCCGATCCGGCCCCCAATCGGGATGTTCCGCCAAAATCAGCGCCATGCAACCGGCGGCCACCGGCGTCGAGAGCGATGTGCCGTTCCAGAAGGCGTAGCGATCCCAGGTGTCGGGCGACACGCAGCAGGTGCGCACGCCCTGAGCCAGCACGTCCGGCTTGATGCGTCCGTCTGCCGTTGGCCCGCGCGACGAAAAGCGCGCCAGATCGCCGTCCCAGCGGACGGCTCCGATACCCAGCAACCCTTCGGCGTCCGAAGGAGCGCCGATGGTGCGCCGTTCCGGGCCCTCGTTGCCGACAGCGGTGCATAAAACCATCCCCAGCTCGTAGGCTATTCGACAGGCGCGGCTGGTCGGCGCCGTCATGCCGTCGTAGTCGGCGTCCGTGTACCAATCCTTGTAGGACAGCGAGGCCGACAACACGTCCGCGCCCAAAGCCTCCGCCCATTCCAACGCGCGCACCCAGTAATCCTCTTCGACGGCCGTCTCGCTGGCGTCATCTTCCGTCTTGCACAGAATGAAGCTTGCCTCGTGCGCCAAACCCACCAAATTCCCCGGGCTGTAACCCCCGATTACGGACATGCAGGCCGTGCCGTGATGCGCCTGGCCACCGCTGTCCTGGGTGGGATCATAGCCCGTATAATCATCATCGTTGATGAAATCATATTGAGCGATGACGTCCAAATGTCCGAAGGCTTCGTGATTAAGCTGAAATCCTCCATCGAAAACGACAATGCGCACGCCGTCGCCGTGGTTGCCGCGATAATGCGTCTCCAGGGCGCTCACCATCCGCACCTGGTTCAGCGCCGGGCCGTACCAAGCTCTGTCCATCCGCCACAGCGGATCGGGAACGGCCGGGTCCGGTACTGTAGGGGCGAAGCGTGCTTCGCCTTCATCAGACCATTCTGCCAATTGTTCCATCACATCGCGGTGCGGAAACTCTTCATGGGAGCGCCAATCAGGCCGGCCGGCTTTCTCGAGTCTCGCCACCGGGCGCGTCCCCAGCACAAAGGGCAATTGGCGAATAGCCTGAAGCGCTCTCGAGTTCGCCTCGACCGACACCGCGTTCAGCCAGCGGCTCTCGCCTCGTAAAGAAACGCCCTCGATGCCTTGGATGACTTCTTGATAAGACCGGTTAATCGGAAGATCGTATTCGCTTGTATTGTCCAATTGGCCGCGCATTCGGCGGCGTTCCTTGGCGTGCTCGTCTATGAAGACCGGCTCAGCGGAGGAAGTGATCGCCCCTCGGTCGCGCAGGAAGATCCAGTAGGCCGGTGAGAGATCTGCGCCCCAAGAGGCGCTCGCCATGATGATCCCAATTCCCATGAGAGACCAAAAGGATTTTTGCATCATAGTCCGACCATCCAAATCCCGCTATTGGAGGCAAAAACGACGGCTGCGCCATCCGGTGAGTAATTCGGCTGAAATCCCGCCTCGCTGATCAATTGAATGTCCGTGCCAGTGAGGTCGGTTGTGCGAATTCCCTGCGAAAGATCGCTGTAGACGCTCTGGTAGGCAATGCGCCCATTCGATGCCGCCGATGGTTCCACCGCTCCCAGAACAACGTCCGTCACCGCGCCGCCCGCCACGGGAACACGGACGATCTTGGCGCCGCTGCTGCTCTGATAATCAAATACCAGGGTATTGTCATTGTCAGTCCAGCAGAAATGCGCGCAATCTTCCGCCAGAATATTCAAGGGAACGCCTGCGGGCGTAATCACCTTGAGCTGATACTGTGTCGTGCCTGGGGGCGCCTCGCGATAAGCGATTTGCGATCCCGCCGAATTGTATTGCGGGTCTATGCCCCCATCGGTGAGACGGGTCAGCGAGGTATCGGCGAAAAGGAGTTGGAACAGGCCGTACGTGCCGCTCTGCGGATCATTTTCGGCAAAAACCAAGCCCTCGTCGTTCGGCATCCAGCAGGGCGTCTGCCCGGTCGTGTGCCAGCGCACCGGATCCGATCCATCCAGCCCCACCACCCAGATGCCCGAGGTGTTTTCGATGGAAGCCCCGGCGCCGCCGAAGGCGATCTTATCATTGCCGTTCGCGACCCGATAATCATAAAGATGCGGATAATTCGCGTCAGTCACCTGAGTCAAACTGCCATTGGAACGGTCGTAGAGCCAGATGCCCTGTTGTGCGCCGTCGGCGCCAAAAATCAGTTTTTGGCCGTCCGGTGACCAGCGCGGCAGGCCGCCGTATGCTGCAATTTGGGTCGCCGGCGGAAAGGGGCTGGGCGGTTCCTCTGAGGTCGGTTGGCAAGAGCATAGCAACAGCAGCACGGCCGCCATCGCCGCCGCCAGTAATAGGGAGGAGGGGTAGTCGCGCGATACGCGTCCCTTCCCCGTCTGCTGATCCGCGTGCGTTTCGTTCATGCGAGCTCCCCGGGGGTTGGTGATTGGGCGCCTAATATCCGTACTCGACGACGTAGCGCAGAGTCTGATTCGCCCCCGGAGCCAGATTCACGTCGAATTCGATGCGATTGGAATCTTCGACGCGAGGGGTAATCGGCCGGCCTCCCCAGGTGGCTTCGATAATTTCCCAGTAGCCGTAAAGCCGTTCGCGCACGGTGATCAGCGCCGCCTGATCGCGCGAACTGGATAGCGCGATTTCCACGGTATCACGGGTGCGATTGCGCGCGATCCGCTGGTGATCCAGGCGCTTGCGATCCACGCGCAAGTCGAACGCCTTCCCCATGACCAGCTCGATCTTATCTCCGGGCGCCGATGCCTGCAATTGATCTTCGCCCAGGAATTGAGTCTTTCCGTCTGAATCGGTCTGATACAGCAGCAGATTCCCTTCCGGCAGGGCGATTCCCAGTCCCGATGCCTTGCTGTTATCGAAGAGGAGACGCACCTGCACTTCTTCAGCGCCCGATGAGCCGTCGAAGAAGAAGCTGCGCTGCGCGACGGCTTCCACCGGCCCGATCAGCGGCATTCCCTTGGTCTGTGAAGCGTGCAGCGAAGTCTGACCCGGCACCTCGTAGCGGCGGTACTCATAGAATTTCTCTCCCGTCTCCTTGGCCGCTGCTTGGTCTGACTCAAAAGCCTCTTCATCGCTGAGTTGCCGCGAATCGCCGGTGCGGTGCGGATTGCCCGCCATCAGCTCAATCCGGGCCTCCGGGAAATCCATATCCAACGAATTGCTCAGCGTCAAATTTCCTTCCAGGCGCAGGCGATCGTTGCCCAGGAGGTGCGCGGCGTATTCCGCCTGCCAGGTGAGACCCTTGGACAGATAGGATATCTCCACCGGAACCCCCGACCGCGCCGCATCCGACGTCACTCGCCAGCGGATTTGTGGCCGCAGCGCCAGCCCTTCAGGCACAGCGTCGAAAACGGCGCCCTCGATCCCCGAGCGTCCAATCAGAGCAATCGCTCCCGGCTTGCCTTCCGGTTCCAGATAGATAAAATCTTCGTCAAAATTTCTCAGGATGCCCTTATACAGGCTGTCATCCTTGGTGAATTCAAAAGGCTTGCCGAGGTACTTGCTCCAGACGCGGTTTTCATTCACAATGTCGTATTCGTAGTTTTGTTCGATGGTCTTCAATCCGGATGCGCCCTTTAGCGGCGTGATGCGCAAAGTGGCCTGGTCAATTCCGGGAGCTACGCCATCGAAGACAATGGAGTTTTCCCCTTTCTGCAAGTCCACCGTGCGCGCGTCCCGCACCAAGACCAGGTCGCGCTGATAAATCGTCAGCGAAACATCGGCATGCAGCACGCCCGCGGCCATCAATGCCGGAAGCAGCGCCGAAAGGATGATTGTGCGTTTCAAGTTCGCCTCACCGTCAGGTTATATCAACGTTTATGCAGCAGAAGCGCGGCGTGTCGAAAACCCCTTAGCGGCCGCGCCTCCATTTTCATGTGGTCTATTGCGTATAGCCCAGCGCTTTGATCTGCTCCTTCATCTGAGTGTCCGCACTGGATCGGGTCACGGTCGGATTCCGAATGCCGGTTTCGTAGCTCTTGATATAGGCCGGAGGGTGTGTGGCCAGAAATCCCGGCTCGATGGCCTCTTCGATGACTTTCCCATCCATGTCTCGCGCCGCCGGCAGACCGCACAGATACAGCAGCGTCGGAGTGAAGTCCAGAACCGATGCATTCTCGATGCGGATCCCCTGCTTGAAGTGCGGCCCCGAAGCGGCGAAAACGCCGTAGGGACGGTGATCTCCGCTGCGGTAGGGGATCTCGGGGTCTGGATCCGGGCCAAAGCCATGATCGGAAATCACGATGATGTCCGTCCCCGGTTCGAGTTCGGCCATAAATTCCCCCAGAATCTCGTCCATATAGCCGTAGAATTCTGGAATTGTCCGCCCGAAGCGCTGAGCGTCGCCGGGCGGGACGGAAGCAAATTGATCGGGGCGGTAATATTGCCAGAAGAAGTGCGAAACCATGTCTATGCCCTCGAAGTAGATGGCATAAACTTCCGGCTTGAACTCCCGATATAGCTGCAATCCGGCGCCTCGAAACGATTCGGCGGCCGTGTACGCCAGCCTGAATTGATACATGGGATTCCAGTCCGAATACTGGCCTTGACTCCAATCCTTTGGATAGGTTGAGGCGTCCACGCCGGTCATGAAACGATTGATCTCCGCGTCGGTGATGCTTTCAGGAAGGCGGCAGTATTGGCTTACTTGATCCAGCAATTCAGGCGGGTAAGTCTGCCCTTCGCGCAAGGAAAGAGCTGAAGCCCGAGGATTGAACAGAGTATAGGTAAAACGGTCCGAGAGCACGAATCCGTTCACCTTCTCCGCCGGCCAGGATGCCCACCACCCCACGATGCCCACCGTGCGAACGGCGTCGGATAGCAAATTCCAATAGGCGTGGCAGCGCCGCACCGAACTGGTCACCGGAAGATCGGCGCTCTTCTGGAATAAAGTGATCATGCGGTAGAGTCCCAGCCCGTCGGGATAATCCACGAAATTGGTCGGCATGCCGGCGAATTGGAACGTTCCAAAGCTCTCAATGCCGTGCTTTTCGGGAACCTTGCCGGTCGCCAGGCTGGTCCAGATCAAGGGCGATTTCAATTCCTTTAGGCTCTTAAAGGGCGCCCGCACTCCGTTATCAACAAGACCCTTTAGATTGGGGAGCATCCCTTTCGAAAACAGGTCATCTATGACTGACCATTCGGCTCCGTCCCAGCCGAAAATGGCCACACGGGCTCTGTTGTCCTCCGTGGCCAGCGCAGCCCGGATCTCCGCCGGATCCCCCGCCACGGCTCGTTCCGGCGATCTGGCGGTGTGAATCAGCGCAAAGACCAGCGTGAAAATCAAGTAGGCTCCGAAGACCATGAAAAATTTGGGCAGAGTAAAGAGTCGGCGGCTGGGCGAAATCGAATCCGGCCTGATGCGCGCGCTGCGGTAATAGTAGGATCCCAGGAAGAGCAGACTGCCATAATAGGCGATCACCAAGACATTGTCGAAATTTCCCGATCTTAGATCTTGTCGCGTCAGCATGAGGAAGATGAAAAGCAGGGCCGCGGCGATTAGATAGATTGTCAACCAGGGGGCTAGGAACGCTCGGCCCGTATGAAGTTTTCCTCGCCCGAGGCTGTAGATCCGGATGGCGGCGAAGAGGAGGAGCCCCACCACTGCGCCGATAATGGCATAAAGGTAGGTGGTGGATAGCAGCAAAAAGATGACATTCCGGATGGGATTGGAGCTAGAGGCGTGCCCCGTGATCAGATCCGGATTCCAGACGATGATGCGCAGCCCGATCAAATAGCCCAACAATCCGCAGGCCGTGATGCCCATGAGCAGTGAGACCGGCAGATCGAGCTTCGATTTTCTCGCTTTGGCAATCATAAAGGATAAATCCTTCGCTCCGATGCTTCCTATTGCGTGTACCCCAAGGCCTTGAGACGCTCTTTGTACGATTCATCCACCGCCGACTGCAGGATTTGATGGCTCGCGCGCCGCCCGGTTTCGTAAGTGGCGATGGTTTCCACCTTGGCGCTATCCGTCAGTATTTCTGTCAGCGCCTTGCCATCAAAGTCCCGCGCCGTTGGAAATCCCATAAGCTGCAGGATCGTCGGCAAGATGTCATAATCGTGCGCGCCTTCGATTCGGTAGCCCGGTTTAATCCCGGGCCCGGAGCAGATGAAAACTCCCGGCGGCGAGTTCATGTGATTGTAATGTCCCGTCGGCATCATGATTTCATCGAAACCGTGATCGCTGATGACCATAAGGATGGTGTTGGGAGCCGCCGCTTCCATGAACGACGCCACCGCTTCGTCCATGAAAATGTAGTAGTTGACGATCAGGTCGCGGTAAAGATCGAGATTCTTCGGAATTAACTTATCCGGATGCTGCTCCCAGAAGTAATATTTCAGATACTGATGCTGCACGGCGTCCATCCCGTCCAGATAGACCCCCAGCAGGTCGGTTTGGCGCGTGGCGATGAGATGGCGCGTTGCCCCGATGAGCGTGGCATCCTCCGTGTATCCATACTTGAACAGCGATGCCTCGTAAGCGGTATCGAGATAACTGTAAGTGTCGATTTCATAAAATTTCTTGATAAAATCGGGATCGCCGACGTGGATAAATCGGCGAATCTCCTCTTCGGTAAAATCATTCGGAGTCCGCGAGAAAGGCTCAAGCTCTTTTAGGAGATCTTGAGGATAAACATCCTGCGGCGTGGATCCTTCCCGGCGTTTGAAGTTCTCCGTCTCGTAGTCTTCATTGTAGAGACAATGATCCGTCACGTTAAATCCGTTCAGCGGATAGGCTGGATAGGAAAGCCACCAGTTCACAATGCCCACGCTGGCGCCGTGCTCGGAGAGCATGTCCCAGAAAGGAGAGACCTCCAGAAACTGATTTGAAATGGGCGCAACCGTGATGAGATTCTGCCGCATCCAATCCATTTCCGCCGTAATCTTGGGCGTTTGGAAGCAGGGAAGAGCATATCCCGTCCAGGGGAATTTCCAGACCAAAAAGCTGGTGACGCCATGCTTGTCTGTGCTCTTGCCCGTGCTGATGCTGCTCCAGATCGCCGCCGAGAACGTGGGAAAGAGGGTCTTGAGCGGCCCGGACGTGCCGTTTTCGATCAACTTCTTGAAGGCGGGCAGCTGCCCCTGTTCCATCAGAGGATTCATGATGCGCCACCACAGGCCATCAATGCCGATCAGCACAATTTGGGTGTCCGCTGGCCTTCGAGCCACTTCAATTTTCTCGACATTCTGAGCCGTTACCGGTTTGGGTTTGGCCAGATAGTAAATTCCGCCGGCGATGAACAGAGCGGCAATCACGCCCGCGCCGATGGCATAGAATGCCTTTACCGGCAGCCGGAAAAAGGCCCGCAGGAATAGCCTAAACCCCAGGATGAATAGGAGTCCCCAGAATAGAGTAAAAATGACGTCTATGCCATGTGAACTGGGCAGCGGCATCAATGGATTGACGATGAAATGCTGCCGCACCCATTGCCAGGAATAATTGAACAGGATCGCGGTGAAAAAGATGGCGAAATAGACGCGGCTGAGCGGCGGGCGCAGTCCTCGCATTGCCACCAAAATCGGCAGCGCCAGAAGAATGCCGGCCACCGGCCCGAGCGGCGCGCCCAGGATCAAATAGAGCAGCAGGAAGGCTGCAAAGCTCACACCGGTCATCGCGGCGAATTTCATGGCTTCGCGAGGTTCCCTGTGCCGCAATAAAATGCCTCCCAGAATTCCCGATCCGGTCCCGAACAAAAGCCCCAGCAGCAGATACATGGGGATAAAATTCAGCAGGAAGGGGTAGGCGAAATGAAACTGGTGCGTGGATTGATTGATGCCGATCATTTTGAAGCCGAACAGCAGCCCGACCAACAAGCTGAATAGCAATCCAGCCAGAATAGCTGTGACCAAGTGCCGCGCAAAACGATAATCGGATGTCTTGGTGTCTTTTGCCATGCTCATGTTCACTTTTTAGCTAACTCATCATATATATTACGTAAATATAGAAAATCGTTAGGCCAAATCAAAGCAAATTCCGTAGAAGCTCTCAATTTCAATCGTCGTCGGCTTCATTGATCTGTGGCTAAATCAATGGGATACGCATCAGGCAAGTCTATGATTCTTTAGCATTTGCGTATCCGCCAGCACCTCCTTGGTCGGCCCCACGGCGATAAGGCTGCCTGCTGATAACACAGCGCAGCGGTCACTCACGGCCACCGCCAAATCCAGATCATGAGTGGCTATGATCCTTGTCAAATTCAGCGATTTCAAGTAGTCCATCAGCTCCCGCCTCGTCGCCGGATCCAGATTGCTGGTCGGTTCGTCCAGCAACAATATTCGCGGCTGCATGGCCAGACCCGTGGCCAGCGCGGCACGCCGTTTTTCGCCATAGCTTAAGTGATGCGGAGCCTTCTGCCGCTTGTCCCAGAGATGAACCTGCTCCAGGGCCTTTCGCACGCGGGCGGCGATCTCCTCCCGATTCAAGCCCAAGTTGATCGGCCCGAAAGCAACATCCTCTTCCAGAGTGGGCATAAAAAGCTGATCATCCGGGTCCTGAAAAACCAGCGCAAGCCCCTTGCGCAACTCGTGAGCGCTTCGTGGCGTCATGGCCCGGCCGCCAATGAGAACCTGTCCCGATATTTCCAAGAGGCCGGCTAGGCACAACAGCAGGGTACTCTTGCCCGCCCCATTGGGCCCGATCAAGGCAAAAGCCTCACTCTGATGAATCTCCAGGCTGATCCCCCGCAGCGCTTCCGTGCCATCGTGGTAGTGGCAGCTCAGGTCAACAACCTGAATTTCGATCTCTCCTAGATGCTGCGGATCAGCCATAGCATTGACAGAATCAGGATTCCCAGCAGTAGGGCGGTCAGATCTTTGGTCTCCCAGGCCCTACCGCCTGAAGATCTGAAATTTCCGTCCCAGCCTCGCGACAGCATCGCTTTCTGAACTCGTTCGGCCCGTTCGTAGGAGCGGAGAAAAAGCGAAGCCGCCAAATTGCCGATGAGCGCCAATTGTTGAGGCCACCTTCCGCCGAAATAACGCACGTCGCGCGCGCGCTGGATGCGTTCCCGCTCATCCCAGAGCAGATAGAGATAGCGATAGAAAAACGATAGCAAGAGGACGAACAACTCCGGCACCTTCATCCGGCGAAAAGCCTTCAAGAGGTGATCGAATGGGGTGGTATTGATCAGCAGAATCATAAGACTTACGCCCGCGAAGGATCTTAGAATTAGCGCGGCGCCTCGATTTAATCCCTCTATGGTCAAGTTCAAGCCCGCCCACTCCCACAGCACGCCGCTGAACCGACTGCTGAAGGCCAGCGTCAAGGCGGCGAATAGGCTGAAGGGGATGATGACCGCCGACCGGGTCATCAGGTAGAGCAGCGGTATTCCGGCGGCGGCGCAGAGCATGACGATCAGGAAGAGCAGCGCCGCAAAGAAGAGCAGGCCGGGTCGGGCATTACTGGCAATCAGGATGACGGCGGCCATCGCCAACAGAGTCTTCACCCGAGCGTCCAGCCGGTGGAGGGGACTGTCGTGACGAGCGTATTTATCGAGGTAGGAATGGTGCACGGAGGATTACTTTCTTCGCCAGAGGTAAAAGCCGAAGGGGAGGAAAAAACAAATCAGGACGCCGATAATCCCCGCCAGGGACGTCGAGAGTCTGCCTGTCCCCAAGGCTGGAATAACGTAATTTGGCAATGGCGAACTGATGACCGGTTCAGGGGAAGCAGTGCCGCCGAATCCCAATCTCTCGGCCACCTTCTCGAATCCATCCGGATAGGAGCTGGCAAATTGGGATAGCATCGCCGCCAGGATGAGGGAGATAATCAGGAAGGGCCAGAAAGACCGCATTGTCAATACTTCCGCATATTCATAATTTCGGGACGCGCCTTCCAGATCGCCATGAGCGCCGCCGTAGTAATCGCCGCTTCTCCGATGCCGATCACCGCATGAACGCCGAGCATGGCGGGCAGACCAACCGAGAGATCAACCGTTCCGCAAATAGCCAATTCCAGAGCGCAGCAGGCGGCGGCCAGCATCAAACTGAACCAGGCTGCCAGCGCGTAGGCCACCGGCCTCGTGCGGTCGCCCCACAGCAGCAGTCGGAAGAAAAAGTAGATGTAAAATCCGCCGACAGAACCGATCAAGCCCATGTTGAAAATATTCGCGCCCAGCGCCGTCAGCCCGCCGTCCTGAAAAATGAGGCACTGCACGATCAGCACCAGGGACATGACAATGAACCCGGTCCAGGGCCCGACCAGTACGCAGGCCAGCACGGCTCCCATAAAATGGCCGGAGGTCCCGCCCGCCACGGGGAAATTTATCATCTGCGCGGCAAAAATAAAAGCCGCCGTTACGCCGATTAACGGTACCCGGTGCTCCAGATCGAAAGTCTTGAACCGCTTCAGCGCGAGCAGCAGTAATCCACCGGAGATGACCGACAGACCGACCCAGGTCTTCGCGCCCAAAAAACCATCCGGGATGTGCATGTTTTTCTCGGCCTATGGATTCGTTTCGTCCAGGAATTCCTCGGGCGCTGAATAACCGCTGGCACGCAGCAGGTTCAGCAATGCAGCCCTTTTCTCATGATAGGACGACAAGAACAGGTCTGTGCAAGAGAGGATGGATACCTTCTCTTCGCCCAGCGCCGCGGCGAAGGCTAAGCAGGTCGCCAGTCCGCAGCCCCTGCAATTCGTGCCGGGCAGAAGTTTGACGATGTCCAAAACCGTCAGCCGGTCGTGGCGTTCGAAATCGGGGCGAATGTCCAGCCGGCGCCGATCCAGATCGTTGATCAATTCGATGATCCATGACACAATGGCCTTGGCCTCGTCCAAGTCGGCGACTTTGGATGCCTCCACTCGATGCGGATAAAGCGCTATCAGGCTCCCCTGTCGCCGCAAGGTCAGGCTCTTGCCGGCGTGCGTGTAGATGGATCCCGGGACGGTGGCGTTGAGGTATGGAAAGATCTCTCCGACGTCGCGGTCGAATCGCGAGCTGAACCGGATCTTGGCGGGATCGGCCAAGCAGGGAATCACGCGCACGATCTCCAGATGGCGCACGAACTTTTCGTCGTCTTCGTGTGGAATCATTATCAGGCAGGCAGGTCACGCGGCGCAAGCGGTAATTTGCGAAAAAGGAAGTCGAAAGTCAAGTGAATTCTCGGGGGGATTGCGCAAGGTCAAAGTCCAAGATCAACCGCAAAGGCGCAAAGTATTATTATTCATAGTCGGGTTCGCCCCGACCACGACGTTTATGCGGTTCGCAGAGCTTTAATCCCCTTCAGACGCACGGCGAGACCTGCGTCTGCCAGGACCACACAACCCCGCTTGCCCCCAGTTTCCCTATCGGAGGGCAGAGCTGGGAAAAAGGCCGTCAAGCCGAATTGCGACAACGGCTCCAAGTAATTCAGGCAGAGCCGCTTTCCCGGTCCATAATCGTCGTAAGTGTAGCCTTCATCTCCCGGCACCTGAAAATCGTCAATCATAATGCAAACGCCCTGCCAGAACTTGACGATGATCTCGATCTCCTGCTTTAGCGGCAAATCATCCTGCCAGTGGGCGTCAAGATAGAAGAAAACACATTGCTTCGGAAGCGTTGAATCCCGGGCCAATTTTGTGATGAATTCCCGCGAATCACACAGCTCAAGGCGAATGTGCTTTTGTCCCTTCAGCCGCCGACGGGCATAATGGTAAAATCGCGGCTCGGTTTCCACCGTGCAGACCAACAGCCCTGACTCCCGCGCCAGAAATTCTGTTGTTGTTCCGCGGTAAGTTCCCGTCTCGATGATCATCTGAAATTGAATCTTCGAGACCAGCTCGCGAAAAATCTCCTGCCGCCCTACTTGCCCGTTGAACGGCCCGCCCCAAGAGGCTCTCAGGCTCGGCTTCAGGTGGTAATCATAGGCCGCCAGCCAGGAGGGGTGATTCTCCAGAAGGTAGTTCTTGAGATTTGACTTGATGCCAGTTTGCATGAGCTATGATTTCTTGAATACGACCAAATCCTGGTAAGTCCCATGACCATCTCCCGCCCAGGTGCCGTAGGTGCATTCCAGCAGGCCGAATCCAAAATTAATGATTTGGCCGGTCATATAATCGCGTTGGTAGGCTATCGCATGCAGAGGATCTTCGGCGCTGTGATAGCGGGTGTGTTCATTGAGCAAGTGTTTCATGCTCATGGAGCCCTTGGCATCGGTGAGGGCCGGCAGCCTTGCTTCGTCGAAGAGAAAAAAAGTGGAGACGCAGATACCGCCGGGGCTTAAGATTCGCTTGATCTCGCCCAAATAATTCATGATTTCCGGCTCATACATATGCGTAAAGACGCTGAATAATGCGCAATAATCGAAGCCGTCATCGGCAATTTTGAAACGATAGGTGCGCGCATCGAACAGCCCCCGAGGATTGTATCGCGCATTATGGATGTTCAGCACTTCAAACTGAAAATTGCCGTGGCTGGGGGTGATGGTCCGGCGGCACCACTCGACGTGTTTGGGAAGGATGTCCAGGCCCAGGTATCGCCCCTGGAAGTTCATCCCCTGGAGGATTCCATACGCCAACCGCCCGTAGGCGCTGCCCATATCCAACAGGCTGGAAGTTTCGTGGAATCCGTATCGCCTCAGAATCCCGAGAAACTCCTCTCCAGTCTTCAGAAAGCGCTCATCGGACTCATTCATGAAACGGAGGGGTTGCGGCGGCAGCGGCAGCCGATACCGAGAATTAAAGTGATTTGCTTCCATGAGTGCAACAAATATGTCCATGTCCGGCACAAAATGCAAGTTGTTTTTGCCAAACATATCACCTAATCAGTGTAATCAGTCCGCCGCGGCGGATCAGTTTAATCAGTGGTTCAGAGAGATACAGGCGGCCCACTGGCCGCCTGCAATTTTAAATTTTAAAATTTACATTTTGCATTGATCAGTCCTTTTCCTTCGCCTTTTTCCCCTTGTCAATCAGCGCCGCCTGCGCCGCCGCCAGCCGAGCGATCGGCACGCGGTAGGGCGAACAGGAGACATAATCAAACTTCAGGCTGTGGCAGAAGTGCACCGACGAAGGTTCGCCGCCGTGCTCGCCGCAAATTCCGATTTTCAAGTTCTTGCGCGTCTTGCGCCCCTTATCAACGCCAATGCGCATGAGCTGCCCGATGCCTTCCTGATCCAGGATCTGGAACGGGTCGGCCGGCAGGATCTTCTTTTCGACGTAATCCGGCACGAAACCGCCGATGTCATCGCGCGAAAATCCGAAGCCCATCTGCGTCAGGTCGTTGGTGCCGTAGGAGAAAAATTCGGCCACTTCGGCGATCCGATCCGCCGTCAGCGCCGCGCGCGGCACCTCGATCATCGTGCCGTAGAGATGCTTGATGGCGCGAACTTTGTACTTGGCGCAAACCTCTTTATGCACCCGCTCCGCGATGGTCTTCTGGTGCTTGAGCTCTTGGACCACTCCGACCACGGGCACCATGATTTCCGGATGGATCTTCTTACCTGCTTTGATCAATTCGACTGTCGCTTCGAAGATGGCGCGGATCTGCATCTCCGTAATTTCGGGATAGGTGATGCCCAGCCGCACACCGCGATGCCCCATCATGGGATTGGTCTCATGCAAAAGCTCAGCGCGTTTGGCTAGCTCTTCGACGCTGATGCCCAAGCTCGCTGCCAATTCCGCGCGCTTTTCAGTCTCCTGCGGCACGAATTCATGCAGCGGCGGATCGAGCAGGCGGATCGTCACCGGCAGGCCGTTCATCACCGCCAGCGTGGCTTTAATGTCCCGCTTGACGTAAGGGAACAGCTCGTCCAAGGCCCGTCGGCGCTCCGCCTCATTCTTGGAGATAATCATCTTGCGCAGGAAAAAGAGCGGCTCGTCCGATCCCTTGCCGTAGAACATGTGCTCGGTTCGGAACAGCCCGATCCCTTCGGCGCCGAATTCGCGTGCTTTCGCCGCATCTGCCGGCGTATCCGCGTTGGTGCGAACCTTCATGGCACGGAATTTATCCACCAGTTTCATGAACTGGAGAAAGCGGGGATTTTCAGCCGAACTGATCATCGCCAATTGTCCGGCATAGACGCGTCCCTTAGTGCCGTTCAGAGTAATGAAATCGCCCTCGTGAAAAACCTTGTCACCTACGCGCATCGTCTTGGCGTGAGCGTCCACCTGCAAAGCTCCGCACCCGACGATACAGCACTTCCCCCAGCCGCGCGCCACCAGAGCCGCGTGCGACGTCATCCCCCCGCGAGCCGTTAAAATTCCCTGAGCCGCCCTCATCCCCTCCACGTCTTCGGGATTGGTCTCTTCGCGAACCAGAATGACCTTTTTCCCCCTTTTTGCCCAATCCACGGCGTCGTTCGCCGTGAAGACGATTTGGCCGGAAGCCCCGCCCGGGCCGGCCGGCAGCCCTTTGGCAATTGGCTCGGCGCCCTTTTCTGCGGCCGGATCAACAATGGGATGGAGCAGTTCATCCAACTGGTTGGGCGACAGGCGCATCACCGCCTCTTCCGGCTTGATGAGCTTCTCTTGAAGCATGTCCATCGCCATATTCAAAGCCGCCGTGCCGGTGCGTTTGCCGACGCGACATTGCAGCATCCAAAGCCGCCCCTCCTGGATGGTAAATTCGATGTCCTGCATGTCGCGATAATGCTTCTCGAGGATATTGCGGTAGGTGAATAGCTCTTTATAGAGCGTCGGCACGGCCTTTTCGAGCGAGGGGATATGCTGATTCTGCTCGTTCTTGGTGGCCTCATTCAGCGGCGAGGGTGTGCGAATGCCGGCAACCACGTCTTCACCCTGAGCATTGACCAACCATTCGCCGTAGAATTTATTGTCGCCCGTAGCAGGATTGCGCGTGAAGGCAACACCGGTGGCCGAGCTATCCCCCATATTGCCGAAAACCATCGCCTGCACGTTCACGGCCGTGCCCCACTCATCGGGAATGCCCTCAATGCGCCGGTAGGAGATGGCTCGCTTTCCGTTCCACGACTGGAAAACTGCGCCGATCCCTCCCCAAATCTGCTGCCTGGGGTCATCCGGAAAAGACTTGCCCAAGACCGCCTGCACCCTTTCTTTAAAGCGGTTGCAGAGGTCTATCAATTCCGCCTCCGTTAGATCGGCGTCGGACGCATAGCCCCGGCGTGACTTCACCTCTTGCAGCATGTCATCCAACTGTCGGCGGATCCCCTTGCCCTCCTCGGGTTCGATGCCCGCCGCCTTCTCCATCACAACGTCGGAATACATCATGATCAACCGCCGGTAGGCGTCATAGACGAAGCGCGCGTTCTGAGTCTTGGCGATCATGCCGGGTATGGTCTTCGAGCAGAGTCCCACATTCAAGACGGTCTCCATCATGCCGGGCATGGATGAGCGCGCGCCGGAGCGCACCGAGAGCAGGAGCGGATTCTTGGCGTCGCCGAATTTGGCGCCCATGATCTTCTCGACCCTGGCCAGCGCCGTCTCGACCGTGGCTTTAAGCTCTTTTGGGTAGCTGCGCTTATTGGCATAAAAGTAGGTGCAAACTTCCGTGGTGATGGTGAATCCCGCCGGGACGGGCAGACCCAGATGGGCCATTTCCGCCAGGTTGGCTCCCTTTCCCCCCAGCAGGTTCTTCATCTTCGCATTGCCATCGGCTTTGGCCCCGCCGAAGAAGTAGACGAATTTGCGCGACATTCTTAATCTCCAAGGTAGTTTCTTAAACATTCATATCGGAAAAGTCCAGGCAATTTGGGATGCCTCCAACAGCCGCTCACGCTTTTTTCGCGAGAATGCGTGCAATGAGGAATCCACTTCAAAATACCATTCCCAATAATTTCGAACTGTCCGCGACAGGTGCAGACTGGGTAAATATCGCTGGATCAAATCTTCCGGCATTTCCCGTATATGCTGCATAGTTCCATTATTTAACACGCGCGAGATATAAAAAATTAATCCCTCCTCCGTTTCGAGGCGCTCCTCCGTGAAATCGTAGTCCCAAAATAGCGTGCGATCGAATTTAATATCGGGCTTCATGGTTTTCTAAGTCTCCCTTGAACGAAGAAATGCATCATACACCTGTGCCAATGAAACACCCTTCTCCCGCGCCACCCTTCTGCAATCCTCGAATTCCGGCGTGCGCCGAATCTGATCTTTCCAGCGGGCTTCTTTCCCCTTGATCACGCCGAATTCAGTTTGAACCGTGATCTCCCGGCGCGGCAGTTTGGTGCGATCCACATGGATCATGCGCACACCCAAGGTCGTGGTCTCGCGATAAATCACGTCCAGCATGGCATCCTTAAGGCCCGGCGCGCACAGGACGGATATCAGAACGCCCGGCCGGCCTTTCTTCATAATTATCGGCACAAGATAAGCATCCAGAGCCCCCTTTTCCATAAGTTTCTCAATAACGTGGGGGTAGATCTCGGGATTCATGTCATCCACGTTGGTTTCGATCAGCAGGGCTTGATCATACTCCTCATCCCCGCTCTTTTCAAGCAGGATCGCCCGCAGAACGTTGGGCAGCTCGGGGATAATCTTGGAACCGGCGCCATAGCCTGTTCTAATGAGGCTTAGTCCCTGGGGCAGCAGATCGAATCTGGCCAAAGTCTTCAAAAGCGCTGCGCCCGTCGGCGTGGCCAGCTCTGTTTCGACGCCCGTAAATCGAATTGGCGCACCCTTGAGAATCTCCAGAGTCGCGGGAGGCGGCAACGGCATCGGCCCATGCCCTGCCGATGATCGCCCCTGCCCGACGCTGACCGGACTGGAATAAACCTCATCTATGCCGAGCATTTCCAGCGCCAGGCACGCCCCGACGACATCCACAATCGCATCCACAGCGCCGACTTCGTGGAAATGAACCTGCTCTACCGAACAATCGTGAACCTTGGCCTCCGCTTCGGCGAGGCAGCGAAAGACGCCCAGCGCCTTCCCCTTAACGCCGGCGGAGAAGGAACTAGCCGAAATGATCTTCTCAATATCATAAAGGTGTCTCTCCGGCTGCGGTTCTGCGGTTTTGATGATAACCCGTTGGCAGCACAGGCTCTGGCGCGTTGTCCGCTCGAACTGAACTTCGAAATCAGATATAGGGAGGCCTCTCAAGCCGTTCATCCAGGCCGCTTGATCCAAGCCCAGATCCAGCAAAGCGCCCAAGATCATATCGCCGGAAACGCCGGAGTAACAATCGAAGTAGAGAATTCGCATGGATCTAAGAATGAATCCTTAAGGTCGTCTCCAAATGGTCAATAATCCGGTCTGTGGCTCCGGCCCCAGAACGGACGAGATCCCCCGAAGCCCGCGCCGCCGCCTCGCGCGCCCGGTCATTCTCAAGTAGGCGTCTTAGATGAGATTCCAGCTCCGCGGCTGAATTCACTGTCCAGGCTCCGCCGCTCTGTATCAATGCTCCGGCTTCGTGAGCCATGTGATAGCGCGGGCCAAAGAAAATTGGCAGATTGAAGGCGGCTGGCTCCAACACAGAATGGACCCCGCCGCTGAATGCCCCGCCGACATAGGCTGCCCACGCCGCCTGGTATAGTGCCGCCAAAATGCCCACCTTATCCACAATCAATACGTCAGCATCGAGCAGGTTTCCGTTCAAATGCGAATAGAAGGCTGACTTTAATCCATAACTATCGAGATAGAATTGGGTCTCGTCAAGAAATCTGGTTTTGGGTTCGTGCGGAACGAGGAGCAAATGCAACGCCGCATTTTCCTTTTTCAGAGCGGCAAACGCCGGGATGAGAATCCGTTGATCCGGCCCCCAGGTGCTGCCTCCCAATATGATCTTCGCGTCTTTCAGCCAGCTTATGGGAATGGGATCGAGAGGCGTGCGATCTACGCTCGACATGCGCGCCAGCGTTCGGTCATAGCGCGAGTCGCCCACCACTTCCACCTTCTGGCCGCTGACCAGTTTCACCAGCCTCAGCGCATGATCATCCCCCACCGTCAGAATTTTTTCAATATTCCCCAAAAAGCTTCGATTCAGCCCCCGAAACAGCCACTTCGTCCGCTTGGTTCTGGAATGCAAATTGGCATTGATCCAGAGAACGGGTATTCCCTTCTCGGCGGCCACGCAGACCATGTTGGGCCAAACGTCATGCTTGACGATGACGAATGCGGCCGGATCAAGAATGCCGAAAAAGCGCCGGGCAGAATTCAGATCATCAAATGGCAGGTAGCTATGGGATTCGATCTCACCGGCCTTTTCCAGGCTACGCATGCCCGATGGCGAATAGCAGGTGACATGTGCCTTATACTGGGGCAGACGCTGTTTCAGCCGCTCCAACACGGGCCGTGCAGCTTCGAGTTCGCCTGCCGAGGTGCAATGGATGACGATGATCCGCCGGCCGGGTTCCAGGTTGGCGTGAGCCTCCTTCAGCTTCCGAAACAGCCCTTTGCGCTCGCGAATTCCCGCCCGGACCTTAGGGTTAAATAGCCGCGCCAGATGCATCCCGAGAAATAAGACCGGAATGACCAGGCCGTTGTAGAGGAGAAACCAGAAGGGATGATAGCGCTTCATCGCGCCTCGATAAAATAGAGCTTGCCGACCTTGCGAATGCTCTCCAGCAGGAATCCTGCAATCAGGAGGTGGTCGCGAATGCGCTTTTCGGTATAAAAGTAAACCGGACAACCGGACAGCCCCAGGCGCAACTTCCGTAGCGGCGCGCGCCAGGTGTTCGCGCGAGGAAAAGTGGCGATCAGCCTGCCGCGCGTCAAATGCCGCAACCTGGTCAGCAGCTTTCGATCGTCCTTGATGTAATCGAAGAGCCCCACGGCCAGGACGCAGTCAAAAGTCTCCGGCGTCTCCCAGGTTTCAATTTCGATGCAATCGAAGGTGCATCTATCCGCAAGTCCCTCGGCAGCGGCCATCTCCTGGGCGCGTTGAATCATCGTTGGAGCGAAGTCTATTCCCAAGACCTGGGTGGCACCCATTCTGGTCAGAGCGAAGCAATATCGCCCCGTGCCGCAGCCCGCATCCAGGATGCTTTTTCCATCCAGCGGTTGACAGGCTTCCAAACTCAGCCTCATCCGCTCCTGCATGTCCCAGCGCAAGAGCCGATCCAGAAGGCGGGCCAGCGCACTCTTCCGACCCGAGTAGATGGCGTCAAACTCCGCGGCGGTGCGGTCGAAATGATGGCGAACCTGATCCAAATCTGAATTCATAGGTGATCTCGACAAGGGCTGAAATGGAAATCCTGCAGCAAACGCGCGAATTTTTCGCGATTGGTCTCGATATTGACGTAATGCTTGAAACGGCGGAGACGACCCGCCGGGAGGCGCGGCTGCTGCGCGTCGAATTCCCAGGGGTGAACGTAAACTGTCACCGGCACCCCGCGCCGATTCCAGTTCCGAATGCCCCAACGCGTCATCCAGTAAGGGTAGAGCCGGAAATAGCCGCCGCCGGCGAAAGGGATGCGATCCAGGACCGGCCAGTAGGCCTGCGGGAAGAGGCGCAGCTCTCGGCCCTGGTTGGTCCGCATCGTTTGCGGACCCGGGTTGGGCTTCGTCCAGGGACTTTGCCCGCCGGGGAAATGTAGCACGGACAGACTGGCATCATAGGATAGACCGCATTCTACGATGGTGTCCCAGGCCCAGGGCACAGCCGGGGTGATCGAAAACGAGGGCGCTCGATAGCCCCGAATAGCATTTATTCCCAGCGACTTGAGGGCCGCCCGGGATCGCTCGATTTCGGTGCGAAATTCAGCCGGCTTCAAGGAATCCACCCGACGATGGCTGTATCCGTGAACGCCAATTTCATGCCCCTTGCGGCTGATCTCGGCGATCTCCTGGGGATAGCGCTCGGCGATCCAGCCGAGCACGAAGAAGGTGGCCTTGATGCGCGCGCTTTCCAGAATCTGCAGCAGCCACTCCAGCCCCAATTGAAAGCGGACTTCATACCGATCCCACTCTTCCGGGCGAATGAGGTCGCTGAAGCCTTCGACCTGGAAATAGTCCTCAATATCTACGGAGAGGATATTGACGATTTCAGCCTGCGCCATGTTATAATTTACGGGCCAATGTAGCGATGGAACAGCGCTCGGGCTCGAGCCGGATCGGTTACGCCCTTGACAAAAGCCCGGCCGTCGCCAAACAGAAAAAACTCCGCCTCCGGCGTTCTCAGGCAGAGCAGAAATTCGTTCATCTTAATTTCTCCGAACGGCTTAAGTCTTTGCGCCAAGGCTATCAGATCCACCGGTCTCGCTTGCGCAGGATGAAGGTGCACCATGTCTCGGCCGCACATCTTCACGGCCTGCAGTCCCAGGTCTGGGCCCAAATGGCTGAATTCGCCCCGAGCGCAGGCCGGACAATCTGGTCGGCGCGGCGCCGGAATACCCCGCCATTGCAGGGTTTCAAAATCGAGCTCCCACAGCTTTCCGCTGGGCGCGCGCCCGGTGAGGATTCGGGACGCTTCCGTCAAAGCGACGGCGGCGGCGCTTTGCGCCGCCGGAGGCCAAACTCCGGCCGTTTCGCAGGTCGGCTCTTTCGCTGAATCGGGCGGCGAATCCATTAGACAGTGCAGGCAGGCGGTCTTCCCGGGCACCACCGCCAGAGTTGTGCCGCGGTAACCGACGGCGCCGCAATAAATCCAGGGGATGCCCAATTTGATGGCCGCATCATTAATGATGAACCGGGCCTCAAAGTTGTCCGTGCCGTCAAGAATCAGATCAACGCCCCCCAGCAGGCTCTCGGCATTAGATCCAGTCAAGTCGTCCACCCGTGCCTCGATCCGGCAGGCCGAATTGATCGCCTCGAGGTGCCGCTGGGCCGCGATGGCCTTCGGCAGTATCTGCCGAACGTCTTCCTCATCGAAGAAGAGCTGCGCGCTGAGATTGTGCTCTTCGGCAATATCGCGGTCAATTAGGCGCAGGTTTCCGGCTCCAAGGCGAACCAGATTTATTCCCAGAGCGCCGCCCAGCGTGCCGCAGCCCACCAAGGCCACCCGCGCCCGCAAGATGCGCTCGAAATTCGCCTCTCCGATATCTGGCAGGCGGACGATTCGGCTGTATCGCGGCCCGATCATAGTCCCATCAAAAGATTCTGAATTGATCTTATGGCCAGGTGCGATCGCCAATTTTGGCGAAGACCAATTCGCTTTCGCCTTCCGGCATCTGGCTCTTCACCACGCCGACCCCCTTGGCGTACCACCAAACCGCCTCCCCGCTAAAGAACGGGCTGATGGTGGAATCGAGATAGACCACCGTCGCGCTGACCTTAATGCACTTTTCAAATAAACCAGCCTGAGTCAAAACGTCTTCCACTGCTTCTATCGCAGAATCCACCCTGATCCGCAGGCGGGTTCCGTTAGGATCACTGCGATGTTCCTCGCTGGTATAGCTCAAGGTCTGCCCAATATTGTCGGAGAAGGGGCAGGCCCACAGTCCCGGCTCAAAGCTGAATTTCACCATGCCCAGGGCCTCGCTATCCACTCCGGTCCAGAGCAGCCGCCCGTTTTGCCGCAGATAGTGCTGTTTCATCAATTCGTTGCCCAGGCTATCCCGGCCAATCAGCGCGAGCTCCAGGCCTCGGGGCGTTTTCATGCTCCGCTGAACTTCCCAGCGGATCGGCATCCCTGAATATTGGTATTGATTCCCTTCGCGAAAAGAAATGTAGCTCAGCCCCTTAAAAGGCTTTCGGGAGCACCCCAAGGCGCTGACGATAATGATGAGCCCGATAAATCTGGCAGCCAATGCGGCCCTATTCATGTTTCGCTCTCTGTTTGAGATGACAGAGCAGGCGCGGCGCCTGCCCGGATTTGGCGATTGACGAATTATTCAAGGCTGAACAGGGGATGTAATTTCGGCCTTCTACTGCTATGGGATTACCGCGACGGTGCAGGAATCCCAGGCCAGCAGCGCGTAATTGAAATCCACGCAACGGGCATACAGGGTATCCTGAGTCGCCACGCCGCCCGGTATATGACGATACCAGACGTCAGGATTTAGCATGGTTCCCCACGGGGCCGCTGTATCCACCTGGCTGGTGTCATGATTGAAGAATCCATCGGGTGAGCTGCTGCTGAAGAGCATCAGCTCGCCGTGCAATTGAGCAAATTCATTGGGCAGCAAATCGTTAATGTAGATCTGGACGTCCGCGGCACTTGAAGTGATTTGCGGCGGCGCCGTCGTCAGTTCGAATAGAGGAAAATTCCCCGGCCCGGACGGATCGGGAGAATTGCCGCAGCCCGCAAAAAGAACCAGAAGACACCAAAGGACGGAACGCCTCATCGCACTCCCCAAAACTACGGCAAGATCCGCACCACGGTATAGGCGGACGCCGCTACATCTCCCACGGCATTCATGAATACGGCAAAGATCGTGTCCCATTCGGCGGTGACGCTGTCGGGGGCATAGTAAACGGTAGGAACGGTTCCCGTGCCGGTATCTGCGTTGGTTGAAAAGGCCAAGGATGTAATCACCGCGCCATCGCCTGAAGCCACAGTGAACGCGATTGAATTCCCGCCTTCCGGTTCGCCCTCGCGATAGAGGAAGCACGAAACGACCGCCGGATCGTCTCCGTTGCTCATCGTGTCCGGGTCAACGGATAGCGTCATCGAATAGGGAAAGTAGGTCGGTCCGCCGCTGGTAGAACTCCCGCATCCGATGACCCAGATCAGACCCAGGATCGGCAGCAAACCGCAGAGTAGCCTTTGCCACAATCGTTTCATACTTGAATCTCCTTCAGGTTAATTCTCGCCGTTCTTGTTTCTCTCGCCGCCGCCTTTTAAGCCGCTCTGCACCAGGTAGAATACCAGCCCCAGCGCCAGTGAAAATCCGAGCGCGGCGAAGAAATTGAATCCCACCAGCGCCGCGCACACCGCCAGCAGCACCAGCGCGGCGATAAAGACTAGATCATTAGGGGACATTCCTATTTCTCCTTCCCCGCTTCAAATGCCTTCAAATTCGCCTCCGCCGTCCCCTTGGGAACGCGGCGGCTGATAACTTCCCGCCAAACCTTTTCATCAATCTTCAAGGCTTTGGAGAGCGCGCCTAACAGCACCGTATTTGCCAGCCGCACGTTGCCCAGACTTTCAGCCATTTCCGCCGCGTCCAGAACGTGCAGATTGTCCGCCCTTTTCTTCAGTTGCTGAAGGGCGTCTTCAGGATAGTGATACTTCTTATCCACCGCGATGGGCGGCACGAGCTTTTGAGCATTGGTGATCATCCAACCGCCTGGCTTCAATTCGTGCACCCAGCGCAGCCCCTCGGCCTGTTCGAACGCCAAGATGACATCGGCCCGGCCGTTGGGAATCAGCGGCGAGAAGACCTTCTGCCCGATGCGCACGTGTGAGCTGACTACGCCTCCGCGCTGCGACATGCCGTGCACCTCGCTCTTTTTAACGTCGTATCCCGCCGAAAGTGCCACCTCGGATAGGATCGCTGACGCCAGCACCACTCCCTGCCCGCCGACCCCGACAATGAGGATGTTCATCGCCTTATTTTCGGAGTCGGGGGCGACCCCAACTACGGAATTATCAGATTTCGGTGTCTCAGATCCATTTCCAGATTTCCCCGTCGTTTTCGCCATCTATGCCTCCACTCGCTCCTTTCCGATATCTGATCTCAGCAGGATGCAGTCCACCGGGCAGATGTCCGCGCAGAGCTTGCAACCCGTGCACGGGCTCTCGTCAATGACCGGAATCGCCAGACCCTTAGCGGTCACTGCGTCTGACCGCGCAATCGCCGGACAGCCGATTTTCAGGCAGACTCCGCAGCCATTGCAGTCCGCCGCGACGATCTGGTAGGGCTCTCCCTTGATCTTTTTGGGGAAGAGAGCGCAGGGCCGCGTCGTCACCAGGACATTGACTCCGGAGCGCTTCACCGCTCCTTTTAGAGTGTCCCAGGTCGCATTAAAGTCATACGGATCGAACGTCTCGACGTGATTGGCGCCCAGCGCCTTTGCCAAAGCCACAAAATCCACGGCGATGGTATCGCTGCCCTGAAGCGTCCGGCCGGTTGCCGGGTGCTGCTGCCCGCCGGTCATGGCGGTGATGCCGTTGTCCAGAATCAGGATGGTGACGTTGGCCTTGTTGTAAATGGCGTCAATCAGTGGCGTGATGCCGGAATGGACGAAGGTCGAATCGCCGATGACGGCGAACACTGGCCGCTTGGATCCTTCCACCTGCGCTATGCCCGTCGCCATGCCGATGGAAGCCCCCATGCAGATGCAGGCGTGCAGCGATTCCAGCGGCGGCAGCGCCGCCAGCGTGTAGCAGCCGATATCGCCGAGGACATGCGCTCCCATGCGCCGCAGCGCATAGAAAACCGAGCGATGCCCGCACCCCGGGCAGAGTACCGGCGGCCGAGGCAACACCTGGATCGGCGCAGCCGTGTCCGTGCTCGGCTCGGGCACCAACCCGATTTCCGAGAGTCCCTTCTGCACCAACGTGGGATTCAATTCTCCGAAGATGGGGAAGAGCTTCTTCCCTTCGCAGGCGATCCCCTCGACCTTAAGAGCTTCTTCGATAAATGGCTCCAACTCTTCCACGACGATGATTCTCTCAACCTTCGAGGCGAACTCCTTGATCTTTTTCAGCGGCATCGGATAGGAGAAACCCAACTTAAAGTATGATGCCTCCGGCATTACCTCCTTGGCGTGCTGATAAGATACTCCGGATGTGACGATGCCGATCTTCTTGCTGCCCCATTCGATGCGGTTCAGGGGCGTCTCTTCGGTGAAATCCTTTAGAGCTTCGAGCCTCTTCAAGACCGCCTGGTGGCGCGGCTTGGCCCAGTTGGGCATCATCACGTATTTGGCGATGTCCACTTCGAAGCCTTTGACCGGCACGTCCTTCCACGAGCGCACGTTGACCGGCGTCAGCGAATGCGAAATGCGCGTCGTGCAGCGCAGCAACACCGGCGTGTCGAACCGCTCGCTGATCGTCAGCGCCTCCTCGACGAAATCGTAGCACTCCTGACTGTCGGAAGGCTCCAGCATCGGGATCTTAGCGAACTTGGCGTAGGTGCGGTTGTCCTGTTCGTTCTGCGACGAGTGCATTTCCGGATCATCCGCCGACACCAGCACGAAGCCGCCCTTGACGCCGGTGTAGGCGAAGGTCATCAGCGGATCGGCGGCCACGTTCACGCCCACGTGCTTCATGCAGACGATGGTGCGCGCCCCGCCCAGCGAAGCCCCGATCCCCACCTCAAAGGCCACCTTCTCATTGGGCGACCACTGAGCGTGGATGCCGGGGAATTTGGCGATAGTCTCCAGTATTTCCGTTGACGGAGTTCCAGGATAGGCCGACGCAAACCGCACCCCGGCCGCCTTGGCCCCGTGGGCAATCGCTTCATTGCCGGATAGGAGTAGTCGTTGGTTTTGCAGGGTTTCCATGTTGTATTTCCGGGTGTTTATTCTCGCGTAGGGGGCGGTCCGCCGCGGCGGATCCCGACCCGAATTCTATAGTCGGGGTCGTCCCCGACCCCGACGGGAGGTTCAGCCCAAAAGTCTGGTCGGGTCCATTTCATAGTCGGGGTCCAGGGCGACCCCAACTATGCAATTCTATGGCATCTTCTTCGCTTTGCTCAATCTCACTTCCGCCCGCGCCCACAGCACCATCGCCGTGGCGAACAGCATGACGGTGACCATCCAGATCATGCGGTCGGTTTCCTTCAGCACCATTTCGGTGCTGTATGGAACGATGGTTTCGATGGTCATCGTTTTCGTCCCCGGCTTCAGATGCTCCGGAAAGGTCAGCATGAAGCCTTCGCGCGGATCCACAGGCTGGTTCTCATATTCTCCCGCCGTGCCGATCTGTGCCACCACTTCCCCATTCTTATCCCTGAACCGAAGTGTCAATTTGGTGAAATTGCTGTTGCCGTGCTTGAAGAAATTCTTTTCGGTAGTGAAGTATCTCAACGATGGGTAATTTTCCTGAGCAAAGGTCAATAACTCAGGGATGCCCCGGCGGTTGAAGGCGTCAATGTCCATTAGAGTCCCCACGAAGCGCGGCTCTCCGGGGAAGAACTTACCCTTGATGCTGTATTCCCCGCCCTGTTCTTCGTACTGGCGGCCGAAGATGGCCGCGCCTTTGTCCAGGGCCGAATCCAGTCCCGCCGCCAGCCGCGCGTCGAACACATGGGGATCGAAACTCAGCGAATCAACCGCGTGATGCTGGAAACTCCTCGAAGCGGCATCATAGGTCAGCCAGCAAAGTGTCCCCTGGGCGAAGGCGGGCTCTTTCTCGAAGCGCCCGGATTCTCGCCATTGATACAATTCGCGCGGCGGTTGGATGTCTATGGCAATCCGGCGAACCAGTTCAGAAAGCACTTGGCGGGCATACCCTTTGGTGACATAAGAAGCCTCCAATAATCCTGCTTTCCCCTTGCCGCGTAGCTGTTGCCCCTGCACGTAGAACAGGATCACCAGCACACCCAGCAGCCCCAACAGTGCCGCCTTGAAACCCCAGCGGACGCGCAGCAGCGGTTCCTTGCCGATCCGGACGATCATCACGATTAAAAGGATGATCCACAGGATGGGAATGCCGGTCAAGCCCAGACGCTGTTTGCCGCGAATGTAAAGAACATACAGTACCACCGCCAGCAGCGCCACCGCGATGCGGATGATCCAGCGGCGCGACGATCGAAATGTTTCACTGGCCTCCATAACAACCTCCATCAATCTCGATCCCGTCGGGGTCAGGGGCGACCCCGACTATGTAATTTCCTGTGTGTCTAGTCGGTGGACCTCGAGCTGAAGCCCTTAGTCCATCCTATCTGCCGACAAAAAGAATTATTAAAAGAGCTTGACATAACGATCTTGCCTAAATTATATTAATTTCGGCGTTTCATGATAATCTCTATCGGGGGCATTCCCCGTCGTAAGGAGTCTCTGGAAACAGGGACTCCTTGTTTTTGTGGAAAGGTCCTCTTTAGTATCATTCTCTTTCCGCCTTCGCCAACCTCACTTCCGCCCACGCCCACAAAATCATCGTTAATGCCCAGAGCACGGTGAGAATGCATATTAACCGGAACATCATTGCTTGAAGTTTGGCCTCCAGGCTTGTCATTAGAATCACATCCATGGTGAATCCTAAATGGGTGGTCGGATAGCTCTTCTTGAACCCGTAAGGCTTGGCCTTGCCGTCGCTTAGGTATGTGCCCGGTTCGCCCAGCTTGCAGATGATGCTGTCTCGGTCGTCGCGAATCAATACGAAAAGCCAGCTTGTTTGTGGCGGACCCCAGGCCGGCTGCGTGAAGCCCTCCAGCATCGGGAAATCGCTGCGCGCCCTTTCCAATATCGCTGGGATGACAGAATCACGAAATGCCCTCAGATCCGTTACCATCGCCATGACGCGTGGCTCATCTGCAAAGATTCTGCCTTCGATGTAATAATCGCTGCTTTCTTCATTGATGCGCTGGAGAAACCCTCCGGCTTTCTTCTCTTTTAATAAAGGAATAAGAACCGGTTTGAGCCTTTCTTGCCATCCCGCAGGTTCAGGCATGACTGCCATGGAAGAATCGGGCGGATGAAAAATAAATGAATTTTCTATCGAACTAAAGGAGAACCAGAAAAGCGCTGCCCGCGGAAAAATCAATGATGAATCCAATCTGCCAGTGATCCGCCAGCGGTTCAGCGCCGGAGGCGTACGCAGCGCTGCCGCGATGTTCAGTATTATTTTGTCGCCTGCTTGTCCAGCGTAGGAACGGGTAGGGGTGATCATGCTTATGTCGCTCTTGGTCCAGCCGCGCCATATAAGGAGAAGAACGGCAATTAGCACCATGCCGAGCATGGTAACGAGCGCGAACCGAAATCCCCAGCGGGCCGAAAAGATCTTTCCCATAGATCCTCCAATCTCTACAGTAACCACCCCATAGTCGGGGTCGCCCCTGACCCCGACGGCAAATCACGGCTTATAAGTATACGCCTGCAGCCCTGTCGACTCCTGCCCTCAGATCAATGTGTGAATATCGCGCGCTCGTTTAATTCATGCGATGGTATTGATAGACAGATGTCTGGCCAAATTGCTCAAGCAAGGTGAAACGATCAGGTCGCAACTCCATCCAATTAGCCTCTGGCGGGGTATAAAAATGGAGGTTTCGTAGATCACGAGAATCTTTAATATAGATTTTTATGTTCGCCAAGTCATGTGTATTTCGAATTTCCAATGTGTTATAGGCGATCAAATCAACCTTGTTTTGATCAAGATATGCCCAAAAGGCCTCCTCGTCTTTGGGGCGAGGTTCATATGGCGAAAAAACGGTCAAGCGGTTCTGAAAATCGGCGCCGAACAGAAGATAGATGAAAAAATCTGCATCCAAAATCAGCACGTTTTGACCTTGGTGGGAAGTGTAGGTTTCAAGCCAAGTGTAGAAAGGTGGAAAGCGATTGGCGTAAAATTGCGGCCGGGTCTTCTCGTAATGCAATTTGAATTCCAACATGATGAAAAGACTGATGAGCAGCACTGCGATCAGAGCAACCGTCGTGCGCCAAGCCTTGGTGAGTTTGAGCCAGCCAGCCTTCAGGCCGCTTCGCGACAACAAAATCAGGAGCGCGACCGAAATCAAGGCGAGAATTCCGGCTCGAATTAGCATATTCTGGGTGTAGAATTCATAGAAGCTAACCGTCGGCAGGAGGAAATTAATAGCCAACAAGAAAAGGCAGCCAACCGCATATAAGGGCAGAAGGGTCTTTGTGGAAAATATGGGCCAGTCCCGAAAGGACGCTAGACCGTAAGCTAAAGCCACCAGGGGGAAGACCACCACCATCCGGGAATGAGGCATCGGCAAGACAAGATTGACGAGAGAAATGACCGCTAATCCCCAGGCCGCGGATCGCAAGAAGACTAATTCCTGAATATCGGTCTTGGCTTTATCCAATCGAGCCAACAGCAGGATGGATGATGATATGAAAAGAGTCGCGATAACAGTAAGCACATAGAAGAAGGGAAAAGATTTGGTTTTAAGCCAGTTAAACAATCCATAATAATAGCCCTGGTTTTCTGCGAGGTTCAAATCGTTTAGTATCGTCTTGTCAGGAGCTAAATATTCAAACATGGGGAAAAACGGCGATCCCTTGGATAGCCAGTTTCTAATGTATGTCGATCCCCCAAATATCAATAGCACGATGACAAGCCCCGCCGTCGAGCTCATGAAGGAAAGCCTGCTCTTGCCGACAGGGGCAGATGATTGACGCAAATGTGATCTTTTGTGAATATGTATATGCAGCCAGATGAAGGAGAATCCCGACATAAATAGTATTGCTGGGTATTTGGTTCCACAGAAGAGCCCCGCGCTTATGCCCAGCAGAATTAATCTCGCTAGATCAGGTTTTTGGTAATAGGCGTGTAAATAGTAAAACACGAGCATAATCGTGTAGGCAAAAATTTCATCGATACCGCGGTTGAGAAGGCTTCTCATCATAATCCAAGGGAGAACGAGTATAATAAATGAGAAGATAAAACTGCGCGGGGCGGCAACATTCGAACGCCTTAAAATGGCAAAAAAGGTCAACATCATCAGAAACGGGAAAAGCGACTGAAAAGACATGGCCAAGAAATCCTTGCCGAACGGAAGCATAAGCCATAAAGCCAGGAGCTGCCCATTGATGGGATAATAGAAATGCTCACTCGGCATCATCTGCGGATAATGCAGCAAAGACTTCATCTGGTACATGATGACTGGGATAGGAAAATGATAGTTTAGGAGATCGCCGTAAAAAGGTGGTAGCTGGTAATTCAAAGAAAATAAGGTGATCGCGAAAGCAAAAACTGCCAGACTCAGGGTCTTCGTGATCAGGGAGTAGGTCGCCAAGTGCCAAGCAGTTCGGATGTAAAGGCCAATTTCGTCGAAAAAGGATAAAACGTACTTTGGCCGTTCCTTCCAGCCCGGCAGTACTAGCGCCATTAGCAGGCATGCAAGGATGAATATTAGCACAACACCATAAGTTAGGATTCCCAGAGCTGCCGCCAGGGTTTCAATCAACACGACTATAGCGATGCCCAGCATGAAAAAAGAAGTGCAACGCTCGCTCAGCCTTGATCCATAGAAATACCTTACCAGTAAAAGGTATGCGGTGTAAGCTACTGCCAAATTGGCTGCCAAAAATACCCAGAACGGGAGTAGCAGCTCCATTAAAATCCCGATCAATGTATCCATAGATTCCTCCGTTTGTGCGTCATGATTTTATGAGTGGTGAAATTTCGGCGAACGTTTGTGTATTATTGGGCAAACGCCCCCAATCCCGTCAACTCCTGCCCCAAAATCAGCGTGTGTATATCGTGCGTCCCTTCGTAGGTATAAACCGATTCCAGGTTGTTCATGTGCCGGATGATATTGTAGTCGTCGCAGATGCCGGACGCGCCCAAAATATCCCGGCACACCCGTGCCGTCTTCAAAGCCATTTCCACGTTGTGGCGCTTGGCCATCGAAATCGCCGCCGGCCTGGCCTTGCCCTGATCCATCAACTGCCCCAGACGGTGGCACAGAAGCTGAGCGTTCGTGATATCCGTCCACATCTGCGCCAGTTTCGCCTGCACCAACTGAAATCCGGCGATGGGCCGGTCGAACTGCACCCGGTGCTTGGCGTAATCCAGCGTCTCTTCGAAGCACGCCAGCGCCGCGCCGATGGCTCCCCAGGCGATGGAATAGCGCGCCTGATTCAGGCACATCAGAGCTGTCTTCAAGCCTTTCGCTCCGGGCAAAAGATCTTCTGCCGGAATCCGGCAATCGTCAAGATGTATCTCGCTGCTGACCGAAATCCGCAGCGACCACTTGCCTTCGATATAGGGCGCCGAAAAACCGGTCGTGTCTTTCTCAATCAAAAAGCCCTGAATGCCCTTATCCACCTTGCAATAGACAATCGCCACGTCGGCGATGCTGGCATTGGTGGACCAGCGCTTGACGCCGTTCAGGATCCAATGCTTGCCGTCTTTCTTCGCTGTGGTGATAATCCCCGCCGGATTCGATCCGAAGTCCGGCTCGGTCAGCCCGAAACAGCCGATGGCTTCGCCGGTTGCCAGCTTGGGCAGCCAGCGATCCTTCTGTTCCTGCGATCCGAACGTGAAGATCGGGTACATCACCAGCCCGTTCTGCACCGACACGAAGCTGCGAAATCCCGAATCGCCGCGCTCCAATTCCTGCATCATCAGCCCGTAGGCGTTGTAGCTGACTCCCGCGCAGCCGTAGCCTTTCAGATAGGCTCCCAGCATCCCTAATTTGGCCATTTCCGGCACCAGCTCGGCAGGAAAGCGCCCTTCGCGATTCCACTGCCGCACGCCCGGCATGATCTTGTCCGCCACGAATTCCTTCACCAAATCGCGCACCATGCGCTCGTCTTCGGAGAAGAGGGCGTCAATGTTATATAGGTCAGGTATTGGCATTTCTGCTTATGTGTCATTGCGATGCCGACTTCAGTCGGCAAAAGCAATCTCCCCTTTTTGGCCGAGCAGTAGGCTGGACTAAGCGCAGCGCAGTCCACCATCCTGTCGGATTTCCTGTAGGAGCGCACGGCTGTGCGCCCTGCCCAAATCCCTATGCTCCAATCAGCCCTCTCCCCCTCTCCAACGCCTTCAAATTCACTTCCTGATTCTTCCCCGAAAACGCCTTTGTCATGGCCGCCGCGAGGCTGGCCCAGGGCACGACTTTGGTGGCTTCAACCAGAGCGCCCAGGGCGATGAGCATCGCCGCCTCCCGGTCGCCCAGCTCCTTCAAGGCGATTTCGAGAAATTGAAATGGCAGCTTCTTCCCCTCCGAATCAATCACCCCGTTCACCGCGCCCGGATCGTAGAAAATAAGGGTCTTTTCGTGCGCCCCGCGCAGATTGGCTTTCAATCCCTTGTCGGACATCAGCAGCAGAGCGTCCGGCCGGCGCACCTCGGGAAAAGCGATAGGATCTGAGCTGATGATCACATCCGACGTCGAGAGGCCGCCGCGCGATTCGACGCCGTAGGCCGTCGTCTGAGCCGCACGCAAACCGGCCAGCATGGCCGCCTCGCCCAAAAGCCTTCCCGCCACGCCCATCCCCTGGCCGCCGACGCCGCAGAGCTTAATTTCCAACCTTCCCCCCGGCTTTGCGGATCACCTCATCGTAAGCCTTCGTATATTCCGGCAGCTCCCGCTCGCACAAAACGCCAATGGGGATCTTCTCCGATCCTTCTTCCCATTTCGAAACCGGCGTCACCTCTTCGCGGAGGCGCTGGATCATCTCCGGAGCGTCCCCCAAATCGTTGAACTTGCCGTACATCGTCGGGCAGGGTTCCATGACTTCGATGAAGGAAAATCCCCCTCGGGTAATGCCCTGCTTCAGATACTTGACTAAATTGTGGTAATGAAAAACCGTCGAACGCGCCACATACGACGCCCCCGCCGCCTTGGTCAGCGCGCACAGATCGAAGGGCTGTTCGGGAAAGCCATAGCGGGAAGTGACCGTTTTGTCTCCCTGCAGCGTGGTGGGCGAATACTGTCCTCCCGTCATGCCGTAGTTGCGGTTGTTGGCGCAGAGCGCGAGCATGCCCAGATTGCGCCGCGCCGCGTGGATCAGGTGATTGCCGCCAATGGAAGCCGCATCCCCGTCGCCCATCAGCGCGCAGACCACCAGATCCGGCCGGGCGATTTTGACGCCCGTGGCATAGGCGATGGCGCGCCCGTGCAGCGTGTGCAGAGCGTTCGTCAAAAAATAATCATCCGCCCGCCCGAAACAGCCGATGCCGGTGACGATGACAATCCTCGCCGGAGGAATTTGTAGATCATCGAACGCCTGCGCCAGCGCCCGGATGATCACTCCATGCCCGCACCCCGAGCACCAGAAGGTGGGCAGTTTGGATTCGTTGATGTAGGTGAATAAGGACATTATAAATCAAACCGCAAAGACGCAAAGAAAGCGCAAAAGGCATTTAGAATGCTTTTCGTAGGGGCGCGGCGTGCCGCGCCCGAGATTGGTAGGGGCACAGCACGCTGTGCCCCTACATGGTGTGCGTTATTTCCTCCGGCCAGATCACCGTCCCATCCGTCTTGTTTACTCGAATCACTTCGACCTGCGGCCCTAATA
>Ga0315284_10001178_pt1 | contig 36998 bp, 40 predicted proteins | sample YL17G09_16_MG_FD_203696 | JGI IMG/M metagenome (GOLD analysis project Ga0315284, IMG submission 203696) | Sediment microbial communities from Yellowstone Lake, YNP, Wyoming, USA - YL17G09_16 | ecosystem: Environmental > Aquatic > Freshwater > Lake > Sediment | place: USA: Wyoming | collected...
CCATATATTTGGTAAGTCAACGTGACATTCTTTCCTGCTATTTCGTTTCCAGCAGTATTATCTACCCAACCCCACACTACATAGTACCTATCCCCACTTTGAGCTATTGCAGAACCTGACAAAGTATAGGTATTAACATCCCAATCAGATAATTTGTACCAACCAGTATCATGTGTAATGGTGCCCGCATTACCAGCAACCTTGTCTGTTAAATCATTACCCGCCGATCCTACTTCAGCATACTCAATAACTCGGACGTACATCTTATCTTTCAAGGCGTTCCAACCTGTGGAACCAGACTTAACTGTTAGCTTTGAAGTTACATCTAGGCCGATATTTGACAAACTTTTATTAGAAAGATAAAAAAGTTGACCATCTTGCCAATTCGGATAAATATCATTAATAACTAAACCAGCTAGATTATCATCACCATTTATCCTCAAATCTGCATTACCTGTGGTAATTGCGATACCACTAACGGTGACCGTGTCAAAAAACAGAGCATAGGCCGCGCCACTTACTAAACCTACTGTTAAGGCTATAAGAAATACACCTAATAATATTTTTTTCAATTCTTTTCACCCCCTCTACAAATTTTCAAAATTTATATTTTTGAGCGAAAGTATTCTTATGAATACTATTCCAATTTATATTACACAATTATAGGACTGTCAATCGTGGAAATTTCATCATTAATGTATAATTCCAATATACAGCTCGATTTGCTTATGGTGGTCGTAGTTCAGTGGTAGAACGCCGCCCTGTGGAGGCGGATGTCGTGGGTTCGATCCCCATCGACCACCCCATGGAGGAGTATTAAACTTTAGAAAATTTTTGAAAAACTTTATAGTGAGAAATGCAGGATCGAATGCCGCAGGTTGGCGAAACGAAGTGAAGCCACCGAGGCGGGGTCGCGAGCCTTAGCAAATGTAGGATTCGAGCGAAGCAAGAATATGTACAGTTGCTTAGGACTTGTGACCGATCCCCATCGACCACCCCATATTGAAATTATTACTTTTATATTCCTCCAAAACATTGGAGAGAGGGCAAATGCTAATGGTTCGAACTCCTGGAAAATCATGTGGTATCCCTTACAACACTCCAGTATGGTTGTTATTACAACGTTTAGTAGTATAATCCGAGTTATTCAGCACACAAACTAAAAAGGAGGTGTGAAATGAGTTGGAGACAATATAGATGTTACGTATGCGGAAAGAAGGCGAGTGGTCCATTATGGGTTATTATTACAAAAAATGAGCATTGGGATGCTTATGGTGCGCCACAAGCAGACTTCGAAGGCCACTACGACTACGATTTTCCCGACGACTTGACTCGGTGCCCCATCTGTGAAAAATGGTATTGTAGTGACCACTGGAGTGTTGATGATTGCGCCAGGAAACGAGCAGAAAAAGAAACGCGAGAGTACGAGGCTAGTAAGCCTGATTGGCAAAAAAGGATTGATGCCCAACAAAGAGAGCAGCATGAGGAACGGTTAAGATCAGAGCGGGAGTTCGAGGAAGAAAAAGAGAGGGCTCGCGTTCAAGAACTCGCTGAAGAAAGAGCTAGATTGGCTTGTCATATTTGCGGCAGGCAACCTGTTTGTTATCCGTATGTGAATGTGAGCAAACTAACTTTCAATGACTTACTATATGTGAGGTCATGCACCATATGTGGGGGACCGGTCTGTGGAGACTGCAGTCACAACGGGGTCTGTCGTAAGTGTGGTGACAAGCTGTAGATTTCGATGAGTGACGATACTGCTCAACCCGTACCCCGCTTACTGATTAATTTCTTTAGGCGGGGACTTTTTATTGCATAATCTAACTTATAATGAACAAACTCTATTAATTTTCGAATTATTGTGTATTTACCAAACCTTTTAGTTGACACAGTAACTCTATAATTTGGTTCTATCTAGAACCCACCAGCCACCCCAAAGAAATGTCGTGGGTTCGATCCCTGCCTGCCGGCAGGTAGGCCCATCGACCACCCCAAGAAATTTGGTTGTTATATCAACACATTTTCGCTATACCCAAATGGCTAATCGAACCAAAGCGCTATACCCAATGTCATTCATTCTAATACTGCATCCTATAGTTTGATGACAAGCCTGTTTTGGGTTATAATGTGATCCTCGTAGTTTCTAACAGTTTGAATAAAAATAGAATCCAAAAGGAGATCAGTATGAGACCGTCAGAAAATTGTCCAAAAGGATGTAAACACGAAACTTTTCATTATTGCAATGAATCAGGCACTCACTGCGACAAGCATTGTATTTGTACATGCCCTGATTGCGAAGCCGCTCGCAACGATTCAACGATTGGTACTGTGTTGGAAGGTTCGGGTGGAACAATTTTGCCAAATGCAACTGTAGTTATGTAGGAATCTGCACTACGAAGGCACTTCATGATTTGGAGTAATCCAGAATATGAGGTGCCGTTTTTTTACTTCGTATTATTTACAACTACTTTCTGAAACATAACCAAAACCTCAACCAATTGGTTTAGATTAGCCTCCACTACCGACCCCAATAAAGTAAGTTATTTGAAGTATAATTAAAATTGGTAACTACATAGTTTTAAATATGAATAATAAGATAGACAAATTAATATATTGGACGCCAAGAATATTGGGGATGGTACTAATTCTTTTTTTAGCGATGTTTTCACTAGATGTATTTGAATCAGGATTGACTATCTCGCAAATTGCTATCGGTTTATTTATGCATAACATTCCCGTGTTAGTTTTGTTAGCTATCCTAATAATTTCGTGGAAACATGAGATTGTTGGAGGAGTTGCTTTTATTCTTGCAGGATTACTATATATTCTAGCATTAGTAATTCGTACTGAATTTGAATGGTATATGTTATCTTGGTCAGTAATAATCTCAGGCCCAGCATTTATTGTCGGAATTTTATTTTTTATTAATTGGTTCAAAAAAAAGAATTATAAAGATATACCCAAAAAATAAAAAAGTAACCCCACACTTAATATTCTCACTGACTGCTACGTTGAAAAAGCACAAGTTTGTGCTTAAAATATTGCACTCGGTATTTCCAAAAGATATATCGAGTGCATTCTTTATTTTTAGATTACTTAATTCGAGTAATCACTGTTCGCTACTTTGTAAAAAATCTCCGTTAAGCAGTGTTATTATTATATTAGTATGAATAATAATTGTTATTTTGAACACGAAGATAAAGTAATCAATGAAGACAATCGGTTTAAACGTGTCATGGCTATTACTCTTGATAAAAATTCAAACTATAAAAAAGGTCTAGTACGTTGTATTACCAGTAGAGATGGTAATGTTGATAGGAGTCAACTTTTTAAAGTAGAAGGAGATTCTTTAGACCACTTTGAAATCCTTGATATATTAAATATAAAAAATGAAATCGAGATTATTAATAACTTAACTGATAAAGGATGGGATTTTATTGGACTTGAGGATCCTGATATATGGTATGACGAGATAAATAATCATTATCATATTTATTTTACGATACCAATTCGCCCATTAAGTAAAGAAAAGGGTCAAGAAATCAAGATACATCTTGGTCATGCACAAGGAAGAAGTTTAGATTCTCTGGAAATGACCCAACCAGTACTTTTTGCTAATGAAAAATTTTACGCAAAAGAAGTTTCAATTGCCCCAATAAATAAAGGGGGCTTTAGGTACAACCTTGTGGAATCAAGAGATAGGCAAGAATCTACTACATATTCAGTTATTCAAGTTGCTATTGCTGAAGATATGGGAGAAACCTGGAAGTATGGAGATATAGTATTTCATCCACAAAAACACAGTATCCCATGGATAGCCGCGCATGCTTCACCTGGACCGCTCTTTCCAAAAGACTTTATTGATGTGGGAGAGGGTAAAATGCTTGGTATTATAAACGGGAGGGAAGCTAATAAAAAGATAGGTGAAAAAGTTATCTATGGTACGTTTTCCATAGGACTTTTTATTTATGACTATGAATATGGAAAGATAGATTGGGTTTCCCCAGAACCATTTATTAGAGATAGTGGGGCAAAAACAATTACTTTTGCAAGTCAGTTTGTTCGAACAAATAAATCAGAAGGGATTTTATATGCACATGTGGATGATTCCTTTGTAAGAGCCTATGCTCTTTATGCTGCGAAAATTAAGGAATATTTGTTAAAGAATGTATAAAATTCATGGTTAATTATTATAGTTTGACTTTTCGAAGCTTTACCCTATAATCCTAGAGAAAATATTCCGTTTTTAAAAAGGAGGAGTAATGAATAACATTCCAACGATCAAGCCTGAAAAGGTGGTACTTGTGAAAAATCCACCGGAAGATAAAAAGGAATGGAGGGGACCAGTCGAGATATTTTACGAAGGGGTATCTCTCGGCATTTACGGTATTCGTCATGAGCCCCTTAATTTCGAAAATTGCTTCAGCTCTGTCGACATGATAGATGGTACTCGTGCCATAGCAAAATACGACATCAGCAGGATAGAAGGGCTTTAGCTGCTCAAGGCACTCTTACTTTTTACAAGGGTGCCTTTTCTTTAAATTAGTCCCCCACCACCGACCCCAAAAAGAAACTTAAGGTCGACTAGAAAAACAAACTTATCATACAAAAGTCAAAGCCACGCCCTTTTTACCCATTCTTCCAGTTCTACCTACACGGTGAATGTAATCTGTAACTGTAGCTGGTGCATCATAGTTTATTACATGTGAAATATCCGGTACGTCAATCCCTCTTGAAGCGACATCTGTGGCTACTAAAATATTTATTTCGAATTTCTTAAACATGCTTAGAACTTTTGATCTTTGACCTAATGATTTATTTCCGTGAAGAGAATCTGATTTGTGCCCTCTTTTTCTAAGCTCCAAAGCTACTTTTTCAGCTCCTCTCTTGGTTTTGGAAAAAACCAAGACTCTCTTGAAATCTGCGTTTAAAAGCAAGTCATTTAATACATCTATCTTGTTCTTGCCTGAATCCACCCTGACAATATCTTGGTCCACGTTTTTTACAGCTTCTTGTTTTTCAATCTCCACTTTGTAGGGATTTTTCAAAAGTGAGTTTGCAATTTCTTCTGTTTTACTCGACAGGGTAGCCGAAAAAAACAATGATTGTCTTGGAGTTTTTAGCTTGGAAATGATTTTTTTCACATCGTTAATAAATCCCATATCTAACATCTCATCCACTTCATCAAGAATAATATTGTTAAAAGTGCTTAAATCCAGTAGTTTTTTGTCACAAAGGTCTATTAACCTTCCCGGTGTTGCAATAACAAAGTGAGGGTCTCTTCTTATAAGCCTAATTTGATCTGAATAACTGGCTCCTCCCATTACAACAACATCTCTAAGCTGGGTCCCATATGCAAGCATGCAATACTCATTTCTAATTTGATTAATTAGCTCCCTTGTTGGTGCAACTATTAAACATTTTTGACCCGGAGTATTTAAAACTTTGTTGATTATTGGAATAAGATAAGCCGCTGTTTTTCCTGAACCCGTACAAGCAACTCCCAGCACATCTTTGTTTTCTAGCACCTGTGGAATTATTTCTGCTTGAATTTTGGTCGGATGGACGTAGCCTTTATGAGAAATATTTTTTGATAATGTTGGTAGTAAAGAAAAATCGTTAAAAGTTAGCGTAGGGGCATAAATTGAGTTTGACTCACCTTTTTCGGCTTTTGAAATAAACATGTCATTTCTCATGTAAGAGCTGGTGTAGGGGTTTCTTCTGCGGGATTTATTAAATCTAGAACTAAAATTACCACCAAATCTTTTTCGGCCACTACTAAACCTCTTGGTATTTCCATATCTTTGTTTTTGCATATGTTTTAGTGGGAAAGAGAAAAACGAGTTTATCTCAATCGGGCACAACGGTCATCTTACCACGATTACTAGGTTATTCAAAACTCAGACAATCTTTGTAACAGACCAGCGTCTTAGATTTGGATCTAGCATCTTTTTTCTTAATCTTAAGGCCGTTGGTGTAATCTCAAGCAGCTCGTCATCCTCCTTTCCCCTGTGTTACAATCGGCTAACTAAAATCGGCTTATAAAAAGGAGATGAGATATGAATCCGATAGTTGTTTTCTGTATTATTATTGTCGCTGCTATAATATGGAGGTTTGCGTTTTGGCGATATGTAACCCGAGGAGCAAACAAAAGTTGGACGCTTCTATCAGATAGAGACGTCAAAAGCTTTTTGAACTTCAGCACTTTCATGATTGGAGTACTCTGGTTGTTTACTTACTTTTGGTATGTAGAGATCGACCCAATATTACCGCCCGACCCTTTGACTATAGGGATCAAAGCGATACTGTTAGTAGCATCGCTTTTTTTCCCAACAATCGGTGCCACTCTCGAACTGAGATTTCAAACTAGTCAAGAGATGCAAGAGATGGACGGGTTGTAAAAGCAAATCGCCCTAAGGAGGTATTGTTATGAGTGATGGACATGATGATAGCTGGTGGGAGCGTAACTTTGGTCGTTCAGCTGCACACACATCCCCGTGGAAAGGGAGGCGTCAGCCAGTTTGTGGCGTTTGTGGTAGGCAAATTAAAAGCGAGAGTGACCTAATTCGTTATGGGAAACACAACTACCGCCATGCTGGGTGTAAACCAGCAACTGGGAAAACCGTCGAAACGCTGGAGCCACCACAAAAAGTCAAGAAATCATGCAAAGGGAAAAGGAGATGGAGAAAAAGACATCCTGAATTTTAATATGAACTCAGTTTTTTGGGCGTGTAATCATACAACGTTTATACGCCCTCCAATTGCTCTGCCCAATAATTCTGTTCAAACTAGTTTCCACCACCCGACCCCATGATTTTACATCCCCGCAGTTGTCAAGGGTGACAAATTATACAAACAGTGCTAATGTTCCAGAAGAATTTTCAATTCATTCATAAGAAAAGGAGAGAATGTGATGGATAACCGAGTTCATGGAGTTGCTCTTAACAGACAAGCTGCAAAACTTGCCAAGTTCAATGGTAAAAGAACATTTGAACTTGACATAGCTAGGGTACCTACCGGCTGGGTGGTTACCACAAAAGTCCCAGAAGGATTTTGGGACAAATGTAAAGCGTTGGCAATACCTCTGAAGCCAAAAAGGCTTTTTGGCATTTTCCCTACAAGGGCTACCAGGGAAATGGCTCGTTGGGTTTTCAAATACGGATCTGTACTGGTAGTTTTAATACCTGACGAGCGCGCCGAGGGAGAATATTCTTATGGCCCCATTCTGATCAACGACCTGAAGAGAGACCCAGGTGTTTTACGGGACGAATCTCTCGCATGGGCCGGGGTAGACGATCTGATTTCAAATGCGAAAAGCAGATGTGCGATGATACTCCAAGGTCGGACGGACTCAGAGTAATAGTGTGCTTACACAGAGGCTCCCCAATTGGTCTATAAATCAGCCAAATGGGGAGTTTAATTTTCTACAATTAACTTTTAGATGTTAATATAGTTTCAAATAATTTTCTCTAGACAAAAACTATAAAAGGAGAGTAACCATGTTAGGAACACTATTGGTCATAACAGGCTGTATGTTTTCCGGTAAATCAGAAGAACTTCTGCGCCTGCTTCGGCGGGAAAGAATTGCGCGTAGAAAAGTTCAGCTCTTTAAACCAAAAATGGATAACAGGTACAACGCAAGTAAAAAGGTGGTTACGCACAACCTTTCCGCGTTGAAGGCAACGCCTATTAAAAGTCCTAATGAGATTTTACGTTACATCGACCAGGACACAGATGTTGTGGGAATAGATGAGGTTCAGTTTTTCGGCTCCGAAATTGTCGATGTATGTGATCGGTTAATACAGATGGGTATAAAGGTTATTTGTGCAGGGCTAAAGCAGGACTTTAAAGGTAAGCTTTTTGGTTCGATGGACAAGCTACTTATCATGGCAGATTACATCACCTCCCTAACCGCAATATGCAATGTGTGCGGCGCGGAAGCCACAATGACGCAACGCCTAATCAACGGTGAACCCGCCCCATACGATGCACCACAAGTACTTGTTGGGGGTGTCGAGGCTTATCAAGCTCACTGTAAAAAACATCACGTAGTCCCTAAAAAACCATAGAAGACCTTGGGGTCAGACACTCGCCGAACTCTGACCCCCATCGATCACCCCACGCACAATTTGCTATGACCTATACTATATTGTATATTACAGCTCAATAAATCCCAGATAAGAAAGTGAGGAATTTACAATGGCTAAGAGAGGCGGCGGCCAGCTGACAGCAAGCGAACTATTTTTGGTTCTTACTGAAAGCACCCAACAGCCGGATGGTTCGTGGAAGCACACTTGTGGATCTGATGTAATGAATACAGTAGTAAACCTATCGCATCGAGTGGGCGACGCAATGCCACTAGCGGGTGACGGGGATGTCGAAACTTTAAACGTTCCCTACTGTCCTAAATGTGAGCTGAAACCTGAAAGTGGTACGTACCAGAATAATGGTAGGTGGGACATTCAGGTTTGGGGGTCATAAAATAAGCACAATCTCAACACAGCGCCCTGCGATTTAGAGGAATTTGAATCGCGGGGTGCCTTTTTTATTTTTTCAACATAAAAACTGCTAAAATTCATATTATGAACAAAATCATAATCACAGCGGGGGAGGCATACACCGACATAGATACTTTAGCTTGCGCTATTGCCTACAAAAAACTTCTAGATTTAAAAAACATTAATTCCGAAGTGCTACTCCCCGGCCCTTTAAATGACAGTATCTCAAAAACTATTCGTACTTGGAACTTTTCTTACAAAACAAACATAAATGCCAATGATTACTCATACATACTTGTCGACACAAGTAATCCAAGAGCTATTTCAAAACATGTAAGAATTAACAAGATTATTGAAGTATATGACCACAGATGGGGCTTTGGGGACTTCTGGAAACAAAAAATCGGCAATAAAGCCGTAATTGATCAAGTAGGTGCTTGCGCAACTTTGATTTGGGAAAAATTCAAAGAAAATAATCTACAAGATCAAATTGATGAAGTTAGTGCAAACTTGCTTTACGTCTCGATCATCTCTAATACCTTTAATCTAAAGGCGCAGATTACAAGCGACAGAGACATTCTATCGATAGAAGAGTTAAAAAATCATATTAGTTTAACCAAAGGTTGGTTAAGTATTTACTTTAATGAAATCTCAGAGTCGGTGTTAAATGATCCGGAAAATGCCATAAGAAACGATACCAAAGTAGAAAAAATAGACGGCACTGATTATTCTATAAGTCAAATAGAATTATGGGATAGTAAAAAGTTTATTGACCAACACAGAGATTTAATAGAACGCCTGCTTGGGTCTTCCCCCTATCCAAATTCTTTTTTAACTTCACCAAGTATTTCGGAGGGCAAAAATTACATAATAAGTTTAAATAAAGAAACTAGAGACAATTTATCAAAAGCGATCGGCGCGCAGTTTGAAGGCAATCTAGGCTTCACAAATAAGTTGTGGCTAAGAAAAGAAATTATAAGGGAGTTGAAAAAGTACGTTTAGGGCTTCCAGACCTCGAAACCGTTTTCCCATTGGACTAGGTACCACGAAGTGAACACAAAATAGACTATTAAACTAACATAATAAATGGGTTTTGAGCGCTTAGACAAAGCCAAAATCAAAACGGGCAAACACCACATCAAATAAGATCTGTTTAAAACCGGCGTAAAAATATAAAAATTCAAAAAAGAAATTGCAGCCAAAGCATAAGTTTCACGAATCCTTCCAAAGTAATATAAAACCAAAGTTAAAACCCAAGCCCCAAAAATAGACGCCAAACTATAAACTTTAAACGAAACCAGCTGAAAAAGTTCAATTTTATAAAAATAACTAATGTAAAAAAGGAAGGGCCTCCCTTGAATAAACCTATCTCCATGAATAAGCACCGCCCCACGTATATACGTAAAAAAATCGCCAATTGTTTTCATAAATGGAAAGCTGAAGAAAAGTGCAACTAGTGTCCCCGCCAATATAAAATTCCGTTTATCTTTTGATTTAATAAGAAACAAAGGCAGAAAAATCACAGGATAAGTTTTAAATATAATCGAAAGCGCGTAAGCGGCACCGGCTGCAACATCGTCTTTTTCCAAAAACCATAAAGCCAAAAGCAACAAAAATATCGTCATCACATCCATAGACAAATATCCCCGTCTAAAATACACATAAGGATTAAAAAACCACATGAGAAGTGCAAAAACCGTTGCCGCAAAATTCTTTTTATACAAATGTTTAATCAAAAGTAATCCCACACCAAAATCAGCAAAAAGCAGCGGAATCTTCCACAAAACAGAGTAAGAAAGACTCGTCACCAAATGAATGATGTATAAAAAAGAATAAAGATATAAAAAACCTGGAAGATATGCGTAGCCATGATTACTTGGATCTTTTGGATTTGAAAAAGACTCGATAGCCCAAATATAAGGATTTGTCCCCGTTAGAAACTCAGTGACTGCGCGCTCATAAGCACCAATATCTTTACTTACTGTATACAAATAAGGAATTCTTCGCCACAGGGCAAAAACAAATATCAAAAGTATCAGTGATATCTTTAAATACTTCATCTAATTGGTTCTTACTCTTCTCCAATTAAAAAAGTCTAGAAATCTATCGGAATAAGTAAACGTGTACTTTCCACCAACCCCGCTAATATATTTCGACACATAATAATGAACATATGGGTGATATAAGAAAATTGCCGGAACATCTCTTACAACTACTTTCTGAAACTCATTGTAATGAAGAACTCTTTTCTCACTGTCAATCTCACTTCGACCTTCCTCAAGTGCACGATCGGATCTAATCTGATCAAAACCTGATAAATTAAATCCTGGAATATTAGATTGAGCCGAGTGCCAATTCACATATCTATCGGGGTCACGGGAAACCTCCTGGCCGTAAAATAAAATCTCAAAGTCACGGGGTTCTATAACTTGAGAAAGCATTTTTTCGGGAGAAACCGTTTTAATATTCACTTTAACGTTTAACTTATCCTCCCAAAATCGCTTTATTTCCTGAACAAACTCTTCATGCTCTTTTGTATCCGGGATTGTGATTGTAAGCTCCAAGCCTTTGAGGTCTTCTTTGTAGTCCTTGTTATATTTGTTAAATTCAATTCCCGCATCGGTAAACAAACTTCGGCTAATTGGTCCTTGGGCCATAATTCCTTTTTCCACAATTATTTTCTCAACTGGAAGAACCATCTCCAGCTTTTGGCGAAGAGCAACGTCTTGATATTCCTTATTTCTTAAATTAAAGAATAACGAATAGTAAATCCCCTGAACTGGAAACTTGCGATCTTCAAAGTTTCGAATTTCATGCGCTTGTTCAGCCACAAAACCGTCTATTTCTCCAAGCCTTGCCGCACTTTCCAACTCATCTTCATTAGAATAATACCTAAATGAAAGTTTTTTGATATCAAAGTTTTTGTTTTTGCCAACTAAAATAACTTGACGAATAACCGCTCCATTTTTTTCAACCCTACCAACTGTAAAATCTCCACTTGAAACGGGGTGTAAAGGACTTGCTTTCTCAGCATCCATGGGCATAACTCCAAGTGTTAAAAGGCTTAAAAACGGTGAATATTTGTTTGGAAGAATATATCTAACTGTTAACTCATCAACCCTGTCTGTGCCAACTCCAATTAAATCTGGGTTTTTATATGCGGTATAAAGCAAATCATCTGATGTAATTTTCCTACCATTGGACCAATGCTGGTTTGGCTTAAGTTTAACCGTGTAAACAATTCCATCCTCGGAAACCGCCCAAGTATCAGCTAAATCTGGTACTAACACACCATAAATATCATACTTAAATAAACCTCTATAAATAAGTTTTGAAATAGCTCTGTCGTTTTGGTTTCCCAGTTGGTGAGGTAAAAACGAGTGCGGTTGGCCAATCACACCTTCTGTGTAAGTTGTGGCGGGAATAATCGCCAGGAAAAAGGCCAAGATATATGAAAAAATGCCAGAAATAAACCCCATACTGCATCTATTATACAAGATTGGGTAAGCGATATGTTGATTTTGAAGTATAATTGCTGGTAGAATACGTAAGTATTTTTGGCCTTAAATATAAGGCCCCATCGTCTAACGGTTAGGACGCCGGGTTTTCATCCCGGCAATCGGAGTTCGACTCTCCGTGGGGTCACCATTGACTAATTTTACCTTTTTTGCTATATTTCCTATGTAGACTTTAGGTCTACTAGACTTTGTTCAAAGCCCCCTTTCAGGGGGTTTTTGATTTCTAGCACCTTGTTAAATTTAGCCTATACTCGAAATCCTCAACAAATAAAATATCCTCTATTAGCCCCCTGTCCTTTAAGATAACCAGCTCTTTGCCTAAATGATCTCTAGCCACAAAAATTGATATTTTTTTATTAAAACTATTATGAAGATACTCACAGACATATGCCATATCCCCATCACCTGAAAAGACAAAAGCGTTATCGTAGTTATCCCTTTCTCGTATGAGATCTACTGCCATCTCAATATCTAAATTACATTTTTTTATAAATCCGGTCTCATATTTAGAATCAGGAATATATTTCACTCTTTTTGTAATTATCTCAAAACTGCTAAGTTTAGCATTTTTTAAAATCCGCTCTGACCAAGCAGTAAGTTTTATTGAGCTACCTTTTGGTCCAAAATCCTCACCATAGTAAAAACGCCTGAGAAATTTTTTACCGTAGGATATATGCGACACTAATTTACCTAGATTCTTTATTCCTACTTTCCATCCTAGTGATTCTTCCCATCGGTCAATGTTGGCGAAATCTATAATAACTACATTGCGTTCCTTAGTTTGTTCACATCTAATTAAAAAGTTTTTTACTTCATTTTTATTCATATTAATAACCAAGCACTTTTATAACTTAGTTTGTCAGTTTCATGAATGGATTATAAGCCTTTTACGTTAATTGGTCTGCGGTAGTTACACACCATCAGTTATTAATTTTAGTGATTCCACCAAGGCGTTCCAGTTTACGAGTTCTAGGGTCACGACGTGACAGTTATACCTTTACACCCCTTCTAAACTAACCTAACATTAATACAAGAACATATTTACAAAATGCCTAATATTCTAAATAAAACACTAGTTAAAGGGTTTGTTTTAAGAATTATTTGTATTGTAGGCATGTTTTTACTTTTTCAACCTCGCGCCCACGCAGGAGCAACAGACGCATTACCTTTCCTAAGCACAATACCAGAAGCCCCCTTAAATTTTTATGGACCAGAGGGAGTTGAATTCAACACTTCAGATAGCTACATCTACATTGTAGACTCAGGAAATAATACCATCCAAAGAATTGGCCCCGAGGGTGATGTTGATTCGGCCTGGGGTGGCCACGGCTCGGGCGATGGCGCTTTTGACTCCCCAACTGACATAACTATTGACAGCGATGGAAATGTATATATCACTGACACAGGCAACGACAGGGTACAAAAATTCAACTCGATTGGCGACACCTTATTAGATAAATGGGGCTCATCCGGAACTGGTCCCGGCCAGTTTAACTCTCCAACTGGTATAGGCAAAGACCAATCAGACAATATTTGGGTTGCAGACACAGGAAACAATAGAGTGCAAAAGTTTGATAGCGATGGGACTTATCTAGACGAATTTGGAGGTAGCGGAACTGGCCCCGGGCAGTTCAACAACCCAAAGGCAATTGATTTAGACACCAGCGGAAACATTTATGTTGTCGACGGTACAAACAACAGGGTGCAAAAATTCAATTCAAGTGGAGGTTATCTCTTAGAATGGGGTACAAGTGGTTCTGGTAACGGGCAGTTTTCAAACCCAATCGATATAGAAGTAAACGATCTTGAGGTTTTTGTTTCTGATTATGGAAATAATAGAGTGCAGAAATTTGAGACAGATGGAGACTATGTTGGAAAGTTTGGAAGTTTTGGAGACGGAAATGGGCTTCTCGACGGGCCCACAGGTTTAGCTTGGAACGGCAGCGAGATTATAGTTGTCGATACTGGAAATAATAGATATCAAACTTTTGATGGAGACACCTACACATTTTCTGGTAAAGGTTACGGCGCCAGTAACGAAGACGGAAGATTTAATTATCCAATGGGTTTAGGTTTAACTAGAAACGGCCAACTTTATGTTTATGTCGCAGATACTTTAAACGATAGAATTCAAAAAGTGGAAAACAGTGGAAACTATATTACCAAGTGGGGTACCTCCGGAACCGGAGACGGAGAGTTTGACGCTCCAGTAGATGCTGCAGTTGACGGCGATGGAAATGTTTACGTGGTAGATAGAGACAATAACAGAATCCAAAAATTTGACTCTGATGGAAACTATACAAGACAATGGGGAGGTTCCGGTCCTAGTGAAGGAAATTTTAACAACCCAAACGGCATTACTATCAACGCAGACAATTATGTATACATTGCCGACACCGATAATGATAGAGTGCAGGAATTCGATGAAGATGGGACCTTTGTTCGAACCTGGGGCACAAACGGCTCGAATAACAGCGAATTTAATAAACCAATGGATATAGCTCTTGATGAAGACGGCAACGTTTATGTAACCGATAGTTTAAACAATCGCGTTCAGAAATTTACCTCAACGGGAACTTACACTTCACAATTTGGCTCACCCGGAACAGGCGATGGACAATTCGACTCACCACTTGGCATTGCGGTTGATATAAATGGATACATCTACGTTTCTGATCGAGATAATTTCAGAATTCAAAAATTTAACAGCGACGGAGTTTATTTAACAGAAATGGGTGCAAGAGGTCCAACCAACGGTTACTTTGGCACGCTGGGAAGTGATAATTCTGATTTTAATCATGGCCCTTATCGTATGGCCATGGATGCCGATGGAAGGTTATACGTAGCTGACCCAGCAAATAACAGAATCCAAATCCTTGGTGAGGATTTTTCAGAAGATTCCGAAGACACTTCACATATTGATTTTACGCACTCTAAATCCTCTAGCGATTGGTACAAAAACGGAACAAGAATAGAATTATCTGACGATGATGGTCACGCAATTGAATATCAATGGGTTACGGGCAAAGATGGCCATACAAAGGATGATAAGTGGAAAGATTACAAGGGCTCTATAAAAGCAAAATCCGGAAAAAATACATTATACTGGAAATCAAGCGGAGACACTCATCATAGATATATAAAAGTGAAAGACAAACATTACATTACCAACCTAAAAAGTTCTACTGAACCAAACACAAAAACTATTACACTTTCGTGGAAAATTCAAAGCTCTGATAAGGCCTCAAAGGTAAAAATTTATAGAGACGCAAACACCAATAATTTTGCTTTAGATGACAGTCACCTAGTTGGTACTAACACCATAGATGACACAACATTTATTATCAACAATCCTAATTCATGGAGGAACTATTACTACAAGATCGTTGTCTACGATAAAAACGGAAACGAAATCCAAAACAGTTCAGTCTTTGTACAGGTCTCAAAGTGACAAAACGATTTTCAATAATTGCAATATTTTTAATCTCCTTTTCTATCTATCTATCAAACATCTACTCAAACTATAAAAAAGACTTCAAAGAACAGGGCTATAGAAATCTTGCACCATCGGGAGATGTAATTCCAAACACATTCTTACCTTATCAAATAATAAAAAGTCACACTTTAAAGTTTAACGAAATCAGATTTTTTCTTAGAAACTTTGATGACAAAACCCGAGAACCTTACTTTTTCTATACAAACAAAGACGACCAAACCTTTTCGGTATATCCAATAATGTCGGGTTTATTCGCTCTACCAACATATTTTATTCCAATAATGTTAAATAAAATTCCAGCGCTTGTTTACCACATCAATATTTTAAAAATTTTAATGCTCGGAAGAATTACCGCTTCATTTTACACGGCTCTATCGGTTGTGATTATGTATCTTGTTTTAAGTCGCATTAGCAAAAACAAGCGGTTAGTTATCTTATTCACAATATTTTATGCTTTTGGCACAACCACACTTAGCATCTCAAGCCGTGGGATGTGGCAACACACAATATCAGAATTTCTTAACGCCATCATACTTCTACTTTTATTAAAAGCCGAGGAAAAACCAAGCTTTTACAAATATATCGGCTTTTTACTTGGGCTTGCAGTTTTAACCAGACCAACAAATTTTCTTATTGCAGCACCCATTGCTCTATATGTTTTTCTAAAGAAAAGAAAATATTTTACAACTTTCTTCCTATATACCATTCCTTCAATTGCTTTTTTACTCATATACAACAACTATGCGTTTGGTTCTCCTTTTTCTGAAGGATACGGCGCACAAAACGGACTTTTATGGAATACACCTTTGTGGTACAGCTTACCAAGCTACTTTATCAACCCAGCGAGAGGTTTCTTATTTATCTCCCCACCCTTACTACTTTCATTTATTACAATGTATAGATCATTAAAAAAAGATTATCTATATAAATATTTATCGATTGGTTGTGTTTTAACTATGGTGCTGTACGGGATGTGGAATACTTGGGACGGCGCCAATGGTTTTGGATATCGTATGCTTACGGATATCGTTCCGTTTTTGACGCTTTTTGCGTTTGAGGAGGCAGCAAGGATCAAAAACCGCAGGGTGTTTTTAGTAATCAGCTTTTTGATACTTTACAGTTGCTATGTTCATTTAAACGCGATCTATTTTAAAAAAGGAAGATGTGACCGCAACGATAACTGGACTTTTAAGTGCTTAAGCCCGGGCATTAAGCTGCGATCGTTGTAGAATAGTGGAAGTATCAGTATAATATCTTGGTCAGTTCGGGGGCGTAGCTCAGTGGTAGAGCAGCGGCCTTTTAAGCCGCGTGTCGTGGGTCCGATCCCCACCGCCCTCACCATAGAATCAATGGCGAAAAAAACACATCTGCTAATAATAATGTTAATGGGACTGCTTTTCTTGTTCACAAGATTTATCAATCTGTCTAAAAGTCCGGTTTGGGAAGACAATTTTAGCTGGCTTTACCGTATCAATTATTACCCCTGGATTATTGAAACTAATTTCAAAGGACACCCAGAACCGGGTAAAGACCTGTCCTATGCAGGGAGAATTTCGTATCATCCAGGTGTTACCGTCATGACTATTTCCGGCTTATCTACCAGAATCGGAAAGAAAATACTTTCAGTAGTCATCCCCTCCTATAAACCCTGCCTGTACAATGACGCTTCGTGCCCGTACCTCATACAAGAACTGTTTATCGCGAAACTGCCGATAATTATCCTAAGCGCTATACTTTTTTGTTGGTGTCTAAAGATGATATACGAGCACTTCGGATTTATATCACAGGTAGTTTTTGGATTGTTTATTCTTTTTGAACCCATTTTTTATCAAACGTCTCGTGACCTCCATCTGGATTTTCTACAGGCAATATTAATAACAACTTCTTTCTTGCTAATTCTAGACAAAAAAATACGGTGTAAGCGGATTTTTCTTCGGTCTGACATTATTAACCAGATTTTCTTCCATCTTCTTTCTTCCGGGAATGTTGATTGTGGGTTTTATTTCAACTAAAGAATATGGTGTTCACATCTTGCGATTTATATTAGTGGCCATTATTACTTTTGTTATTTGTTACCCTCCCATGTGGAAAGCACCAATCTCCACACTTGAGTATATAATTGAGAGCTCAAGTTCAAGTTCTACAGAGGTAGCTGCCCAAGGAAATTTCCCGGCTTCTTATTTTAACGGCTTTTCTGTTTATGCCGCACAGGCGTTAAACAAAATTAACGGAGTTTCATTTTTATGGGTAATTACCTTGGCTGTTTCTTTTCTTTATGTCGTTTTACAATTCAAAACAATACACTTTAAACATAAACTGTTATACATATTAATTTTCTTTGGCACGTATCTGCTTTTTCTTAACATTTCAGACAAAAGGTTTTTCAGGTACCTTACCCCTGTGTTGATGGGTATAACAATCTTTCTCGGATCTGTGGTATCGGATATGGTTTATAAATGGACTTATACAAAGCGGCTACTAGAAAAGTTGCCAATCTCACGCTGAAGCAGCCCGGAGAACGAAAACATATCACCCCTTTTTATACTGTTCCACATGTTCCGTTTTTAGCCTGGAGAGTATAATGATTCGGTGGGGTTCTAGACCGTAATGCTTCACCAATATCCTCCACAACCATCCACGCACAGACGTTACCAAAACCAGTTTTATTTATTTTGAATGGTTCTACTTTTTGAGGATTTTCTAAAAATATCAAAATACAATAATTTTTATTCCTTGCCCACTCAACCTTTTCACTTTCAGAAGAACTTAGCGCAATATCTTTTCCATAATTACGTACAATGTGTCTTGTCTTCTCCTCGTTTAATTCGTCAAACTGTAATACTTTCGAAACTTTGGCTTTCACAGTTACAGGTTTTCCAGAATCCTTAAAATAAATCGTATCGCCGGCGCTAATCCTATCCCACGGTGCAAACCTAGAAACATACCATCTACTCTCTATTTTCTTCTCCCCGGTTAAAATCTTGGGAAGAAGTTTCCTCTTACTATCCATTATGGCAACGTGATCCATATAAATATTATACTCAAAACAAAAACCCCGAGACTTACGCCCCGGGGTTTTCTATTATTATTCAAGGATGAAATTATCTCCTAAAATCTCTTCTAGGTCTTTCCTCTTGAGGTCTTGCGACAGAAACCACGATCTTTCTCTCATCAACTGTAGTTCCGTTTATTTCGGAAATTGCTTTTTGGCCCATTTCGTCATCAGCCAACTCAACAAATCCAAAACCCTTGCTTCTTCCACTCATCTTATCTTTAATAACAATTGCAGATAAAACTTCGCCATAAGAAGCAAACAAATCTTTTAATTGCGCGTCATCGTAGCTGTAAGGTAAACCTCCAACATATAATTTAGTCATTATTTAATTAATTTTTCACCCACTTTCATATTAAACAGATACTTACTCCTTAGAACACTAACGTATGAATGGGGAAAAACTTCCTTAAATTTCAAACATTAAATCTTCATAAAGAGGCAATAACATTATAACACAGAAGTATTATCCGGCAAAAACGCCATTTATAAACATATAGATTCCAACCATTTGTAAAAGAATCCCAAGAGAAGAATAAACGATAAATTCTTTTTTAGTCTTTATGTATTTAGAAAAATAAATAATAAGCGGAAATGACATCAAGGCAAAACGATTAAAACTCATGAGATTTCCCGTACTTACAGGAATAACGACATTTAATAAACAAAACGCCCAAATGGGGAAGGGGCTTTTATGAAATGTTTTTTTAAGCATGAAAAGCGCAAAAACGAAAATAATTAGCTCTAAAAACTTTCGAAAAGCATCCCAGCTACCAAATAACCTGTAAATTGGAAGAAGGTATCCAAAAAAGCCGTAGAAGCTTAATCCGGTGCCTCTCCCCCATTCTTCTTGAGCACGAAAAAAGATCTCAAAAGTCCCAAATTTAAGGTTTAGAAAATAAAAATAAGCAAACAACCCAGCAAACGAAAGCAAGCCGATTCCCATTAATTTAAAAACTGATTTAATATCCTTCTTATTTTCCAAAATAAAACTCACGATCACGATAATTCCAAGGGAAATTCCGGTAATCTTTACGCTTGACAAAATTCCCGCGAGAAACGCCGCGAGAAAATATTTCTTTTTTAAAATCGAGATGAGCCCCAGCCCCGAAACTAATATGTACAGCGTTTCTGCATAATTTGCTTGTAGAAAAAAGCCAGTTGGAAAAAGAAGAAATACCACTAAAGCTTTTAACGCCTCATTCTTTTTAAAACCAATCAACAACGCCAGAAAATAAATCACAAAAAGAGTTGGAAGTAACAGCAATGCGTTGATTCGATAAGACAAGGTTAGAGGTAAGAAAACGTGGAAAAATTTAATCAAAAGTGGATATAAAGGAAAAAAAGCCTGAAGTGGAAACTTATACCCAAGCGTTGCGATGCGAAGATAGTGCATTCCATCCCAGCCATAACCCCACACCCCAAAAAGTAATTCTTTCAGATTAGTAACCGGTGTTACCCCAAGCAACGCAAGAAACCACACATAAATATTTATAGAAAGTAAATAAAAAAACCAAAGTAGGAAAATTTTCTTAAAAACACTCACACAATAATGATAGCGCTATTTGAGCTCTTTTACCTTCGTGGCCTCGCGACCTTTTTTACCTCGTAGATAATAAAGCTTTGCACGTCTTACTTTTCCTCTTTTTACAAGTTTTATCTTCTCAATGTTTGGGGAAGAAAGAGGAAAGATTCTTTCAACACCAATGCCATCAACTCCCACTCTTCGAACAGTAAAAGTTTTTGACGCTTCATCAGCCCCTCGTTTTGAGATCACAATTCCTTCGTATGGCTGAATTCTTGTTTTACCACCTTCAATAATTTTGTAAGAAACACGAACTACATCTCCCGCCCTAAAATCGGGAATCTTCACTAAAGTTTCTGTTTTTGTTTCGGTTGCTGTATTTTCCATATATTAGAACTTTAAGAGATTACCAAATCTTCTTATTGTTTTCAATGCTTTGATACTTTTACTGGAGACTTAACATCAACAACAATCTTCCCACTTTTAACACTAACACCAACCTTATCTCCTTCGCATAAGTCACCAGTAATGATTTTTTCCGAAAGGATGTTTTCCAACTCTTTTTGAATAACACGTCTTAGAGGTCTGGCGCCATACTCTTCGTTATAACCTTCAGCCGCAAAGTGCTCTAGAACCTTTTCGTCTACCGTGATTCCCACACCCTGATCACAAAGAAGCTTCTTAGTTTTTTCAATTAATCTTCTGGCGATTTCTTCAATATCTTTTTTAGTTAAACTCGTAAATATGATTATTTCATCAACCCTGTTGAGAAATTCCGGGCGGAATGATTCACGAAGTAAGCTCTGAATTCTTTTTTCGTATTCTTTTCTGTCGTGTTCTTTTGTTTTCTTTGAAGTGCTATCAAAACCTATATCTTGCTTTCTCAAAACTTCGGAGCCAACATTTGACGTCATAATTAAAACAGTATTTTTGAAATCAACGGTTCGACCTTTGCTGTCAGTTAAGCGGCCATCTTCCATAATTTGAAGAAGAGCATTAAAAGTATCGGGATGAGCTTTTTCGATTTCGTCCAAAAGAATAATGGAAAAAGGTTTGCGTCTTACTATTTCGGTTAGATTTCCGCCTTTTTCGTAACCAATATATCCCGGAGGTGCTCCAATCATTTTACTTACTGAGTGCTTCTCCATATATTCGCTCATATCAAGACGCACCATGAGGTCTTCATCGCCGTACAGGGCCTCTGCCAAAGCTTTGGCAAGTTCTGTTTTACCAACTCCCGTTGGCCCAAGGAATAAAAATGTTCCAATTGGGCGCTTGGGATCTTTTAATCCTGCTCTAGCCCTTCTAATCGCCTCTGAGAGCGTTTTTACAGCATCAACCTGGCCTACAATCCTCGTCTTTAGTTTTTCTTCAAGTTTTAAAAGGCGCTCCCGCTCTTCCAAGCTTAGTTTTTCAAGAGGAATACCCGTTGCGCGCGAAACCACTTTAATAACCGCGTCATCTGTAACATCTGGGATTTCTTCGAGTTTTGTTCTTGTCCAAAGGTCAACGAGTTCACCTCTCACTTTTTCCAAATTCTTAATTTTAGATTCAATATTTTGCTTTTCATCCCCTGAAATATTTTCTCCTCTAAGTTTGTCTTTAAGATCTTTAATTTCGTCCTCAACTGTTTTTAAGTTTTCGGGTTCTTTCACTTGCGTAAGTCGGATTAAAGCACAGGCTTCATCAATTAAATCAATAGCTTTATCGGGTAAAAATCTATCACTTATATATCTATCGCTCATCTTTACTGCAGCTTTTATCGCCCCATCCGTAATTTTTACGTGATGATGTTTCTCATAGCGCTCACGAAGTCCTTCAAGAATCGCCACCGTGTCTTCGGGAGTAGGTTCATTTGTCATGATTGGCTGAAATCTTCTTTCAAGTGCGGCATCTCTTTCGATATATTTTCGGTAGTCATCAATGGTTGTTGCTCCAACCATTTGAAGTTCTCCCCTCGATAGTGCTGGCTTTAAAATGTTTGCAGCGTCCATCGAGCCTTCGGCGCTTCCTGCTCCTACTACTGTATGGAGTTCATCAACAAATAAAATTATTTGCCCTTGAGCTTTAATTACTTCATCAATTATTTCTTTTAAACGACCTTCAAACATCCCACGGTGAGAAGTTCCTGCAACAACCGAGGCAAGATCTAGCATAAAAACTCTTTTCCCACGCAAGGGTTCCGGAACTTGGCCGGTAACTATTCTTTGAGCAAGTCCCTCAACTATTGCAGTTTTTCCAACGCCGGGATCACCAATTAAAACTGGGTTATTTTTTGTTCTTCTGGATAAAATATGAATGACGCGTTCAATTTCGTTTTGACGGCCAATCACAGGATCGAGTTTCCCGTCCCTGGCCATCTGAGTTAAATCACGGCCGTATTTGTCGAGTTTTGATGCGGTGGTTGAAGTTTCTTCCATAATTTCTTTGTAGCAAACCTCGCATAAGGCCATGTAGACTTGAACGCCTTCGATTATTTGGTTTACAGGAATTTTTGCAGGCCTTTGCCCACATCTATGACACATCACCATAGAAAATATATTACCAGATTAGCAGATAAATGTGAAGGGTGATAAAAAGTACGGGGCGGGTCTGACAATAAACTTGCTTGCCCACCCGCCCCAAAAGCTACGTGATCTCCACCTTCAAAACCTCGAAATCATCAAACCCCTTCTTCTCAACCTCCCCCTCAAAGGTTTTGCACAATCGGCCTTTATCCTTCTCTGTAATCTCGTGGGGAATGCGAACAGAGGCCTGAAACTGTCCGGGCTTATCTAACTTTGTCACCTGAAGCTCACACCCCTGAATCCCAAGATTCTGGAGTTCCTGGAGTTCTTGCAGGGAATAACCAGAAGTAAAAGTAACCAACAAAGTTTTGATCATAAAACTCCTCCTTATTATCTTTTTATAGGATTATGCGCGGAATTATAGCTAAAACTACTAAAATAGCAAATTCTTAGTGCTCCCAGACGTCGCCGATAAACACATCAGCAGCTACGGGAACTTTTTTCAAAAAAAGCTCGGCAGCCCTGCACATCTCTTCACACTGAATCTTTGACCAATCCTCCGCTTGATCATTTCTTATCTCCATTACGATTTCATCATGAACCGTATGCGTTAAACCTCCTTCAACACCCTCCTTTTTCACACGATCATGCAAAAAAACCAGCGCATACTTAGTGGCATCAGCGTTTGTCCCTTGAATCGGATGGTTCTTTGCTTGTCTTTCAATACTTCCAATCTTCTTTTTATAATCGGGGTCATCGGGATCGGGAAGTTTATACCAGCGTTTCCTTCCTGCGGGGGTTTGGCTCCAGCCGTTTCTCACCGCATCTTTGGCCATCTTGTTTAAAAACGAACGGATACTTGGGTACAGCTGAAAATATCTATCCATGTATTCCTTTCCCTCTTCGGGTGTAACACCAATTTGAGCAGCCAGACTACGCGGACCCATTCCATAAACCAAGCCAAAATTAATAGTTTTTGCCGCCTGACGCTTATCGGGATATTTATTTTTAAAATCTTTCGAAAATTCCAACCCAAACATTAAGGAAGCAGTATAAGAATGAACATCCAATCCATCTTTTAGGGCTTTTATAAACTTTTCATCCCCTGATAAATCTGCAAGAATTCTCATTTCCATGGATGAATAATCGGCTGTAACTAGTTTAAAACCAGGGGCTGGAATAAAACACTGCCGAAAAGGAACTTCTTCGGAAATCCGAGGAATTTGCTGCAGATTTGGATTTTCACATGAAAACCTCCCCGTGGCTGCTCCCATTTGATTAAACTCCGGGTGAAGCCGTCCGGTTTTTTTATTAACTTTTTCTAAGAGGGACTCCCCAAAGGCCGAAATTAATTTTTCATATTTTCTATAATCGCGAAGCATAGCCGCAACCGGATGCTGTACCATCGCTAAAATTGCGTCCCCTGTTGATGGAATTCCAAGATGAAGCCGGTTATTAAATAGGTCCATGATCTGAACCTGGCTGTTGATATTAATGGGTGGAACTTTTGCTCCAAACAAATCTATTCTATTTGATTGATAAAAATCTCTAATCGTATCATAAAAATTGGTGGCATGAACATCCCGCTTTTTCTTTAAATCCTCAATTATTCCCCTCCACTTTTCAACATCTATACGAATCCCACGGTACTCCATTTCCGCTACGACCTTCGTTGCTGCAAACTCTAGTTTTGCAATATTAACAAGATTTTCTTTCTTAAGTTTTAATAATTGCTCATCAAGGATTGGAAACAAAACCAAGGTATCAAGCGCTGCATAAACCAACTGCTCTTTGTTAAACCTTTTAGTTTTTATATTTGCCACATTTTCAAACTGCTTTCTAACACTTTTGTTAAGTTGGACGTCACAATACCGCATTGCCATATCTTCCAAACTAAAATATCCCGATCCAAGACCTGCGGTTAAAACTCCTTCTGCAAGCATAGTGTCGTAAATATTTGTGATGTCCGCCCCCGTTTGATATTTAAGATATTTGTAGTCAAACTTCCCGTTTTGAAGAATTTTTATAACCTTGGGGTTTTCCAAAAGCTCTTTATATCTTGGACAGCTTTTCAGATCTATATCTCGAACATCAATTATGTAACTTTTTTCGGGAGATCCTATCTGAACCGTAAGAAGAATGTCGTTAAACGCGTCAAGACCCGTGGCTTCAACATCAACCCCAATCGCTCTACATTTTTCCAGTTCTTCCAAGGCTTTATCTAAGGCCTTTAAGTCTTGGATATATTCATATTTCGGATCTTTTGGATCAAACTTCAACTCCACGATTTTTATATTAGCAGATTGTTATTTTAACGCCTTTATGATGAGGTTTCGAGTTATATTTGGGTCAGCTTTTCCTTTTGTTTCACGAATTACTAAACCTGTCAAAAACTGGATGGCGTTTTTCTTACCCTTCTCGTAGTCATCAGCAGCTTTGGGGTTTGACTCTACTACTTTTTTTATCACTAACTTAAGCGTATCTTCATCTGAGATCACATCAACTTTTTTGTTTAATTCTTCTCTAAATTTTTCTTTTGACCACCTACGCGATTCAGGTTTATTTATTAATACATTAGCCACAGCGACAGGGTTTAATTCTGCCGCTACCGAATCAAATACCTTTATGTAGTCGCTCACAGATATTTTTAATGCGCTCGCTTCTGAAAGACCGTATTTTTCAATATATCTCCGTTTTTTTTCATCTGGAAGTTCGGGAAGTTCCTTTTTTAATTCTTCAAAATATTTATCATCAAATTCCATGGGAGGAATATCGGGCTCGGGAAAATATCGATAGTCGTGGGCCTCCTCTTTTTCTCTTTGCGAAACAGTTTTTCCAGTTGCCTCGTTAAATCCTCGGTTTTCCTGAACTGGCGCTTCACCCTTTTCAAAAAGCACACTTTGGCGCTCAATCTCTGCTTTTACGGCTTTTTCCATAAACCTAAACGAGTTGATGTTTTTTATTTCCACTTTATATTTGGGAAGTTCACCCCTTTCTTCCATTTCTCGTGTTCTTAAAGAAATATTTGCCTCAAGACGCATCTGACCTTTTTCCATATCAGCCTCACTCACACCCAAGGTCTTTACTAAAACTTGAATCTTCTTACAAAATTCAGAAGCATCCAAAACTTCTCTAAAACATGGCTTTGTCACAAGCTCAATGAGGGGTATCCCGCTCTTGTTAAAATCAAGCATGGTTTTATTTTCATCATGAAATGATTTTGCGGTATCTTCTTCTAAATGAATTCTCTCAATTTCAACCTTAAAACCCGAGTCTAAATTTAGATATCCTTCGCCGCAAAGCGGTTCTTTATATTGGCTAATCTGATAACCTTTTGGAAGGTCGGGATAAAAATAATGCTTGCGATCAAACTTTGAGTTCTTATTTAGCTTACAATTTAGAGCTAAACCAAGTAGATGTGTTTTATGAACTGCTTCAAAATTAGGAACAGGAAGTGCTCCAGGCAGGCCCAAACATGTTGGACACGTGTGGGAATTTGGTTCACTTTTCCAAATAGCAGCATCACACCCACAAAACATCTTTCGCGCCGTCTTTGGCTGGATGTGAACCTCAAGCCCTAACACTAATTTATATTTTTCAGACGTATCACTCATAATATAGGGTGCGCAGAACATATCGGCAGGCGAGCGCAGCGATCCGAAGGGAGGCGAGCACGCATGCGATATGTTCGAGAGCACTTTCACTAACGCTAAACTTGAACATGTAAAGAGTTTAGACCCCTTCTTAACTTCTCAATCGCATCTGTAATCATGTGGTGTGGGGGTTCGTAACCCGCTTCATGCACAAGATTATTTCGAATCTTATGTGCTTCCCAAATCTTGTTATACGTCTCATAATCAAATAAGTCTTTTGCGTTTCGAAGCCTTTCACCCATCGTTTCTCCTACCACAACCTCCTTTAAAGCATTATCCAAAGTCTTATCCGCCGTAATAAGCGCCTGTTTTAACTGCGATGGCCCTTTTGAAGTTACTAGCTTTCCAATATTTTTCCAGTCACTCTTTATCCTCCCCGCTGTTTCGGGCGACACGCGAAAACGCCCAAAGGTTTTTGGTTTTAACCATCCAAATAAATTCATATATTCAACTTTTAAAAAACTTTCTTACTCCAATAAAAATAAGGTACATAATGAGCCCCTGCACCAAAAGTTTTACTATCATCGGCACCTTATCCCATGGAATTCCAAGATAAGAGCTCAAAAACCAGCGGGAACCCATCATAGCTAAAACTATAAATATCACGGCAACAGCAACCGTTATTATGCCTCGATCAAGACTCACAGATTTGGCTTCTCCTTATGAAAATTTGTACTTTCTTGATACTTGTTTACTGCACCCAAAATAGACTTTTCGTCATTCATTCTACCTATAATTTGCACTCCAACCGGAAGACTACTGGCAAAACCACAAGGAACCGTCACCCCACAAATTCCTGCAATACAGCTTGGTTCATTTAACACATCCATCATTTCCCCAAACATCGCGGACTTTGCACTTTCGCCAATATTTAAAGCTACACAGGGCATCGAGGGCGCAATAAGAAGGTCAACTTTTTCAAAAACTTTATTAAAATCATTGATAATTAGTGTGCGCACTTTTTGAGCCTTTGCATAGTAGGCATCATAGTAACCGGCGCTTAAAACATAAGTTCCCAGCATAATTCTTTTTTTGGCTTCAAAGCCAAAGGCGTTTCTCTCGTTGCCGTAACGTATTCCATCAAGTCTGGAAAGATTTGACGAGACCTCCGATCTTTGGAGAATTGTATAAACGGCAATAGAATATTTTGGAGAAAGCAAATCTACATCAACAATTTCCGCCCCAAGCTCCTCAAACTTTTTTACTGCTTCTTCTACTTTTTCTTTTGTATCGTTTTCCAGCTCCATTTCAAAATAAGATTTAGGTTTTCCAATTTTCACGCCTTTCAAATTAAATTTCTGAATTTCCTCACTATACTTATCAATCTTTCCTAGCGAAGACGTAGCATCCATTGGATCTTTTCCAGCCATTACTTCTAAAACAAGGGCTGTATCTTCTACAGTTTTTGTGATTGGTCCTGGTGAATCGGTTGATGAAGCCATGGCCACGACTCCATACCTACTTACTCGGCCATACGATGGCTTTAATCCAGTAACCCCGCACCACGAGGCGGGGTCGCGGATACTACCTCCAGTTTCGCTTCCGATTGCAAATAAACACATATCTGATGCAACTGCCGCAGAAGAACCCCCACTTGAACCTCCAGGAACTTTTTTTGTATCCCACGGATTTTTTGTAGTAAAAAAATCTGATGTTTCAGTTGAGCATCCATGGGCAAAGGCATCCATGTTAGTTTTTCCTATCATAATGGCCCCGGCGTTATTTAATCTTTTAGTAACGGTTGACTCAAAAGGCGGAATATAATTTTCCAAAACTTTTGAGGAAGCGGTGGTTTTTATTCCTTTTGTGGAATAGTTATCTTTTGCGGCGTAAGGAATCCCAAGAAGAGGTTTTTTATCAAAAGCTTTTTCGCCTTCTTTTGCTATCAATTCATCGGCTCTTTTGGCCTCATCCAAAGCTCTGTCTTTAACTAAAGTTACAAACGCTTGGATTTTCTCATCATGTTTTTCTATTTGATCAAAACAGGCAGTAACTAGTTCAACGCTTGTAAATTCTTTTTTCTTCAGGCCTTCGAGGGCTTGTTTTACTGTAAGTTTGTTCAGCATTACCGATTTTCAAATACTCCCTTGGTTACAATCAATCCACCCTTTACTTCTTTAGCATTACTCAGTGCCTCTTTTTGGGTAATAGTAGCTTTATTTTCGTCATCTTTTTGATAGACGTTTGTTAAACCAGTAACTTGATATGTTTCCGAAACTTTTGAGGTATCAAGCTCGTTTAGGATTTCTATGTAGTCAAGGGTGTCAGAAAGAAGTTCGGCAAACCTTTCTTCCTCGCCCGAAACTTCAAGTTTGGCGAGTTTCGCAATATGCTTCACCTGTTCTTTAGTAATTTTTGCGGAAGGCATATATAGGAGTAGTATATATTTTTGTTACATGCTTTCCAAGCGTGCAATGCGTTCTTCAATTGGGGGATGGGTGGAAAAGAGGGTGGACATAAATCCCGAAATATTACTTCGAATTGGATTTGTGATATAAAGATGGGCGGTTGCTCCATTTGCCGCTTCCAAAACTTCTTTGTCAGCCGCAAGCTTCTTTAGAGCATTTGCCAAACCTTTTGGGTAACGTGTAATCAAAGCGCCGGTAGAATCAGCCAGAAACTCACGCTCCCTACTTACAGCAAGCTTAATAAGCGTAGCAATAATTGGGCTTAAAATTATTAATATAATCCCAATTAAAAATAAAATACTCGATCCTTCGGAATCGCGCTTTCGCCTTCCATAAAACATCCCACGCGTAAACCAATCAGCAAGAAGAGTTACCATACCAACTAAAACGCTTACAATACTCATCAACCTAATATCAAAATTTCCGATATGGCTCATTTCGTGAGCTACAACTCCCTCAAGCTCCCGCTTTTCAAGATTTGAAACTATACCAGTTGTAAAACAAATTACAGAATGATTAGGATCACGCCCTGTGGCAAAAGCGTTCATTGCGTCATCTTCAATTAAATAAACCCTTGGTTTGGGAATCCCTGATGCAATACACATGTTTTCTACAAGCTTGTGAAGTTTTGGAGCTTCTTCTTCGGAAACCTCGGAAGCTCCTGATATTGCTAAAACTATTTTGTCTGATGTGTAATAGGAAATAAAACTAGAGATTCCAGAAAATATTAAGGCCATCCCAATGAAAGATGCACCACTGCCCTCAAAGAAATATTGACCCAAAAACCATCCAACAAACGATACAACGGCAATAAACAAAACCATAATTACTACCGTATCACGTTTATTCTGATCTATATTCTGGTAGATATTAGGCACGTCCCTATTTTACCAAACTCCCAAACCTTGTTATAATCACCCAAATTCCTAAACAAATATTCTTTTTTTAAAGGAGAAAGAAATGATTGCAACAAAATATGTTAAAAAAACTGTGTTAGCTTTATCAATGGAGCTTATCCTTCTGATAGTGTGTGTTGGTTACATGGCGTTTGTGGCAACAACACAGGGAGGAGAGGATAATTACCAGCTTAGGATACCACTCTTTGCTACGTACATACTACTTACAACCCTACTTACACATATGTTGTGTATACTGCGGCGCAAAGAAGAGCTTGCCATAATTTCAACAGTGGAGGTCATTATCGGGATTTTGCTAGCTGTACAATACAAATATCTATCTACATTGTGGCTAGACAACACCAAAATTATGGTGGGAATTATATTATTACTACCCATAATACAGGTATTTTTAATACCGAAATGGGTTAAGTGGTACAAAGAGTGGTACAAAGACGTAAACAATTAAAAACAGCCGGGTCTCAAAGACCGAGAAGAAAAATGAACTCTTCCCGGTCTTTTTATTTTCTATCTATAATTATGCTTGAGGTTTTTCGGTGACAATCGGCGTCTCAGGTGTTTCGGGTAATCCTTCTGGTTTCACTTCTTCCGTGGCTTCTGGTGCACTTACCTCAGGTGGTGTTATAGGTTCCTCTGTCTTATCACAATTAATACAAACTTGAGGATCTTTTTGAGATGTTGTAGTAGGATCCAAGGGCATCCCACAAACTTTACATTTATTATCGTCCATATTATTTTTCCTCCGTAAATTTAACTTCTACTTTTGCCCTCTCACCTTCAGTTGCTTCAAAAAACTCCTGCTCTTTAAACCCAAGAGCATTCGCGACTATATTAGTTGGAAACTTCACAATCTTTTCATTAAACTGCTTAACTACAGAATTGTAAAATTGGCGGGAATAAGCCACTTTATCTTCTGTGTCCGAAAGCTCCCCCTGCAAATTTACAAAACCTTCCTGGGCTTTAAGATCTGGATATGCTTCGGCCACCGCAAACAAACTCTTTAAAGCAACTCCAAGTTGCGCATCGGCTTTTCCAAGTTCCTTTGGACCCTTAGCGTTAAGAAGTGCTGAACGGGCTTTTGTGACATTTTCAAAAACTTCTTTTTCATGCTTTGCATAACCCTTTACTGTTTCCACAAGATTGGGGATCAAATCAGCCCTACGTTTTAGCTGAACATCAATTTGGCTCCATGCCTCTTTAATTTTTACCTTGAGAGAAGCAAACGAGTTATAAACCCCAATTAAATATAAAACTACAACGGCAAGTACGCCTAACAAAATTAGAGTTATATTCATACAAGTATCTTACTTCAAACGTAGGTGTTTAACAAACACTGAGAGAGGCAAAGTATTTAAAACATCTTTCTTTTCGCATCCGGCGCGACGGGCTACATCAATTCCACATCTCATAAAAAGAAGCTGGGAAGTTTCGTGGGCGTCGGTGTTTATTATTATTTTTACCCCACGATCTAAAGCCATGCGAACAAGATCGTAATCTAAGTCAAGTCGATTTGGGTAAGAATTAATTTCCAAAATCTTTTTATTTTTAGCTGCAGCATCAAAAACCTTTTCCCAATTTACGTCACACGCGTTTCTCTCATTCAAAAGTCTCCCCATTGGGTGGGCGATAATATCAACATATTCATTTTCAATTGCTGAAAGAAGTCTTTTTGTAATATGTTCTTTATCTTGACTAAAAGACGTATGAATCCCAGCGATCACATAATCAAGTTTCTTTAAAAATTCATCTGGCAAAGCTAAACCACTCTCGGCCAAAATACTAACCTCGTACCCAAGTAAAACTTTGAACTTCTTTTGATTTTTATTTAAATTATTGATGTCCTCCCGCCGTTTTTCGATAATTCTCTCCACAATGTGCTCTCCCCGTGTTTGGATGCTTGGCGCGTGATCGGCAATTCCAATGTATTCATAACCAAGCGCAACCGCCGCGTCAATCATTTCGTCAAGTGTGTTTACACCATCTGAAGCGTTTGTGTGCATATGAAGATCACCTTTTATATCTTTTAATTCGATTAGATGTGGAAGTTCATGTTTTATAGCTAGCTCCACCTCATTTGTACCATTACGAAGTTCTGGCGGAATATACTGCAAACCCAAATATTTATAAAAATCTTCCTCGTTTGAAAATTCTATTATTTTGTCGCTTCCCTTCTTTTTTATTCCATACTCCGAAAGTGAAAGGCCTTTTTCAAGCGCGTAGGTTCTAAGAACAATGTTGTGCTGTTTGCTTCCAGTGAAATATTGCAGCATTGCTCCATAAGCTTTTGGGTCACAAATATAAAGATCGGCCTGCATACCGTTTTTAAGAATTACTGTTGATCTTTTATCACCTTTTGTAGCTACTTCATCAATTTCATGATATTTCAAAAAATGAGCCATTGTTTTGTCTGGATCTGTTGAAGCAACGGGAATGTCTAAATCACCAACGGTAGCATTCCTTCGGCGATACGAACCCGCGGCTTCAATTTCTTTAACGCAGTCAAGCTCTTTCATGTATTTTAAGATTCGATAAACAATTTCTTCGGCTTTAATTAAAAGGGTTCGCTCCTTTTCGCTTTTACTAACTCTTGTTTGTTCTATAGAGCTTAAAACACCTTTCTCGGATTTATCTCCAAAGCCGGGTAAAACTTTGATCTGTCCCTTTTGGGCATATTCTTTAAGTTTTTCAATCGCGGTTTCTTTGTTTGTAAGTTTAAAGGTGGATGCAAGTTTGAAGGCTTTTTTTGCTCCAATTCCACGAAGACTCAAAAGTCCAAACATTCCTTCGGGAAGATCTTTTTTTGCATGTTCAAATTCTTTTACTTTTCCAGTTCTAAAAAGTTCGTCTAGGTGCTGAGATAGGGTCACACCAATTGCAGGGATGTCATCTAGGTTTCCGGCTTCCCAGATGTCATAAATAGCTGTAGTTAAATTATCAAGTACTGCAATGGCGTTTTGATAAGCACGGATTTTAAAGAATTGGTAGTTTTTTACCTCCATTGAAGCTAAAACTTCTTTAAGCAGTGAAACGATTTCTTTGTTGGAAAATTTCTGTGGCATTATAAAAAGTTTACCACGAGTCTAAAAAGTTTTGAGGGCACTAAAAAAATTCCTAGTGCCCCCGATAAGTTTAATTTGCTGGTTAGTCATTTCACCAATTCATAGAGAGTCGTGGTTTCGGTAGTAACTTTGATATTTGACCCCACGTTCTGTCTCTGAATCGTTTCTAGGGCCCTAGAGACATCTTCCTCCATAAACCCCTCTAAGCCATTTACTGTCTTAGCTACTAACCAAATTCCACGAACCGACAACGGTATATCGGTCTTTTTAAGGATATTTTCGACCTCATCCCTAAGTTGCCTGAGTATATCCACTTTTGCCTCCTATATCCCATTTCTATTTTTAATTTCGAAAAACGATTTTCTTCCCCCAAAGATTTTACTGGTAACAGGTCTTGTTCCCTCTCATCAATTCATGGGTAATACCCTGAGATACCAATAAGTCCAAGGCTTGCTTTACTATTGTTTTGGTAACACATATCCCACGTCTCTTCAGTGCTTCCAAAATTGCCTCCGCCGTCATGGGTTCAGAAGACTTAGAAAGAACTTGTGGTATCTGATTAACAATCAATGTAGAAGCCATACTCTACCTCCTTTTGTTTTTTCTTCTTAATATTCTCTATACCTTTTGATTTACATATCGTCAATTGTTTTTTTGGATTTGTTGACCATACAGCACAAAATTGATAGTATACCCGTGTAATGTGAGATCGTAGCTCAGTTGGTTAGAGCGCCGCCCTGTCACGGCGGAGGTCGCGGGTTCGAGTCCCGTCGGTCTCGCCACTCTTACCTATCCTGCCAAAACAAAATCTAATAATTAATTTCTTGCCTGTGGACGGGGGTGTAAAAAGAAAAATGGCTGACTATAAAGCTAAAAAGCCAGAAAGCTTGACCAAAGACGGTTTGGCACTCGTGGTTGGAGGTTTATTCATCTTGGCTCTTATTTTTGCTGCTTACAATTACTTCAACAAAGGTGAAAAAGCACCTAGTATCCTAGAAAAAACAACCGAACAAGTTCAAGAAGAGATCCAAAAGCCTGAAGGCGAAATAACTCCCGAAGGTGCAACAACTCAAAGACCCGAAACTCCAGGAGAAATCGCAACACAACCTACAACAACTGCCCCTACACAATGGACAGCAAACGATTACAAAATGGGCGACATCAAAAAACCTTCTTACACGGTAGTTTCAGGCGATACACTTTGGGAAATAGCAGAAGGAGTTTATGGAAATGGATCTGAATGGACAAAAATATTGGACGCAAACAAAACTCAGGTTGGATTTCTATCAAGTGGACAGCAAGCATTAATTAGACCTGGTCAAGTTCTCAACCTGCCGTAATCTAAAACGATCGTTTTAAATTAAACCATGGAGCCAGAGGTGGGAATCGAACCCACAACCTGACGCTTACGATGCGCCTGCTCTACCATTAAGCTACTCTGGCAATGTGGTTATTTTACCATTCCAATATCAAGCATGGTAGAAAACCACTGTCGCTCGGATGGTGGTCGGGGGCATTAACAAAATTAATACTTATCTTATTTCTCCTTAAGGTACAGGTTTTCGATAAATTTAACTGAGTTTGCTGCGTCCTCAACTTTGATACCTTTCCCTTTTGCGATTTCTCCATACAATTTAGGGTGATTGGGACATGAACCGACGTGAGTTCCGTAGCTATTAGGTTTAACTGAACTACTAGAGTTACTCTGTATCTTATTCCATAATGTTTCATTTGACTTATTGTCAAAAAACGCAGTTTCGATTTTATCAAGAGCTGCACCGCCAATTTTTAGAAAACCCCTTGATCCCATAATGGATATGGAACACTCAAGGTTTCTTGGTTCGGAAGCGATAGTTACTTCAATAGTACCCGATGCTTTATTACCGAATTGAACAACGGATAAGATTGTATCTTCAATGCCTACTTTTTTATGTTTATGCTGAAAAGTAGAGGTGTAAAGAACTTTGGGTATTCCAAAAAGCAGCTGAAGAATATCTAGGTAATGAATGCCAACTTCGTAAAGTGTTCTTCCGCCGATATTTATATCCCCTCGCCAATCAGAAAAATACTCTAAAGGCCTTTGCCATCGCTGTACAAAAGATATTGAGTGAATTTCTCCCAATAACTTTTTATCCAAGGCCTTTTTTACTAGATCAACGGTTGGATTATATCTCACTTGTAATACCGCGTAGGCCTCTCCTTCTAGTTTTTTGGCGTATTTTGCTATAGCTAAGATCTTTTTATGACTAAAATTGATTGGTTTCTCTATTAAGATGTTATAACCATGTTTAAGACTATTCATGGCCTGGGGATAATGTAAAGAGTTGGGGGTAGCAATAACAACAAAATTCATCTTACCTTTCATTTTTTTAAGCATCTCGAGGTAGTTTAAAAATCCGGGTACTTTATGTTCTGTTGAATATTTGGAAATTTTGTTTTGATCAATATCACAAATAGCTACCAATTCAAAATCATTGGAATTCGTTTCGATAGCCTCTACGTGCCGGTTAAAGATTTTTCCGCATCCTATAATTCCTACTTTTCTTTTTTTAGACATACTTGGAGCACCAGTCGTGTTTGGAAATCCACGAGTATAATCACCAGTCGCGGATTTTGAGCCCTCTATAAAATAATCCAGACTCTTTCCCGGACTCGGCCAGTGCAAGTAATTCTTTTGCCGGTTCCTCGGGATCTCTCTCTGCTTCGGGCCCACCCATATCGGTTTTTACCCAACCAGGATCAAAACTATAAACCTTTATGTTTTTAGATTTTACTTCTTCAGCATCGTAATAATTTCGCGTAAACATATTAATAGCAGCTTTGGCTATTCTATAAGATGGAACTCTGTTTCCCCAGTCTTCGGTAAAGGATCCAAACTCAGAAGAAATGTTAATGATGACACCATTTGCATTCATTGACGGTAGCAGTTGGGTGGTTAGACTTACCATACCTATAACGTCTACTTCTAGCGTTCTTCTCAGTTCGTCAATGTCAATCTTAGCTTCTTTTTTATTTGCAATACCTGCATTATTAATAAGAACGTCTATTTTTATGTCATTAAGCTTTTTAATGAAACTTGCGATACTGTCCGGGTCTCCAAGATCTAGTTGATAAGCTGTGAGATTTTCGTTTTGCAAAGGTATTTTTCCAGAAGTTGATGTTGTAATAACCTTGTATTTGTTATTTAGAAACTCTTTTACAGTTGCTAACCCAATTCCTCTACTACCTCCGGTTATTAATAATATTTTCATGAAACCATTTTATCATTAAGTGGTCGGAACTTTAAACTTCACCTACTATCCGACGAGTCTGGGAAAAACAAATTAGAGAGCGAAAAAACATAGAAAAACTATGATAATCTAGGGTAGCCCATTCGGGACACACGGAACTTTAGACTTCGGGGTAGGGCGACGGTACAGTCGGAACTTTAGACTTCTGGAGCACCACTCGGGTCTGGAAATCTCATTAGATACTGTGCTAGCATATAGCACTATGGATTTTTATAAAACTTTTCTTGAATTTGACAATATTCGTGCCCAGGAAACAACTTTTATACAAGACGCTAATTTAGGGTACGCTCTTGAGGATTGTAATTTAACCAGCTTGTGGGAAGACATTAGTGGTTCATATGTTATGACACCTGGAGTAGTGCACGAGCTTAAAAACTTAAAAAATGCAACACCATACAAATTATTAAATAGAGAGGTAGAGTTCGTTGCTGAGTATCAACAGCAAATTGTCTTGAATGGAACAAGTACAGGTATTTTGTCCCTTGGCGAGAATATGTCGATAGAATATGTAGTTATGATCCTTAATGGAACATCTACTGATGCAGTGTGGCAGCAATCTATGGTGGAACCAAACTCTATAGTGTGTTACAGGCTGTTTAACAATAATGGTAGCAGTGTTACCTTGAGTCGAAAAAGCTCCATGTCTAGCGGAGATTTTGAATTATTAACTTTAGGGTACGTTACAAAGTGGCCTGGAATTACTGATGACGCTGCGCTTTTCAAAGAGGCAGAGTCTTTAGGTCAGAAGGTATTCACCTCTGCGCATATAATTGCTGCCGGTTTTAAGGATAACTTGTTATCGAAAGATGATGCTACCAATGCTTTTGGAAAAATAGAAAATCGGTACCTAAATAAATTTTCTAACCTTAATAGCTACACCTTCAATAAGTGTTTGGAAAGAATGTAAAACTGTAGTTTTGGAAAAAGAATCGACAATCCGTGCAAAATAATACTTTATTAGTTTGCAATCTTGTTTAAATTTGGTATTTGCTCTAGGTCTACGCTGTTCTCATTAGATTTTAGAGTTTTTTTAGTAACCCAAACGAATCCTTTATCTGGAGTAATAACAGCTACA
>Ga0315284_10001180_pt1 | contig 36975 bp, 18 predicted proteins | sample YL17G09_16_MG_FD_203696 | JGI IMG/M metagenome (GOLD analysis project Ga0315284, IMG submission 203696) | Sediment microbial communities from Yellowstone Lake, YNP, Wyoming, USA - YL17G09_16 | ecosystem: Environmental > Aquatic > Freshwater > Lake > Sediment | place: USA: Wyoming | collected...
AGGGAAACGCGAGGTGGTCATTGTACACGACCCCTTTTTCTGCGGCAGCCGCTGTCTCTGCTTCCTGAACCGGCTCGACGGAAACGAAAGCGAGGCTATTCCCATCCGGGGACCACTCGAACTGGGTGATGGACTCCGGATGGGTGAACAAGGTCGTTGGCTCTCCTCCGTTCGGTACGACCTTCCAGACTCGGGAGAGTTTCCCCGCACCCGAGAGGTAGGTGATGGCATCGCCGCGCGGTGTCCAACGAACGTTCGAGAAAGACTTCGCGCGAAGAAGCAGTTTAGGAGGCGCATTCCCCCGGGTCGCGACGACATACAGCGACGAGTTGTAGTCGTTTGCCGCCAGGTCGGCTTCCTTGATCGCGAACGCCACCGTGCGACCGTCCGGTGAGATGCGTTGTTCCGTGATCTCTCGGAGGGCGAGGACGTCCCGCAAACCGATGGGATGGCCCGAAGCTTCAGAAGCGAAGGAGCTCGTCGGCGACCCGACAGCGAATAGCGAGAGCACCAGCAAGATGAAGAAACGCGTCGTTACTCCCAGCTCCCCTCGACGAGCGCCTACGCAGACGGCTCCAAGGAGTGGGTTACGAGCCGACAGTGTACTCATGGTCCCTCCGATTCAGCTGTCCTGAGATCTCAGCCGGCATGGAAAAAAGGGGCGGGCGCGGCTGACAACCACGCCCGCCTGGAGGAAGGATGCAGAAGGGGAACGCGTCGTTCGCGTCAGGCTTTCGCCCCCTTCACTAGAAAGCGACCCTGAACCCTACCCGGAGCGTCCGTGGCGGTGCTGAGTCAGCGGACCACGGGGAGGCTTTGCCTGTGGAGCTCAGGGTCTTGCCTTGCTCGGCCGATTCCTTGGGGTAGGTGTCCTGAACGTTCGTGGAGAAGTACGTGCTGACGCCGATCGACTCGTTCGTGGCGTTGAGGATGTCGAGGATTATGGAGGCGAGGGCGCCGCCACCGAGGCTGAAGTCCTTCTGGATGCGGAGGTCGAGGTTGGTGACCGAGGGCTGGCGCTGTGCGTCCTTGGGCTCGAGCAACACTTCGTAATAGTAGGGGTCGTTCGCACCCGGGACAGCATACTGGCTATTCACCATGCCCCAGGGTCGCCCCTGCACCCAGCGGAGGTTGGCGCTTCCGAGGATCTGCCAAGGGAACTGGTAGCTCGCCTGGAGCTTGAACTGCCAGGTGCGAACCTCCTTGAGCTGACCGTTCTTGTAGAAGGGGTTCTGCTCGTAGTTGGGATCGGTGTCGATGCCGTTCGTGCACAGGCTCAGGATCCCGCACTCGTTGTTGGGCCGGGTCCCGATTCCCCACTCCCAGGTGAGCGAGCCGGCGATGGCGAACGCGGCCGTCGGCCGCGACTGGAACTGGAGGATCGCCATCTGGTTCTTCTGGTACTGGAAGTCACGGTTGCCGAGGGCGAAGTCCCGCGGGCCGCCCCCGGTGACCCGCCAGATCGTGAACGTCTGTCCGGTCTCGGGCGCCGTGTACTCGAACGGCTCGTACGTGGCGTTGTTCGCGTACTGGGTCAGTATGACGAAGTCTTTCTGCTTGCGGTACAGGTAGCTCAGGCCGATGCTGCTGCGCGCGCCGACCTGCCGGTCGAAGCTGATGTTGAAGATGTCGCTGTACGGGTTGCTGACCCCGGATTCCACGGGGATCGACGTGCTCGTGAAACTGTTGGAGAAGTTCTCGGGCCTGATGACCTTGTCGACGAACCACAGCCAGTCATGTGGGTCGTACGGCTCGCTCGTGATCAGGTTGTAATACGTCCATGTTCCGGTTCCCGTGCCCGCGTAGGCTGCGGGTCCGTAGGTCGGGGTCTTCTCGTAGTAGCGGCCGACGGCGGCTTTCAGGACGTTCTTGGCGTCGCCCGTGAGGTCGTAGGCGAGCCCGACACGGGGCGACCAGTTCGTGAAGTTGAAGATCGTCTTGCCGGTCTTGTCGTCGTAGGTCCTGGGGTTGTCATAGCGCAGGCCGACCGTCCACGTCGCGCGCCCGAACGTGGCCTTGTCCTGGACGAAGGCGCCGGGGCGCTTGATCCGCGCGGCGCTGCGGTCGTAGTAGTTGGTGAGCCCCGTGATGTACGCGGCGTCGCCGAACGGCACGATCCAGAACAGGACACCGTTGGGCGTCGTGGGCGTTACCCCGGTCGTGTACTGGTTGATGTTGTTGGAGGCTTCCTCGTACTCGACGCCAACCTTGAACTCGTGCTGGCCTCCCAGGAAGTTGTCCGTGTAGTGGGTGAGGGTCGCAAGGGTGTGCTGCCGCTTCTCCGGCTCGTCCCGGTAGATCCCCCCGGAGTTGTAGTCTATGCCGACAGTGTAGTCAGACACCTGCGCCGGTTCCATGTGGACCGGGATCCGCTTCTGGTCTCCCTGCACCCCGGCGAACTTGACCTCGGTGAGGGTCTTGTCGGTCCACATCGCTGCCCAGCTCAGGTACGCGGTTTGGGTGTCCTGAGTGCGGTCAAGGGCGGCCTCATCGCCGACGGTCTCCTGCCAGTTGAGATCGTAGTCCCTGATCGGGTCCGAGTTGACCATCGCCGTGAGGGTGTGCGACGGCGACGCCAGGAAGTCGACCCGCAGCTGGTAGCCCTGGTGGTTGAGGTCGTCGTAGAAGTCCGTGTACGCCGGTGCGTTCGCCGATTTCGCATAGCGGACAGAGGCGAAGAACGTCAGGCGGTCCTTGATCAGCGGGCCGCCGAAGACGAGGCTGGCGTCGTAGTCGTACTTTATCTTCTTCTGCTCGAGGTCCTTGATGTCGTCAACGTTGTTGTTTCCGCGCAGCGAGTCGCCGGTGTAGTAGACGGTGCCCGAACCGCGGAACACGTTGGTCCCGGCCTTGGTGACGATGTTCACCACAACCCCGGTGTAGTTCGCGTACTCCGCCGAGGCTCCCCCACCAACGACCTGGATTTCCTGGATCGACTCGAAGTTCGGGCTGACGTAGGTGTCGCCGAACTTCGTGTTGCTCACGTTGACGCCGTTGAGTTGATAGACGTTGCTCGCGGCGCCGACGCCGAACACGTGGTAACCGTCGACGTTGCCGCCAGCGCCGAAGGCGGCTTTGTTGACGACCCCTGGCATGGTTTCGACCACGGCGGAGAACGTTCGGTCGGTGGGAAGCTTCTGGAGATCCTCGGAGGTGAAGTTTGCCGAGACCTTGGGCGATGTGGAGTCAATCAGGGGAACCACGGCGCGGACCGCAACCTGCGCCGTTGCCCTCCCCACTGAAAGCGTCACGGGTACGCTCGACGTCCTGCCGACGTTCACGACCACCGTGTACTCACGCGTCTCGAAGCCCTTTAAGTCGATCCTCACCACGTAGCCGCCTGCGATCAACTGCGGGAAGCGAAACGCCCCGGCCGCGTCGGTCACCGCGGTGATCGATCCCTGAATCAACACCGGGCTCTTGACGATCACCGTCGCCCCGGTAAGAACGGTGCCGTCTTCGGCTTTCACGATGCCGACCATCTCCCCGGTGGTCGAAACCTGGGCCCACAACGGCCCGGCAGCCATCACGGTGGCAACCAGGAGAAAAGCAAACAACCGTTTCCCCGCCATGCCTCCTCCTCTCGAGTGGCACGGTTGAGGCGGCCCCAATTAGCCCCCCGACCACCACTCATCATGAATGATCATCTCGTGAGAATTTACGGCTCGACCCGAGTCTTGTCAAGAGGGGGCTAAGAATGTGTCGCGTCTCAAGATAGATCCATTCCCGAGAATGGGGTGATTCGGTACGAGGTCTCAGCCGGGACGCCAGGCCCCTCAGAGAGCGAGACTCATCTGCTTGTTGCGCCCTATGCGGGTTGCCGGCCGCTCACCGCTCGTTACGATTGCTGGCTTTGGCGGCCTCCGCTCCGCGGCGTGCGTACTCGCGAGACCGTACCTCGTCGCCCAATCGGTTGTACAGGTCGGCGAGCAGGAAGTCGGCAAGCGCAAGCTGCGGTCCGACCGGCTTGCGCTTAAGCGCCTCCTCGACAAGACCAACCGCCTCGTGGAAGCGCTCGCCGCGGTCCAAGTACAGCTTGGCAAGAGTCAGGTAGGGCGTGGGTGCGGCCGGGTTCGCGTCGATCGCGCTCCGTAGCGCCTGCTCCTGCTCGGCGGGCCGGCCGAGCCTTGCGTACGCCTCCGCGAGCGCGTACGCCGTCCGCAGGTCCCTTGGGGTGATCGCAAGCTCCTCGTTGTACGCGGCTACCGCCTCTTCCACCCGCCCCTCGTGCACCAGGATCTGCCCGCGCCAGAACCGGGCACTCGCCACGCGGGGGTCGAGTGCCAGGGCGGCGGTGAGCTCGCGCTCGGCCGTGGCAACGTCACCCCGCCGGAGGGCAAGCGCGCCGAGCTGGACGTGCGCCGGTGCCGAGCGGGGGTTGAGCGCGAGGGTCTTGCGGTACAGCGCGGGCGCGTCCTCGTCCCTCCCTTCCTGTTCCGCGACCATTCCCAGGAGGTAGTAGATGCGCGGGTCCTCCGGCTGGATCCTCTGCGCGGCCTCGAGCGTGCGCTGGGCCTCTCCGGCCCGGCCGGCCGAGAGCAGCGCCGCGGCGAGGGCAGCGCTCACGAGCGGATCGTCCGGCCTCCGTCGAAGGGCCTCCTCGAGGGCGGCGACAGCGTCGCCAGCCCGTCCCTGGCGATGGTACAGGGTGCCGAGCATGGTCCAGGCATCGATGACACCGGGATCGGCTCCGATGACCTCCCGGATCCGCTGCTCGGCCAAGGTCTCGTCCCTGATTGCGACCGCATCCTGAGCCTGGATGAGCAGGTTGTAGATTGGCAGCTTCCGGCGTGGGCTCGGCAGGCTCTCGCCCCTTCGCCAGTCGAGGCCTCCGGCCCCCGCGAGGTACCCGAGTGACCTCAGCTTCGCGATCGTCTCGGCATCCGGGGCACGGCTCGCGGTCTTGGCGTTGCGGCCCAACGATGCCTCGAGCTCGTCGAGCCGCCGTTTCATCTCCGCCAAACGCTCGGGCTTGGCCTCCAGCAGGTTCTCCTTCTGCCCGGGGTCCCGCGCCAAGTCGTAGAGCTCGGGCTCGGACGAGTTGATGAACTGGAGGTGGCGCTCCAGCAGGGAGGTAAGCGTGCTCCATCCGAAGTGGAGGCGAGGGTAGTACGTCTCGGTGTACACCGGCCGCTCGCGGAACGTGCCCGCCCCGCCGAGGAGGGGCCACAGGCTCTCACCCTGTACCTCGGCCGGCCGCCGAATACCGGTGGCGTCTGCCACAGTCGGAAGAATGTCCACAAGAGAGACAACCTCGGGCCGCCGGATACCCCCCGACCGGAGGGCCGGGTGGGTGACGACGAACGGCACCTGCACGGTCGTCTGGTAGACGAACAGGCCATGGTCAATCTCGTCGTGGTCCCCGAGCCCCTCACCATGGTCCCCGGCGAAGATGACCATCGTCCGGCCCGTGAGCCCTGCCGATTCGAGGTAGGCGCCGACGCGGGTCAACTGGGCATCGCTGTACGCAACCTCGGCCAGGTATGGTTCATCCGGGTAGCGCTCGCGGAATGGGGACACCGGATCGTACGGCAGATGGGGGTCGTACAGATGGATCCAGGCAAAGAAGGGTGAGCTCGAAGGCTGATGAAGCCAGGCGAGGGCATCGTCGACCACCGCCCCCCCGCGGCGTCGCACGTCGCCCATCGAGAGGATCTCGGCGGCCGATGCACCGGTGGGTTCGGTGTAGGTGTCAAACCCGCGGTTGAGCCCCCATCGCGCCGACAGGACGAAGGCGCCCACGAACGCCCCGGTGCGATACCCCTTCTCGCGGAAAAGCTCCGCCATCGTGGTGAGACCGGCCGGCACGACGAAGTCCCCGTTGTCCCTCACCCCGTGGTAGACGGGGTAGGTGCCAGTAAAGATCGAGGTGTGCGATGGCAGGGTCAGCGGAGCCGGCGCGGCGCACATCTCGAAGAGCACGCCTCGCGCTGCCAGGCCGTCGACGAATGGTGTCTCGATCCGTTGGTTGCCGTAGGCGCCAAGCCGGTCTGCCCGGATCGTGTCGAGGGTGATCACGAGGACGTTGAGGCGGCCATCGCCCGCCGGCAGCTTCGGGCGGCTGCACGAGGCGAGAAGGAAGACCGCCGCCACAGCGACCAATGAGAGCGACGCGCATACGCCCACCGCTCGTCTCGGCGAATCACACCTCACGGCGGAGAAGGATACATGCGTCGTACCTTCACTACCAGCGCTGGCTGGCGCCCGATCCCCGTACGGAGGCCACACCCGGTTTCACCTCCGGAGCACATACTGGTAGAGCTGCCCACCGTTCTCGCCGATGAACTGCACCGTCAAGCCTGAACCGTCGGCTTCCAGGACGGTGAACCCCGCCTTCTTCTCCGCAACGAACAGGAGTCCCCCGTAGGCCGGCTTCTCCACAGATCGCGCGCCGCCGCCCGCCGCACCGTTGACGAAGAAATGAACTCCCCCCTCCCTCTTCAAGTGCTGAAACAGGTGTTCGTGCCCGCAAAGGTACAGATCCACGTGGTTCTCTTCCAGAATCGGCAGCAGGCGTTTGATGAGCTCGTCGTTGTCCCCGCGCACTGCAGAGTAGACGTGATAGTGCCCGTAAACCACTTTCCACTTCGCCGTGCTCTTTGTTAGCTCTTCTCGCAACCACAACAGCTGCGCTTCCGACAGGAGCACGGTATTCAAGGCGAAGAACTGCACGGGCCCGGCCGTGAAGGTGTAATAGGGAGCCGGCAACCGCCAGGCTACGCCCTTCTGCGAGTAAAGGATCTCGGCCGCCGGGCCGTCGGGAGAGCCCCAGTCATGATTGCCAAGAGAAGCATAGAAGGGGATTCCGAGCCGTGGGTACAACCCCCCCCAGTACTCGTCCCATCGCGAATCAGCCGGACCGTGCGCGCCATCGTCCTGATAGTTGTCCCCGAGTGTGATGCCGAAATCGAAGGGGCGCGCGCGGTGGTACTTGAGCATGGTATCGAACGGCAGCTGTTGCTCCTGGCCGCCGGTGCCGAAATCACTGATCGCCAGCACCCGAATGGGAGCAGACGCAGGTTTCACGGAGAACACAGGCGGCGCATCCCAGAAGAACAAGGGAAGGGTCGCCACTCCCCACCCAGACCATCCCAACCGCTCCTGGGCACGTCCCAGGGTGCGCAGCGCCGCCGAATCGCCGCTCTCCTTTGCGAGGTCAACCCGCTTCTGCAGGAGCCGCGACAGATCGCAACTGTCCACCTCGAGTAGCTCGTTGAGCGCCGCGACGGCTACCTCAGGATCCGGGTGCGAACTGCTCCATCGTTCCAGGGCCTGCCGCAGCAGCGGATCGGGTGTTTCCCTGAGCGTGGCCGACACCCGGCTGATGCATGGATGCCATTTGCCGGAACACTGATTCGCATCCACCAGAGCGATGACGAACTGTCTCACTTTCGGAGCGACACCGTACCCGCCTGATGGGCCGTTGGCCGCCCGCAGCAGCTTCCAGATCAACTCCTCCCGTGCGTCATCGTCCTTCTCTCGAAGGATCGCCGCACCGACCTCTCGCAGTTCCGGCGGGAGCGTGCCGAGCAGCGCGTCCTCACTTGCTCGGGGAACCTGGCTCGTAGGGGTGCCCGCGACCTGTGTGGGCGCCAGGCCCTGCGCCTGCCCGGAACGAGCCTCCCGTCCCTCCCCGAGGTGGACTCTTCCGGATATCAGCAGAACGAACAGGGCCGTGACGCACCGCTTCCACCTTGTGTTCATGACGATCTCCTATGCCGCTCCGCCCCGGTGGACGCTCAGCGGCTCCGCGTACACCCGCTTCTCCGTCTGACGAGTCCGCAGGTTTGCCGGTTTCTTCTCGGTCGGCAGCACTCTGGACATTCGGCTCGCGCTCAAACTCGTCGAAACCAGGGCAGGACCCGCTGGAACACGGACCCTGCCTGACAGCAACCTACTTATCATCCTTATCTTCGTCCGAATCCTCGTCCTTGTCCTTGTCGGACTTCTCCTTGTGAAGCTTGCCGAAAACCCGGGTGTCAAGGTTGAACAACGAGGTCTTGAAGTCCTTGCCCTGGGCCAGCGGACGCAGGTCGGAGACACGGAAGCTCAGCGTCCGTGCCGTCGAGAGTTTCATGGACGCCAGTGGGGCTCCTGAGAGCTGCGGCGTGAAGTCCCACACCGCGCCCGTGCCATCCTGCCCATTGTCCGCATTCGTGATCTCCGGAACTCCCAGATCCGACTCAAGCGTGAGCACCCGTACCTTCACCGGCCCCTCGACCGTGTCCTTCGAAATGTTCTTGAGCCGCGCCAACACGCTCAGAGTCCCCTTGACCCGATCGAAATCCGGTTTCGACAGCTCCAGCGTCACGGACTTGGAGATATCCTTCAGGTCGGCAAGATCGGCAGCACCGTGCTTGACGGCCGCCCCTTCCACCTTCACCGACGCCGACCAGAGCTGCGCAACCCCGGTGTGATTGTCCACCCAGGTCGGATGAAACGAACCGTCCGAATCGACCGCCAGGCCGGACGTGTGACCACCGCTGACGAAGAAAGAATCGATTCCGACATACACCGAGACGAGGGAGGCCGTGTCGTCGCTGGACGCGCCGCCTCTGAGGTCCCACGGAATGGCTTGCGGATACGAGTTAACGAAATCCGTCACCGGAACGCTGGCGGAAAACGTCTCGCCGCCGTCCAGAGAGGCGGCCGCGCGTATCCTCCAGCCGAGGTTGTCCTTGGCCTCCCGGCGGTCGTACCAGGTGACCACCACGACGCCATCCTTGTTCACCGCGACCGAGGGAAGAAGGTGGTCCGGCCCCTTGTCGCCCTTCTCCGGCGAACGGTCGTCGTTGATCGTCGCGGGCTTCGACCACGTTTTGCCCTTGTTCGACGAGTATGAAAGTCGAATCTGGATGCGGTCCGAGACAACCTCCGGGTACACCACATACAGCCGGTCTTTGAACGCCTTGCTGCCGGGATCGACGGCCAACTGCCCCAGCATTCCCCCTTCGGACCGGCTCCGGTCCACTCTCCAGTCCGCAACCTTCTCCGATTTGCTGAACCTCTCTCCCCCGTCTTTCGTGCTGATGACGTAAAGTTCGCCGTTCGGCCCGACGGTGGGTTCCTGCTCCAGGCTCTGCTGCCGGCCTTTCTTCGTGAGACCGAACATGACCACGAACGTGCCATCCGAAAGCACCGCTCCGGTGCCCACACCGGCAATCTCCGTCCCTTCCGGGTACTCGGCGTGGACCGGTCCGAGAAAGGTCTTGCCACCATCGAGGGAGCGGAAGATCTGCAGGCTTGCTCCGCTCCTGGACGCGGAGATGTCCTTGACGGAGCCTTGGCCCACGATGTAGATGCGCCCGGTGTACTTGCCGCTCGTCCTGTCGACGTCGATGTATTCACGGTCAATGAACTGGAACCGGGCCGATTCGGCAAAGGTGCGCCCTCCATCGGTCGACTTGTAGACAACGGTCCTCGCCTCGTCTCGGGGCGCGTCGGGTTCGGGGTCTTTCGGCTTGTCGAGGTCTTTGATGACCAGGGCCACGACGTAAACGGTGTCCCCGTGGGCGTACACGGCCGTGGGGTCACCGTTCACCTTGCCCTCCGTCACCTTGAGCGACGGGTCCCAGGTCTTGCCACCGTCAAACGAGACGTAACAGTACTGGTGACACAGCGTGCCTATGTCCTTGGGATACACCATCGAGCAGGTGATGAGCCGGCCGGCGTGCTCGGGATCGCCAACCGCGAGATTCTCGTAGTTGGGCAGGTCGGGAAAAGCCTTGCTGACCTGTACGGTGGGCCCCGTCACGATCCGCACCTTCCCGCGGTGGACGCTTTGAGCGTCCGCACGCTGAGCGGCCAATCCGGACAGCGCACCGATCAACAGCGCCCCAAATGTGAACCTCCAGCTCCGAAGAGTTCTCACACCCACCTCCCTAGTGTTGGTTGTCGCCGATGGTGGAGCGAACTTTGACGACGCGCGCGTGCCCCACAGGAGCTGCTTCTCCATCCGCATGATTACTTGCGAGACGCATCCCGTTCGGTACGCAGCGCGTCCCAGCGCTTGTACTGCGGACCCTTACCGGGGTCCGGATCGTGCACACCTCGCAGCCAATAGTTGAACCAATCGACGTTGCGGTCGTACACGACGAGGCGGTGCACAGGCTGGTGCTTGATGTGGCCCTCACCGGGGAAGATCCACATCTCGACCGGCCGGTGATGATCGCGCATCTCCCAGTACTGTTGGAGCGCGATGACGTACTCTTCATCTGGCGCGTTCATCAGAAGCGGCGCGGTGATGCGCGCTGCGTTGAGCGCCGGCGACATCTGCTGCCACTTGGGCAGGTTCGCTTCGTACGGCGGTCCTTCGAGATCCCACGCCTTGAACATGGTGTTCCAGCTCTCGCTCTTGAGGTAGTAGAAGAGCGGATCGCGAGCAGAGCCGCCGTCAGCGATGGCTGCGGCAAAGATGCTTGAGTGACTGATTGCGTAGTTCGTGATCTCTGACCCGTGGCTCAGCCCGCTGATCCCGACCCGCTCCTTGTCAATGAGGCCACGCCCGGCGAGCTCGCCGACGATCTGCTCGATGCCGTCGAGTGGCGATTGCCAATCGAGTATGGTGACCTCGAACGGTTGCACCTGGTCGAGCGTAATCGGAACGTAGGACGTGTTGTAGATGTCGAGCGCGAGGACCATGAAGCCGTTCGCCGCGAACACGTCCACCGGATACTCGTCGCCCACGGCGCCCCGGAGGAAGCCGTGCGCACGGTACGTGGTGATGGCCAATGGATACCTTGCGCTGGGACGATAGCCCAGAGGGTATGTCAAGACCCCGTACATGACGTCGCCGTGCTTGTTCGTCCAGACCAGCTTCTCGGTGGGCGCCTTTTCCAACCGGTTGAAATCGGGGTTGAGATCGGTGAGTACGTCCACTGCGCCCGTGTCGAGGTGCACGAGCGCCAGATCTTGCGGCCTTTGACTGGATTCAATCGTGCAAACGGCCACGGAGGCAGCTTTCGCGAACGAGCACGTATCTAGGTACGCTGAGACCTTCGTCAGTTGTTGCGACTGGCTGGTGGACGGATCGGCGACGAAGAGGTTCTGATCGGTGTAGTCGGTCGCTCGCAGAAAGTAGATGCGACGGCCGTCGGCCGACCAGTCGAGCTGCCTGATCGGTTCCTCCGTCAGCGGTGAAAGACGAGTGATTTCCCCTCCCTGAGGTGGAACCGAATAGATGGCATGCTGCTCACTGGGTTTTCCTTTCGCCTTTGTGGTGGCGCAGAAGGCCTCGCGCGCTCCATCGGGAGACAGTGTGGCGAAGACCGCGAAGCGGAGATCCGGGATGCCACGCGTCAGGACATCGGGAACGTAGGTGGAGCCGGGTGCCGTCGGCTGCGGCCGCGCGGCACCGGTCCGGACGTCCACGTCGTACCCGGTCCGGACCTTCTTGGCGCTGAAATCCGGCCGGCCCAGCCACGGTGCAAACTGGTTTATCTTCTCCTGGGTCCACGACGGGTAGCCAAGCGCAAATAGGTATCCGTTGCGAAGCTCCTCCTGCGCCGTTCGCTCCGTTTCTGCAGTGGCCTGCTCGACGGCGACATACGCAACGCCGATGCCGTTCGGGCGAAAATCGACGAGCTCGCCGCTGCCCACCACAATCGGCGTGTCTGATCCCCTCAAGGTCAACCGGTGGACCGCAACGCGTTCCCGGTCTTTCCGGACGTAGCAGAAGGCGTCGCTATTGCCGGACCACACCGGAGGGTACGTCGTCCATTCGCCCGCGTCACCCCAAATCGGTTGACCGCCATCGCCCACGACGATGCTTTGGTGTCTCGTCGCGACCTCGATGAGAAACCACTGGTTCGAATACCCGTTGGTCGCGGGATCGGCTCGTCGCACTTGATAGACGACGAATCGCCCGTCTGGCGAGACGCTGACGCCGCCCACGTCGCGCAACGTAAGAAGATCCATCGTGGTCACGGGCCGCGCGTTTGTGGGAGCGGTAACGCAGACAGCAAGAGAACTCGCGATGACAACGCTGGCAAACCAAGAAGACTGAACGTTCATGGCCAGACCCTCCGGCGTGCGGGTTTCCGCACTGACGACGGTTGCACGTCTCGACCTTTATGCCCGCGTCACGAAAGTGATCGCCGGCACCTTCATTCCTGTTTTTTCACGCCCGCGGTTGACAGATGCGCATCGAACCAACCGATGACTCGGTTCCAGTAGTCCACGGCGTTTGCCGCGCTCCAGGTGCCCTCCCAATGGTCCTCACCGGCGTATTTGGCATACACGACTTCCTTCCCCAGACGTCGGAGGGCGACGAAAACCTCGTCCGACTGCAGGGTGATCAGATCCAGGTCCCCTTGTACGATCAGCAGTGGCGTCTCCACGCGGTCCAGATAGAACAGCGGAGAGTTTTCGATGTACCTGTCCCTGACTTGCCATGGCGTGCCGACCATTCCCCCCTGGCCGGTCTCGGACCAACCGATCCAGCCGGCTCCCCCACTCTTGTCTATCACGCCATAGAAGCTGATGAGGTTGGCCGGTCCGGCGCTGTCGACCGCCGCCTTGAAACGAGTCGTTTGCACGATCAGCGAGAGTGTGGAATAGCCGCCATAGCTGTGCCCCATGACCCCGAGTCGGTCGGGGTCAGCGATTCCCAGATCAATGGCGCGGTCCACTCCGGGCATGACTGTCTTCAACAGGTCCTGCATTGGGGTGCCTTTGCGGAGGGGCGTGTCCGGCAAAAGGACGGCATAACCCCGGGTCGCGAGAATCTGCAGGTTTTCGACCCCAGAGCCAGACAAGCCGAAGCGATACGCGCCTGCCGAACGATAGGACCCTCCGTACACGTTCACGATGAGCGGATACCGTTTGCCTTCCTCGTAGTTGGCGGGCAAGAGCAGGGCCCCGCGCAGCGGCTGCCCGTCGACTCCCCTCCACTCGATAATCCGGCTCTTGCCGAAGGTCAGGCTCTCGATCTGTGGGTTGATACGCGTCAAGCGCCGGCGGTCGACAAGTTTGGGCCCCGACACCCAGATGTCCTCCGGGTGCTGCGCGTCCTGCGAGACGTACGCCAGAGTCTTGCCGTCGCGGCTCACGTCCGCATGGAAGATGCGGTCACCGCTTGAGTATCGAGGTTCCTCAAACAGGAGTGTTGCGGCGCCACCCGACACGTCGACCCTGTAGAACCCAACGTCCTTCGTCCGCTCGTGCCTCGTCATCACGATCATCGACCGGCCATCGGGCGACCAGAAACGGCCGCCACCCACGGGAGCGAGGACTTCCAGGACGACGCGATCCGGGATGTCGGCGATCTGTCTGAACGTTGCCTGCGCTGGGGATGCTGCCCAGATCTTGGCGGAACCGACCCTCCCGTACTGTTCGCTGCTGAGGAGGATGACGAGTTGTCCGCTGGCGTCCCAGAGTGGGGCCCGGTGATCGTCGCTGAAGGGCGGATGCGTGCCGGCGGTGAGGTTCCACGGCTCCCCGCCGTTTCTGGAGACAACGTAGCAATCGCCATTCTCCGAAGTCGTGTACGCCAATGAGCCGCTGTCGGGCGCCCAACTTACTGAGATCCCGTAGTCTTGCTTGAGTTTGGGAACCAGAACCCGCGCCTGTTGATCGGCAAGCGAAAGGACTCTGAGCTCGTACACGGGCTGCTGTGTGTTTTCCTCGATTCCTTTCCAGTTCAGGTAGGCGAGGTGTGTGCCATCCGGGGAAACCCAATACCCGAGGGGCTTGATGCCGCTCGCAACGTGCCTGACGTTTCCTGTGGCGACCTCGATCAGGGCGAGATCGCCAGCATAGCGGTTCATCCATGATTCGGCCGCTACCGGCTTTTCTGACGGCGCACCGGTGGCGCCTTTTTCGTCCGCCGCGGGCGAGCTGAATACCGTGACCGTCACCCCAGTCGGTTTAGTTGCCTTCGACGCGGCCTGGGAAGGAGGGCTAAGCAGGTCTGCCGCCTGTTCCACGGTCATGCCTTCGGGCAGTACCTTGGCCAGAACGAACCGGCTGTCGGGAGTCCAGCGGACCACCTGAAAGTTGAAGAACGGGCGCGCAATCGCATCCGAGAGTTGGCGGATCTTCCCATTTGCTCTTTCCCACAGCCAGACGTGAAATGTGCCGCTCCGATCGGAATAGAACGCGAGGTACTTTCCGTCCGGCGACCAAACCGGACTCGAGCTCGTGCCTTTTCCCTCGGTCAGGTTTCGAGACTGGCCTGACCTCGTGTTCGTCATCCACACGTCGCATCCCAAGCCTTCCGTGAAAGCACCCGTGCGGGTGTAGGACGAGTAACGTTCATCCTGTGTGCTTTCCAGTTTGCGGTCGTCCTTGAGGGTGTAGGCCACCAACTCACCATTGGGAGACATCGCGATAGGCATGCGATTCGCGAGCGCCAGTGCGCCGAGGGCATCCTCGATCTTCAGAGGTACCTGGGCGGGCCCCGCGAAACCGGTTTGGCAAACCAGTGACAGCAATGCAAGGAAGAACAAACTGCAGGTTACGACGGCCTTTCGGTACATGACTCCTCCCTTTGTGTTTCTTTTCCCGAGGTTTCTCAGGAAACGCCCCGGGCGCCGCGCTGGGGTGACTCCCCCGCCTCCCGAAAGCCCGCCCGCCAGCGAAGATGACCCTGTTGCGTCTCTTGGCGGTCGCCAGCTCCCTCCGCGGACGACGGCGTCGAGCCGCCGGGACGAAGCGGACCCCGTCACGATCCTCCCGCCGGTTTCGCGTTCTTGACCTTCTCGTCCAAGAAGGCGATCACCCGTTTCCAGTAGTCCACCAGGTTTGCCCCCTTCATCAGGACGTGGTCTTCCGCGCCGTATCGCAGGTAGATGGCCTCTTTGCCCAGGCGCTGGAGCCCCACCCACACCTGGTCGGAGAAACGGACGATCCCCTCGTCGTCGGCGCCGGCCTGGACGATCAGAGGCGTCGTAATCCGGTCGAGATAGAACACAGGAGAGTTCTCGACGTAGCGCAGCGGTACTTCCCAGGGTGGCGCGCCCATGCCGCCTCCGGCGCGCTCAAGCCACGGGATCCAGCCTCCGGTGCCGGCGTAGCTCATCGAGCCGTAGAACCCGACAAGGTCACCGAACCCGGCGTTCATCACTGCAGCCTTGAACCGGCCGGTCTGCGCTATGAGCGCCAGCGTCGAATAGCCGCCGTTGCTCTGGCCCATCACCGCGAGGCGGTCCGCGTCAGTGATCCCGAGCTCGACAAGCCGGTCGATCGCGGGCATCACCGCCTTGAGCAGGTCCCTCGCCGGCGTGCCGGTGCGGACCGGGATGTCCGGCCACACCACCGCGTACCCGCGGGTGGTGAGCATGTGCATGTTGTAGGCGGAGATCCCGACGAGACCGAAGTGGTGCACCGCGCGGGACCCGGAGTCGCTGGCATACACCCACACCACCGTGGGGTAGCGCTTCCCTTCCTCGTAGCCCGCCGGGAGGACCAGCGCGGCGCGTAGCGGCTCCCCATCGAGGCTCCTGAAGTCGACCACGCGCCCCTCGCCGAACACGTACTGGCCGAGCTGCGGATTGATGGCGGTGAGTCGGCGCTGCTCGCGCAGCCCGGCGCCGGCGACCCAGAGGTCCGGACTCTCGTCGGCGCTCTGAGCGAGGTAGGCTACCAACCTCCCATCTGGTGATGGCACCGGACCCTCGAACGAGACGCCGATCCTCTTGTCCTCCTCAGAAATCCTGTCGATTCGGCCCGTCTCGGTATCCACCCTGCAAAAACCGGCTTTTCTGGACGTCTTGTCGCGGGTGCAGATGATGAACGACCGGCGCCCGTCCGGTGTCCAGAGAGCATTCCCCGAGGCGTTCCCGATGATCTCTTTCACCTCGTACGGCGCCTCACCGGTGAGAGGCTCGATCGTGCCGGTCGCCAGCGTTCCCTTCCAGACGCGGTCCTTGCCGAGGACGTAGAGGTGCGCGCTCTCCGCGTCCCAGCGCGGCGGCACGAAGTCGGTGTCGATGGAACCCTCGGTTTTGCCGGCAAACGCGCGCGGCTTCCCGCCAGCGACCGACACCGCGAAGAGCTCACCCCCGCCGCCCATCGCCCCCATCACGTCCGTGATGCGATCCGCAGGGGTCTCCCGCGGGAACGCCGCGGTGTACGTGAGCCAGCGCCCGTCCGGCGACCAGGCAATAGCGCCGGAGAACACCTGAAGGACGTCAGTGACGAGGTCCCGGGAGACACCCGTCGCCAGATCGAGGACGACGATCGTGTGGCTGGGGCCAGCGAAGTTGGCGGGCCCCAGCGCGCGGGCGTCCATGTACGCGAGCTGGCGTCCGTCCGGGGAAAGCCGGGTGGCCGCCGGGTGTACGCGGCGAGCCAGGATCCGCGCCTTTCCGCTGGCGACGTCGATCACAGCGATGTCGCAGAGAAGCTGCTGCGCGAACCCGCCCTGCGCCGCCTTCCGGTCTTCCTCTTTCGGCGGCTCCGGGGGCGAGCGGAAGATGACCACGGTGGATCCCGGCTCCTTGTCCTTGACCTCGGGCCCGCCCCTGCCCATCGCCGGCTCGAGCTCTTTCTCGCTTACCCCTTCCGGCGACGCCTGCACGACCAGCGCCCGGCCATCCGGCGTCCACAGCGGCGTCACGTATCCCATCCAGGCACGCGTGACCGTCTCGCTCGCGCGCCGTACCGTGCCGGTGCCGCGATCCCACAGCCAGACTTTCGAGGCGCCGTCGCGGTCGGAGCAGAAGGCCAGCAGCTTTCCGTCCGGCGACCACGCCGGCGCCCAGTTGTTGCCCTCGGTGCCGGTTAGGTTGCGCGACTCGCCGCCCCGCGTCGGCGTGAGCCAGACATCGCACCCCTCGCGCAGGTACGTTCCCTGATGGGTCTTGCGACCAGAGCTCTCCTTCTCGTCGGCCACCCGCTGCCGCGGGTCGCACACCACGGAGGCGACCAGCTCGCCGTCGGGAGAGAAGGTTGCGTGTACTCCCTGGACCTGGAAGCCCAGGGCCCACACAGCATCCTTGATGTCCAGCGGGCGAAGCGTGCGCTCGGCCTGCACCGGCGGTGCGATGAGCGCAGCGCCGACGAGGTACGTCCACACTAAGGTCCTATTCCGGCTGTTCATGAAGCTCCTCCCTTGAGGTAACGATCGAACCACGCGAGCACCCTTGTGACGGCGTCAACCTGGTTGGCTCGTTTCCAGGTGCCCTCCCAGTGGTCTTCCCCCTCGTACCTCACGTAGGTGACGGTCTTCCCGAGACGGCGCAGCCCGGTGAACACCTCGTCGGCCAGGTAGAAGGACACCGCCCGGTCCTCCTTCCCGTGGATGATCAACAGCGGCGCCTGGACGCGATCGAGGTAGAAGATCGGGGAGTTCTCCAGGTACCGCTCGCGGAACTCCCAGGGGCTTCCCCCCATCCGTCCCTGCCCGCTCTCCGACCAGGCGAGACCGTAGTTCGTGCCGTCGGGGGAGAGCTGGCCGTAGCCGCCGACCAGGTCGCCAAGCCCGGCGCGCATCACCGCCGCTTTGAAACGCGGGGACTGCACGATCAGCGAGAGGGTGCTGTAGCCGCCGTAGCTGTGGCCGGTGACGCCGATGCGCTTCGGGTCGGCCACCCCGAGCTCAACGGCCCTGTCGATGCCAGGCATCACGCTCTTCATCAGGTCCACCATCGGCGTCCCGAGGTTGAGCTTCGAATCGGCGAGAAGGAGCGCATACCCCCGGGTGGCGAAGAGCTGGAGGTTCTCGACCGCAGCGATGGCGTATCCGAACCTGTTGAGATCGTTGGAGATCGAGCTTCCCCCGTAGACCTTCACAACGAGGGGATACAGCTTGCCCCGCTCGTAGCCCGCAGGGTAGACGAGCGCACCGCGCATGGTCTCACCGTCGAGACTGTGCCACTCGATGATTTCGGCCTTGCCAAGTACCCGACCCGTGAGCGCGGGCGCGACCTGGCTCACCTTCCGCGGCCGCGCCAGGTCACCGCCCAGCACGAACAGGTCAGCCGGGTTGAGGGCGTCTTCGGCGATGTAGGCGACCCGCGTCCCATCGGGCGAGATCCCCGGTTCCGTTCCGTATCCTCCGTAGCGCTTGTCCTCTTCGAAAAGCAGCGAGACGGCACCCGTCTGGAGATCGACGGTCGCGAAGCCGACGCGCTTGCTCCCCGGGCTCGACGTCATCACAACGCCCGAGCGGCCACGATCCGGAGAGAACAGCGCTTGCCGGTGCGGGGCAATGATATGGAGCTCGTGGTCAGGGAGCGAAGCGAACGCCGCCGCCCGTGAGCCGTCCGCGGCGGCACGCCAGACGACACCCTTGCGAGTGAAAAACAGGTTCTGGCCTGCGGGATCCCATACCGGTTGATCAACCTCTTCGAGACCCAGCGGATCGGCCGGGGGATTCTGTGCGACGCGCCGGGGCGTACCGCCCGCACGCGACACGACGTAGATCTCGTCCGTCGCGAGCGGCCCTGCCGTGCGGTAGGCGATCGTGTCGCCGGTGGGCGAACAGCTGAAGGAGCGTCCGAACAGGTCGAGGCGAACGTCCGACGCGACGACGCGCGATGCGCCCGTCTTAAGATCCTGCGCGACGATCTCGAACAGGTATTGGCCCGACCCGGGTTTCTCTGCACGCGTTAGCACCGCGTACGCGAGCGTGGTTTGGTCGGGCGCGAGGGCGTAGCTCCCGATACGGAGGCCCTTCAACAGCCTACGCAGGTTCCCTGATCTGACATCGACCAAACCGAGATCCCTTCGGAGGTAATCGAGGTTCACCTGGTCCGTGTTCGGCACCGACCCTGGTGTCGATGGGTCGAACTCGAAGACTCTCGCGGTGACGCCACCCTTCGAGTCCGAGGCCGTTGCCTTTCCTTTGACGAGCGCGGCATACCCCTCCCGCCCCAGGTCGCCGGGGAACAGCGACGCGACCACCGAGTGCCCGTCCGCGGCCCAGTGCAAGCCGGCGTAACCCTCCCGGACGTCGGCATCTCCGGTTTGGCGCAGGGTGTCTGAGGAGCGCTCCCAAACCCAAAGCCGTGCCGGTCCTATCGTCCCCTTGCTGCCTCTGTCGGAGAGGAACGCCAGGTACCGCCCGTCCGGGGACCAGCTCGGCCCCCAGTTGTTTCCGATGCCGCCGGTGAGGTTGCGACGGGCGCCGGTCTCGAGATCGCTGATCCAGATGTCGGACGCGATGCCGGGCCACGCAACACCGGTTCGGACAAGCTCATCGTCGTTGATCGCCTCACGCCGCCTGGCGTTGTCCGTGACGACGTAGGCGAGGAGGCGATTGTCCGGCGAGAACGCCGGGGGCGAGTAGGCGGCGACGGTGGGCGCCTCGAGAATTTCCTCCACGGAGAGAGGCGCTGGCCGCGGCATGGGAGTCTCTGCGAGCGCTCCATAGACCACGAGCGAAGAAAGCACGAGGGTTCCGACGGCATAAAGCGAATGGCGAGGTCTCATACAGGTAAGCCTCCCTTCGGTAGCGGGTTCAGTTTCGGCCTCAAGGTCCCTAGAGAATCGGCTTTCCCCCGTCAGCGCGGTTGTGTTCCTCCCAGTACCTTGGCTTCCACGGAGATCAGGCTGTCAAGGCGAAGGTTGGCGTCGAGCTTGAAAGGTGCCAGGTCGTTCAAACGGAACCGCAGTCGTTTTGGCCGACTCGTCTCGCCGGGCGAAAGCCGCCCTCCTTTGAGCAAGGCGCTGAAGTCCCACACCGCACCGGCGCCGCCGAGGCGGTTGTCCGCCTCGAGCACCTCGGGCACGGCGCTCCCTGACCTGAGGGAGACAACGCGGACCGTGACGGGACCGAGAATCGGCTTGTCCGACGTGTTGGTGAGCGCCGCGTCGAGGGCGACGACGCGCTGCGCCGGATCGTAGTCGGTGTTCGCGAACTCCACCGCGACGCTCTGGGTCACGTCCGTGAGGGCCGCAAGCTCCGGGGAGCCGTTGACTGCGGCCTCTTCATCCACCCGCACAGCCGCGGTCCAGACCTGGGGAACGCCGGTGCGGTTGTCCACCCAGACCGGGTGGAAGCGGCCGTCTGCAGTGGCGGCCATGCCGGTCGTGTCGGCCGCCGTGAGGAAGTCGATCCACTGCGGTCCGATGTCCATCGTGATGTTGCCGCCCCGCGCGCGGGGGCGGTGATGTCCACCCCCGTGGCTGTACGCCATGATCGGGACGTATCCCCCTGTTGGGTCCTTCTGCGCCTGCTCGGACACCCGGACGCTGGGGGTGAACGTCTCGCCGCCGTCGAGGGAGGCGGAGAAGCGCAGGCGCCACCCCGAGAGGTTGTCGGCGCTCTCGCGCCTGTCGGACCAGGCCACACCGACCACACCCGAGCGGTTGACGGCGACCGCCGGCAGCATGTGGTCCCGTCGGCGCTCGCGATCCGAGGGGGACTGGTCGTCGTTCACGACGATCGGCTTCGACCACGAATCGCCTTTGTCCGAGGAGTGCGACAGCAGCACCTCGCACCGCCCGGATCGGCGGTCCGGCCAGGTCAGGTAGAGGCGGTCCCGGAAAGGTCCGCCGCTGGTGTCAACGGCGAGCACGGGCAGGCCAGGCGTCCACCCGATGCACCCGTGCCACTCGCTGACGATGACCGCTTTCGAGAAGGTGTCGCCGCCGTCGGTGGAACGGACCAGCTTCAACGCCCCGTCCGCCTTGGAGAAATCCTTGTTCGAGAGGTTCTTGCGGTCGTACCACTCGTAGAACGAAGCGACGTAGGTGCCGTCCGAGAGGACCACGCCGTTGCCCGTGCCGAACGCCATGTGCTCGCCGTCGGGAAGGAGCTTCTTCGGCGAGGAGAACGTCACGCCGCCGTCGGTCGAACGGAAGAAGGTGAAGACGATGCGCTCGTCCCCGTCCACGGTGGGGTCGCGGACGGCGTTGCCGTGCAGGTAGAGGTGCCCCCGCCGCGGGCCCGAGGTGCGGTCCACCGCCAGATACTCGCGGTCGATGAACGGCAGCACCACCGGCGCCGACCACGTCCTTCCCGAATCAGCGGAACGGTAGACCAGCATCTCGTGCTCCGCCGCAGACTCGTAATGAAGTGGCAACGCCGAGAGATAGGCCGTCCCGCCCAGACCGAACATGCAGTCCGGGTCCCCAACGAAGGTCGTGCGATCGACCTCCAGGGTGGGCGCCCAGCTCTTTCCGCCGTCGAACGAGCCGTACGCGATGACGTGCCGGGAGGCGTCCCGGGCGTCGAATATCATCGCGCACGCCAGGAGCGTGCTCGGATCGGTGGGGCTTGCCGAGACGACAAGCTCATGGTGCAGCCTCTTCCCGTGCGCGGCGCTCACCTGGACATTCGGCGAAACCTGAATCGCGGACTGCTGGGCTCGCAACCCCGCCGGGAGCACAAGCACTGCTGCAGAGATCACAAGTGCACGCAGGTACGGGTCTCGACAGGTCACGGAACACCTCCTCGTTCGATGGGTGATCACCACCCACTCCAACGGTCACAACGGGCTGGCAAATGAGTGTGGCGGCCACGACCGCTGTCGTTGACGATCTCGTGGCCGTATCCTCCTCGTGCGGCCGTCGGCACGTTCTCTACGGCGGAGCTATTGCCCTTCCAACATCCCGAACACGTGAAAGTGCGTGTCGGGGGTCTTCGTTGGATTCACGAGCTTGAACCGCAAGACGACGGGGGCCGTGAGTGCCCCGGGCGCCAGCGACTCGAGACCCCGAAGGGCGGCGTCAAAGGAAAAGACGGCGCCCACGCCGGTCTTGCCATTGGCCGCGTTGAGAACCGCAGGGGCCAACTCCTTGTGTTCGTCCCCCATGCCGCTGCCGAAACCGACGATCTCGAGCGTGATCGGCGGGTAGATGGGTTTCGACGATTTGTTCTTGAGGCGGATGGAGACCTCAACGGTGCCCGCCTGCCAATCAGTCCGGGCAGGGTCAAAGACCAGGTCAACACGGTCGAGGACCTTGGTCTGCACCCGTTGAGGCGGCTTGGCGGCGGTCGCAACCGGGGTCGGTGTCGGCACGCCCGGCACGGGCGTCGGCGGCGGTTCGGGCACCTCGACCCGGATCGGCGCGGTGTAGAGCTGGAAGGTCCCGCTGCGGGAGTCGGGCCAGAGCGGGAAGAACGTCCCAGCCGGGTCGGCGGTCATCCCGATGTAGTCGCCGCCGGCGCCCCAACGTAGGTAGGCCGAGAGGAAGACGAGGCGACCCACACCCTCGTGCTCCCACGAGTCCGCGTGGACGGCCACGTTGCCGGGACCCTTCTGGAGCGAGGGCTCCGAGGATACCGGCAGGGACGGGAGGAAGGTCTCGCCCCCGTCCAGCGAGGCAGTGAAGAACGCCTCGTAGCGACTGCCGTCGGGAGAGTTCCTCGTGTCGAGCCAGAGTGCTCCAAGGACCCCCGCCTTGTTGACGGCGACTACGGGTTGAAACTGACGTGAGCCTGCTGGCACGTTGGGGTCCAGAATCCTTGGAGGGCTCCACGTCACGCCACGGTCCGTCGAGTGCGAGAAGAGAAGGCGGGTCTTGCCGAACCTCGAGTCGGTCCACGCAAAATAAATCCGGTCCCGATACTTTCCGCCCGACGCGTCGGCGGCCACGGAGGGGAAGGTGCCCTCGCGTCCCGAGTCGGGGTCGTCGCGGTCGTACACCTGCGTGTGGATCTTCCGCCGCGCAGAGAACGTGACGCCGCCGTCGTTGGAGCTGACGAACCAGTTGTTAGCTTCGACCTTTCCCTTCTCCTTACGCTTCTCCGGGAGAAACTCGAAGTCCCCGAAGGGAACGATGAGGGTGCCGTCGGAGAGGACCACCGGCGTGTAGCTGTTGATTCCGATCGTGCCTCCTCCGTTGGCGGCCTCAACCGGGCCGGTGAACGTCAGTCCGTCGTCGTCGGAGCGGAACACGCCGACGCGGTAGACTGGGTAATCCCAGAGCGTCGAGATGTAGATGCGGCCGGCGAACCTGCCCAGGGTGTTGTCAACCACCACCTGCTCATGGTCGTGGGAGCAGCAAACCACCTGGGTTTGCTGCCACGATTTCCCACCGTCGGTGGAGCGGTAGATGTGCATCCCGCCACGGGGCCTGTCCTTTTCGTCTGTGACCGAACCGGAGGCTAGGCCGATGAACAACGCGGTGCCGTGGGGAGTGAAGGCCACCTGTGGGTCAGCGCTGCCGAACTGGAACTGCTCGGAAAAGTCCACCCAATGCCAGGTGATTCCGCCATCGTGGGTCACGAAAACGCGGTTCGCCCACCCACCCTCAGGTCGCGCGGCCGTGATCGAGGCCCCGACCAGGTTCTTGCGGTCGAGGGGGTTGGCGGCAATGTGTGTTTCAACGTGGGGGATGTCGCCGTCACGGCTCACGAGGTAGTCAGGGCCAAGCACAATCCTCGGCCCGGGCGCCCCAGCGAAAACCGCCGAGGCCGTCACAACGCACGTTAGAAGTGCGATTACTTGTTTTCTCACTTCGCCACCTCCGTCCAGTGAACAAAGGCCGGGAGGCCTGGCGGCCGCCCGGCCGGTCAGATTGCGGCGTGGGACTTGGCCCGCGCCGCGACCCTAGAAGCTCAAGCGGAGTCCGAGCCTGATCTGCCGCGGCGTGGTGACGGCGTACGGCTTGCCGAACGCCGACACCACCTCGCCCTGTTCCGCGGATTCCTTCGAGTAGCGCGCGCTGACGGTGTTCTGGATGTTCGTGTTGAAGTCGATGGCTGCGTTGAGGGCGTTGGTTACGTCGACCGAGGCGGTGAGGATCGTCCCGCCGAGCTTGAAGTCCTGCGCAAGCCTGAGGTTGACCAGGGCGTGGCTGTCCTCCCTGCGGGCATCTTTGGGCTCGAGATAGACCCCGTAGGAATAGTACGGGTCGCTGCACGAAAACCCGGGGAGTTGGTAGCAGTAATCCTGCGCGCCGTAGGCCCGTCCCGCGAACCAGCGCACGTCGGCTGAGGCGGTGAGGTTGAACGGGAACGTGTAGCTGCCCCGCACCTTGAAGTTCCAGGGGCGGTTCTGGCTCAGGTTGCCCTTGGTGAAGAACGGGTTCTTCTCCCAGTTGGGGTCGGTGTCGACGCCGTTGCTGCACAAGCTCAAGATCCCGCACTCGTTGTTGTCCTTCGTCCCGACGGTGCGCTCGAGGGTGAGCGAAGCGTCGAGGAACAGGCGCGCGGTCGGTTGGCCGCGAAGCTCGATGATGAACATGTTCGTCTTCTGGTAGTTGAAGTCACGGTTGCCGAGGGCGAACGCGCGCGGTCCACCCCCGGTAACCTTGTAGTAGGTGAAAGTGCGTCCCGTGAAGCTTGAAGTATATGTGACCGGCTCGTAGGTGACCTGGTTGGCGTACTGGGTCAACACGACGTAGTCGGTCGTCTTACGGTAGATGTAGTTCGCCGACAGCGCCCAGCCGCGACCGAGCTCCTGGTCGAACCCCACGTTGGCGATGTCGGTGTGCGGCCCCTTGATCCCCTTCTCCACGGGGATCGCCTGGCTGTCGAAGACGGACGTGATGTTCTCGGGTCGGATGACAAAGTCCTTGATCGCCTGCCAGTCCCTGGGATCGAAAACCTGGTCGGTGAAGACACCGTAGTAGGTGATCGGGTCGAAGCCGGTGCCGGCGTAGGTGCCGGGGCCGTAGGTCGGCACCTTGTCGAAGTAGCGGCCCAGCGAGACGCGTCCGATGCTGCGGCCGTTGCCGGCGAAGTCATGCACGAGGCCCAGCCGCGGTGCGACCTGAGTGAACTCGAGCAGGGTCTTGTCGGTGTTCAGGTCGTACGTATTGGGTTTGTCGTAGCGGACGCCAAGCGAGACCGTTGTGCGGCCAAAGCGCACGCGATCCTGAATGTATACACCGGTCCGTTTCAGGCCGGCGGCGACACGCGTGTTGTAGCCGGTAATGCCCTGGACGTAGGTCATCGCCCCTACCGGGAACAAGTACAAGAACGCGTTGCCGGACGTGATGAAGTTCGTCCTCTGCCACGCGTCCTCGTACTCGAGGCCTCCCTTGATCTCGTGGCTGCCGCCGAGGAAGGCGTCCGCGAAGTGGGTCACGGCGGCCCGGCCTTCGTACCGGCCGTTGGGCTGCTGGCGCTGAAACCCTACCGAGTTGTAACGAACCCCGTTGCTCCCGTCGTACACGCTGGGGATGCCCAGGCCCGAGTTCGGGATGCGGTCGTTGAACCCCGTGACCTTCGCGTAGCGTACCTCAGAGAGGGTGTTGTCCCCCCACTGCCCAACCCAGCTCAGGTAGCTTGTCGTGGTGTGCTGCTCGCGGTAGAAGCCGGTCTCCGGTCCGGTCTCAGCCTGGAGGCCCAGATCCTCGTCGAGGATCGGCTCGTAGTTGATCGAACCCGAGAACGTGTGGCTCTGGTTTGCAAGGTAGTCCAGACGAAGCTGGTACTGCTTCCGGTTCAGGCTGTCGTAAAACTCGGTTCCGGGCGGCGCCGTCGCCGAGTCGTGGAGGCCCGCGCTGGCGAAGAACGTGAGCTTGTCGCGTACGATCGGCCCGCCCAACGTGGCGCTGTACTCGGCGTTGCGCTTGATTTTGCCCTGATCGAGGTCCTTGATCCCTTCCGAGTTGTCGCCGGTCAGGCTGTGGTTCGTGAAGTATACGCCGAGAGTGCCTTTGTACTGGTTCGTGCCCGCCTTGGTGATCACGTTCACGACCGCGCCGCTGTAGTTCGAGTACTCGGCCGAACCCCCGGGCCCGACGATCTGGATCTCCTGGATCGTGTCGACGTTTGGGTTCACCCATGAGTTGCCGAACTCGAGGTTCGACACGCTCACGCCGTTGAAGAGGTAGGAGTTGGTGGCGGCTCCATAGCCGAACGTGTCGTACCCGTCCACGTTGCCGCCGGCGCCGAAGGCCATCCGGTTGTCCATCCCTGCGGTGCTGTCGACGATGTCGATGAAGTTGCGGGTTGTGGGCAGCTTCTCGAGCTGTTGAAGCGGCAGGTTCGTTCCGTAGCTCGGCGTCGTCTTGTCAAACAAGGGCGCCTGGACCCGAACGGCAACGGTCTCGGTAACCCCGGCGACCTTGAGCGTAACGTCGACGGTGGCCGTCTTGCCCACCAAGACGTCGACGCCGTACTCCTTGCTCTCGAACCCCTGCGCGGCGAGGAGCAGCTTGTACTTTCCGGGGTTGAGGTTCAGGAAGCGGAACACGCCGGAGGGCCCGGTCGTGTACGAGACGGCCTCCTGGATCAGGCCCTGGCCGCTTAGCGTGACGGTGGCGTTCGGCAGGGTGGCGCCGTCCTCGGTTCGTACCGCGCCCTCGACCTGGCCCCGCGTCTTGACGTCCGCCCAGAGGGGGCCGGCCGCCAGTACAATGGCGACCAGAAAGAGTGTTACAAACCGTTTTCGAGCCATTCCTCCTCCTCTCCAGTGGCACCGTCGAGGCGACCGGGATTGGACGCCCCCCGGAGACCACTCATCAGGTATGATTACTCAGGAGGAAAAATACGGGCTCGACCATGGACTTGTCAAGGGGGTGCCCACCACAGATGCAGTCTCAAAATGGACCGGTCGTACAGCGACCGAAAGTGCACGCGTTGTCAGCTCGGGCAGCCTGGGATTGGGCGGGAACCCCTGGGGTTCTCACCAACGCCCCACGCCTTCGGCTCATTGCACGCGCCGGGGAGTTGACGGACCAGGTCAGTACACCGGAGTAGAGACGATGTACGATGATGGACCTTTGACGGGAAGAAGGGACCTTGGCGGCCGACGCCCGGGAAGTAACGCGGCCGCGCGGACTGTGGGATTCGGAGGCAAGCGTATGGCACAACGGACCGGAAACGGACACCCGCCTCAGCTGGAAGTTCAACCCTACCACCTACGTCCTCCGGGTGACCCGCGTCCCATCACACCTCGAGTCACGGTACCGCCAAGTGTGTCTCTCGTACTCGAACGCCTCGACGGTGCCGCGGATGGCGTCGGATCGGGGACTCTTCAGCTCTACCTGCGGGACCACGGCATCTCGGCGAGCCAGCCCACCGTGGGGCGCATCCTCAGGGAACTGGACCATGACGGGCTCACCGTGAAGGTCAGCAACCGGGGGCGGGTACTCACCGAAAAGGGACGTGCACGGCTCGAGCTCCTCCGGTTCGAAAACACGCGCCACCAGTGGGCCGAGGGGCTGTTGAGGAACGTGGCCCCCCCGAGCCGCGCCGACTTCCTCCCCATCCTGGAGGCGCTTGCCCTCATCGAGGGGGAGATCGCACGACTCGCCGCCGGACGGGCCACCGATGAACAGATCAAGGAGATGCAAGCGGTCGTCGAGGAGCAGCGCAAGAACCTCGAGAACCCCATGCGTGGCGCCCAGCAGGGGACGGACTTCCACCACCTTCTCGGCAACGCATCCGGTAATCGCTTCCTGCAGCTGGCAAAAAGGATGCTGTGGGACGTCAATCGCGCTCTCCAGGACCTCTGGTACGAGGCCAACATCGTCACGGGGACCTCGTCATACCCGGCTCACCTCCGTCTTGCCCAGGCCGTGGCCGCGCACGACCCTCGCGTCGCCCAGCGGGCCATGCGCGACCACTTCGACGTCTTCGCGCGAGCCGTGAAACAGCACCTGCAGCGTATCTCGACGACAGAAGGTGTCGCCACGGTGATCTCATCACGTAGGTCTCATCGATCGAACGACCCGCGCAAGCCGTTGTAGCCGGGGGCATCCGCGAGGAGCATTGCTCCCGCACGGAGTAGCCGAGCCCCGTGAGGGTTTTGGCGTCCGTGGTCCAGCGGGGTCATTCCCCCTGAGCGTTCTCGGGCGTGGGGTTCGAGTGTGCGACGTGGCCCTCCTCCTGCGAGGGTTGCAAAGCCGGCACCTCCTACGCAATGCGTTGTCCTTCCTTCCAGGATAAGCGCAACGCCCGATGATGCCGATGCCTCAGCGCGCAGGTTTCCCGAGATCACCGTGGTCTGCACCTCGAGCGCTCTCTGGCGGCGGGGCCTTTTCCTCGGGCGGGTAGCGCACGAGCGTCCCGCGGATGATGTCTCCGGGCTTCAGGTGACGAAACTCGTACCGGTAGGCGTGGTGGCCACCGCGGACGACGAGGCGTTTCCCGACGGCCTCGTAGAAGTCGCCTGCGTACTCGATCACCTGGTAGTCGGCCCAGGGCTTCTCCCGAGCGGCGAAGATCGTCAACGCAACTGACGCGCCGGCTTTCCCCACGACCACCTCGTCCGGGCGCTCGGGGCCCAGCCGGCTCTCGAGCCGTCTGCGCCCGACGGCCTTGCTGAGCGCCAGCGCACCGCGCCACGGGAGAGCGACGAACCCCATCCCCAGCATCCGCTCCGAGTACGCCGCGTCGAGCGCACGGAGGATCCCCTCAGCGAAGCAGTAGAGCGTGACCCAGGCCACCGGCGTCACGAGATAGCTCACGTAGCCAAGTGCACCCATCCCGAAGAAATCGCCATAGGTCAGGCTGCCAGGCTTCTGCATGAGGTAGGTCCACCCGGTAGATTGGACGAAATCGCTGACGTAGCGCAGGAACCCGATGCCGAAAAGACCCGCTGAGGCGAGCGCCTCGACCCAGCCGCCGAAGGCGTGCGCGGCCGCCGAGGCGTAGGCCGACGGCCACCCGCTGCGCTTGACGCTCTCCGGGAAAGTGCTCACGACCAGCGCCGTGAGCGTGAACCGGAGACGCGCGAGAAAGTCCTTCACGAAGGGCACGCCCCGCTTATAGCCCGGCTCCCGCCCCCGGTCAACGAGTTGCGGTGCCCGTCCTACCTGCGGCGGGAGGCCGTTCCCACACCAGCGACTGAATGTGGGGCGCGCATGCCATGCTCGCGGTCTTTCCGGAGGATGAAACGACAGCCGGCACGGCGTGCCGGCCCCATATTCGTGTTGCAGGGCTCGGGATTCTTGTTTCGTGCGGGGCGCGGGCCGTGCGGAACAGAAAGACGCACGGAACGCGAAGCGGGCGGCCGGAGCCGCCCGCTTCGATGCGCCGAGAGCTACACCGCGAGAGCGCTACTTCCCTGCTCGGTTCTCGTACGCCGGCCGCTTGGGCACCACCGGCGGTTTCTCCTTGTACAGGCGCATCACCTCGTCGATCGCCCGGTCAAGCTGCGGGTCGCCACCGTCCCACATCTTGGCGGGGTCGTCCACCACGTCGATGTCCGGGTCCACGCCGTGCCCCTCCACGATCCACTTGCCGTCCGTGGAGTAGATGCCGAAGGTGGGCACGGTCACGTTGCCCCCGTCGATCAGGTCGGGGACGCCCGAGATGCCGATCAGTCCGCCCCAGGTGCGCCGTCCGATCAGCGGCCCGAGCCCGGCCATCCTGAAGTAGAGCGGGAAGCAGTCGCCGCCCGACCCGCTCCAGCCGTTGATAAGCATCACCCTGGGACCGGGGATGGACGCAGGGGGCCACTGCCAGTCCTTGCCGTCCCGTACGGCCCAGTAGTTGGTGACCGGGCGGTTGAGGAGCTCGATGAAGCGGTCGGGGATCTGGCCGCCGGAGTTGAAGCGCTCGTCGATGATCGCGCCTTCCTTCCGGAGCTGCCCCATGAACTGGCGGTACAGCTCGTTCTGGCCGTCTCTGGCAGTGTCGGGCACGTAGATGTAGGCGATCCGCCCTCCGGTCGCCTTCTCGACCTTGAGGCGGTTGCCGTTGATCCACGCCAGGTTGCGCAGCCGCACCTCGCTGTCCAGCGTCTTGACCAGCACCTTCCGCGAGCCTTCCGTCGTGGGTTTGTCGTTGACGGTCAGCATCACGTCCTTGCCCGCGAGGCCGTCGAACGCCGCCCACGGATCCTGGCTCGTGTCAACCCTGGCGCCGTCCACCGCGAGCAGATAGTCGCCCTCCTTGACCTTCAGCCCGGGCTCGAGGAGGGGCGAGCGGACCTCGGCGTCCCACGGCGCCCCGTCGTAGATCTTCTTGATGCGGTACGCCCCGTTCTCGAGCGAGAAGTCCACGCCGAGCAGGCCCACGCCCCGCTTCTCGGCCTTCTCCAGATCGCCCCCGCCACGGTAGGTGTGGGAGGAGTTGAGCTCCGCGATCATCTCGCCGAGCACGAAGTTCACGTCGTAGCGGGTGACGCACTCGTCGAGCAGGGCGCCGTAGCGGGTGCGCATCTCGTTCCAGTTCACACCGTGCAGGTTGGGATCGTAGAAGAAGTCGCGCTCGAAGCGCCACGAGTCATTGAAGATCTGGTGCCACTCGGCGACCGGATCCACGGTTATCTCGAGCTCAGAGGTGGCGAGCTTCTTCTCCATCTTCTGGTCGGGCTTGGGGTCGATGATCGCGAAATCCTTCTTCTTGGCGACCAGGATCTTCTCGCCCCCGGCCGCGATCTTGTACGCGTCCGCGTCGGCGAGCACGGTCTTCTCCTCACGCTCCTTGAGGTCGTAAAAGACGATCGGGCTCTTCTCCTCATCCGATCCCGTGCGCGCCGGCCGCCGGAAGAACAGCTTGCCCGCGAGGCCCTGGAGGTCGGCGTACCGGCCCGCCTTGGGCGGCAGGACCACCGCGCGCTCCTCGAAGCCGGCGAGGTCGATCTTGACCGGCTCGGGCTTGGCGGGCTTCTCGGCCTTCTTTTCGCCCTTGTCGGTCTTCGCGGCCTCGTCCTTGCCGCCCTCGGGTTTCTTCGCGTCCTCGGTCTTGCCCTCGTCCTTCTTCTCGTCCTTCTTCGCCTCGTCCTTCTTGCCCTCCTCGACGTCGTTTCGCGGCGCAAGCGGCGAGGGCACGTCCACCCTCAGGGTGACCGCCACGATGTTCCCCATGTTGGAGTAGATCCAGGTGTTGTCCACGTCGCCGTAGACGGGCTGAAACGTGCGGGAGGAGACGTAGTAGAAGTACTTGCCCTCGGGGTCGAAGACCGGGCTGCCGTCGTCGTAGAAACCGGAGGTGACCCGGGTGAGCTTCTTCTCCTGCGTGTCGTAGAGGAAGATCGCTTCGTTCCGGGTCTCGATGCCGCGCCCGTACGCGACCCACCGCGAGTCAGCGGACCAGCTCGCGGTGAACGCCTCGAGCGCCCCCTCGAACATGTACAGCCCCTTGTCCATCCTGGTGACCGCCCCAGTGGCCACGTCACACAGGTTGATGTTCATCGCCTGGTCGGCAAAAACCAGCTTGGTGGAATCCGGGGACCAGAAGATGCGGTAGCGGAAGCCGGGGCCGAGTTTCGTCACGGTGCGCTCCTCCCCCGAGCCGTCCGCGTTGCGGACCGTGAGCTCGTACTCGCCGGTCCTGTCGCTCCAGTAGGCGATCAGCTTGCCGTCGGGGGACCAGGCGGGGGTGCGCTCGGCGAACCCCGAGGTACGGGTGATGTCGTAGATGGGGCCGTGCTCGGCGGGGACGCTGAAGATGTCCCCGCGCGCCTCGAACACCGCGCGCTTGCCGGAGGGAGAGATGTCGGCAGAGGCGATCAGGTCAACGACCTTCTCCAGCTGGGGCTTGAGCGTGGCGCGGTCGGTCACGACCTCGATCTTGACCTCGTGCGCCTTCTCGGTCGCGAAGTCGAGCAGGTAGAGACGGCCACCGTTCTCGAACACGATGTCCGAGGGCCCGATCGACGGGAACTTGACGTCGTACTCTTCGAATGATGTCACCTGCCGCATCTTGCCCGAGCGGGTGTCGAGCGCCCAGACGTTGTTGCGCTTGTTGGCGTCGCGGTCGCTGAGGAGGTACAGCGTGGAGCCGTGCCACATCGGCTGGCTGTAGCTGGCGCCGTCGTCACCCACCCGCTTGGAGGCGTGGGTCGTCAGGTCGAACAGCCAGATGCGGGACACCCACCCACCGCGGTACCGCTTCCAGGTGCGAAAGTCCTGGCTGTTCAGCACGAACGCGAGGGTCTTCCCGTCCGAAGACACCTCGCCGAACTCACCGTACGGAACCGACAGCTTCTCCGGCAGCCCGCCCTCGACGGAAAGCTTGTAGAGCTGGTTGAACCTCTGGCTACCGCTGGCCATCGGCGAGGCGTACAGGATCGCCTTTCCGTCCGGGTACCAGTACAGCATCCGGTCGGGCATCGGGTGGTGGGTCAGGCGCTTCGGGAGGCCACCGCCCGCCGGAACCATGTAGATGTCCTCGTTGCCGTCGTAGTTCCCCGTGAAGGCGATCAGCGAGCCGTCCGGCGAGAAGCGCGGGAACGACTCCTCGCCCGGCGGTGTGGAGAGCCGCTGCGCGACCCCGCCGGCCTTCGGAGCGACCCAGACGTCGCCGGCGTAGACGAAGGCGATCTGGGTGGTCGAGACTGCGGGCTGCCGCGTCAGGCGCGCGTCGATCGCTGCGAGGGCGGGGACAGCCGCGCACACGAAGAGCGTCAAGAAAAGCAAAGTGAGCGCACGTTTCATTGTTCTGCCTCCCTTGTGAGATGTGTAGGTCCAACCGTCAAATGGTGAGCCGTGGTCGCTACGACAGACGCCGTCGCTGAGGTCGGCGTCCCCACGTCAGCGAGCAGCCAGACGGGGGAAAGGCAGGGCCAGCGGCAGGCGCTGGAGCAGCGCCCCGACCACGGCCCCGACGCCCACGACGTTGACGACCAGCCACAGGGCGGCCCCGAGGACCGGGACCGCCGAGAGCGCGGTCATGATCAGGAGAGCGATTCCGGTGCGCGGCAGCTCCCCGCGCCACGTGATCGGGAGCGCGGGGACGGCGGCCTTGCCGAGCAACCAGGCGACCGCTGTCACCCCGACGAGCTTGGCCACCAGCAGCAGGGCTACCGCGAGGAGTAGGCACCCCGCCCCGAGCGGGGTCGCGGTGACCGCCAGCGCCAGCACCACCGTGACGAGCCAGACCAGCAAAGAGAGCACGCCGATGAGCGGCGTCTGCCAGAGCTGTCGCAGCACCTGCTCGCCGGCGCCCCGCACGGTGCGCGGCGCAAAAAACACCAGCAGGGAGCCCACCACCACCCACAGGCCGACCCTGAGCAGGCCCAGCCCCCACGCCACCGAGCCGGCGGGCCGGGACGCGCGAGCCTTTCCGCCAAGGCCGAGGCTGCCGAGGCCGACGACCCTCCCGGTCGCGCTGCCGGCCCCGAAGGCGCTGCCGCCGAGCGCCACCACGTCGCCGCGAACCACCGCCCCGGGGGCAAGCTCCACGTCGCCGCCGACCGCCACCACGTCCCCCACCACCTCGGAGGCGACCACGACATCGCCCAGCACCGTCACCACCGGGCCCTGCGTCGGCCGGTCGATGACCAGCGCCGCGCCGACCCTCGGAACCGGGGCCGCCGCCAGGGCTGCCGCCAGCAGCAGGGCGATCACGACCGGTCTCCGCCGCGGGAGCGGCCCACCAGCGCCACCACGGCCCAGCTGCCGCCCAGCGCAGCCGCCGCGAGCCAGAGCAGCAGCCAGAATCCGCCGGCGGTCATCGTCATCCGGACGGCATCCGTGCCGCCGCGGGCTGCCGCCAGGGCGTCGAGGGCCGAGGACACGATCCAGCCGAGGACCCCGCCTGCGGCCGCGGGCAGGGAGGACATCACGCCTGGGGCCGGGATGCCGCCCGACAGCACGAGCCCGAGGACGGCCAGGGCGAGGCCCGCCGCCAGCGGGAGGAACGCCGCGAGGCGCCTCCGCTGCCAGGGTGCCGGCGGCAACGCCGCCACGATCCGCCTGACGGTCTCCTCGCTCGCCTCCCCGGGGGCGAGCCGGCCGAGCACGTCGAGGAGGGCCACGTGCGCGCGGCACGAGGCGCACGCTTCGAGGTGCGTCCGGACCTCCCGGTCCGCGCCGGCCCCGGTCTCGAGACTCTGTCGCACTGCCCGGCAGCTCTCGTTCACCCTAAACCCCCCAACTGCCCCAGGTAGTGGCCCAGGGTCTCTCTAAGTACGCTGTGTGCCCGGAAAAGTTTGTTCTTCACGGTCCCGAGCGGTAGCTCTTTCAGCTCAGCGATTTCGTTGTAGGAGAGCCCGACCAGGTGGCGGAGCGTCACCAGCTCGCGGTAGGAGGGCGGCAGTCGCTCGATCTCGCGCGCCAGCGCCCTGCCCAGCTCCCGGTTGGCGACCTCCCCCAGCGGCCCCCGGCGGGGGTCGGCCGGGTCAAGCCGCATGCCCTCCCCCTCGTCGTCCTCCCCAAGATCAAGCGAAACCGTGGGTTGCCGCCGGCGCCGAAGGTGGTCGATGGCGATGTTGTGGGCGATGCGGAAGAGCCAGGTGGAGAAGCGGAACCGCTGGTCGTACTGGTCGAGGTGCCTCCAGGCCCGGATGAACGTCTCCTGCACGAGGTCGCGCGCCTCCTCCTCGACGGAGACGATGCCGCTCACGTAGACCCGCAGCTTCGGCTCGTAGCGCCTCACCAGGGTGGCGAAGGCGTCTTCGTTGCCCGCGCGGACACGGGCCAGCACGACCGCATCGTCATCGGGCACGGCCGGTAGTGTAACGGGTTTCCCCCAGTCGCGGCCGGCGCTCTCCGAGGCCGCGCCGGGGGTTTTCATGAGATCGAGACCGCGCCCCCTGGGCAGCTTGTGAAAGATGTTGCAAAGTCTCCAGGACCGTGTACAATGCCGCCCGGTGCGGTGAAGACCGGCCCGCGCGGCCGGCGACCCGCGCATTACGCTTGACCACCCGCCTCGCGCGGGAAAACCGCTGAGGAGAGAACCAATGTCGGGAATCAACCCCTTCGAGATGGCGCAGCGTCAGTTCGACGAGGTGGCAGACCAGCTGGCGCTCGACGCCGGGGTGCGCGCGGTGCTGCGCCGGCCTCTGCGCGAGTTCCACTTCCGGATTCCGGTGCGCATGGACGACGGGAGCCTCAAGGTCTTCGACGGCTTCCGCGTCCAGCACAACGACGCGCGCGGCCCCGCCAAGGGCGGGATCCGCTGGGCGGCCAACGAGACCATCGACACCGTGCGCGCGCTCGCGACCTGGATGACATGGAAGTGCGCGGTGGCCGACATCCCGCTCGGCGGCGGCAAGGGCGGCGTGGTGGTGGACCCCTCCACGCTGTCGGTGACCGAGAAGGAGAGGCTGTGCCGCGGCTGGGTGGACCAGATGTGGAAGAACATCGGCCCGCGGATGGACGTGCCCGCCCCGGACGTGGGCACCACGCCGCAGATGATGGGCTGGATGATGGACGAGTACTCCAAGCTCAAGGGCGAGTACACCCCCGGCGTGATCACCGGCAAGCCCCTCGGGGGCGGCGGTTCACTCGGCCGGACCGAGGCCACCGGCTACGGCGTGATCTACTCCGTCCGCGAGGCGGCCAAGCACCTTGGCATCGACACCAGGAAGACGACGGCCTCGATCCACGGCTTCGGCAACGTGGCGCAGTACGCGTCCATCGGCTTCATCGAGATGCTGGGCGGGACCGTCGTGTGCGTGGCGTGCTGGGACCACCAGGACAAGACCTCGTACACGTTCTCAAAGGACGACGGGATCGACCCGCGCTTCCTGATGTCGATCACGGACCAGTACGGCACGATCGACAAGGCGAAGGCCAAGGCCGCCGGCTACAGGATCGAGGACGGCCAGGCATGGATCGGGAAGGACGTGGACATCCTGCTTCCCTGCGCCATCGAAGGCGTGCTCACCGGCGAGACCGCGGAGAAGATCTCCAAGCGCGTCAAGATCGTCGGCGAGGGCGCCAACGGGCCCACCACGCCCGAGGCCGACGCGGTCATCAAGAAGCGCGGCATCTTCTTGGTCCCCGACTTCCTCTGCAACGCCGGCGGCGTCACCTGCTCGTACTTCGAGGGCGTGCAGAACGACATGAACTTCTACTGGTCCAAGGACGAGGTCCTCAAGAAGCTCGACGACAAGATGACCGTCGCCTTCCACGGCGTGCTCGACATGGCGACCAAGAAGAAGGTCTACATGCGCAACGCCGCGTACATGGTCGCCATCGACCGGGTCGTAACGGCCATGAGATTGCGCGGCTGGGTGTAATCGCTCCGCTCCTCCTGAACACGGGGCCCTTCGGGGCCCTCTTTTTTCTTTGCACTGCGTGAGTTTTCTTGCCCCACGGGCTTTGAGCGGTCGCTCGGACTGGGCCTCGAGCCCAGCCCTCCGACCCGCCTGCGCATGCGACCGAGCAGGGACGTCCCGCGGTGGGGCCCCTCGCTGTTCGTGAAAAGCCACGCCACCGATACCCCACCGCGAGACGCCCGCTCGGTTCCCGCACGCTTCGGCGCAATGGCTCATGCCGCCCGCGGGGCGGATTTCACCACCACCCCCGCTCTCGAATGAAACGCTCAAGAGGGCTTGCCACCGAACAGCGCGGCCCCGACTTCAATGTCTCCAGCCGAAGGGTGGGGGTTTCGAATCGCCCGGCGGGTGCCAACGGCCATCCCTCCGGAGGCTGCGGGTACCCGGCGCGCGAATCGCGGCTGGGGTATCGGTGACGCGTCCTCTTGCGGACACCGAGGGGACCCCGGCCCGAGACGCGCTTCCGGGTCGCAGCTGCAGGAGTCTCGGAGCGCAGCGAGTCCCGCCTGCGGCGGGACGAGCAAGCGCCGAGCGGCCGCGCACCCGCCGGGCAAAACAAAGGCCGTTACGCAGCGACAAAGAAGTAGCCGCCGCCGCGCCCACGGGGAAAGAAGAAGCCTCACGCAGTGAAAGAGAAGAGCCTGGCCGCGCACCCGCCGGGCAAAACAAAGGCCGTTACGCAGTGACAAAGAAGTAGCCGGCTCCGGGCCCGCGGGGCAAGAAAAAGCCTCACGCAGTGAAAAAGAAGAGCCTGGCCGCGCACCCGCCGGGCAAAACAAAGGCCGTTACGCAGTGACAAAGAAGTAGCCGCCTCCGAACCCGCGGGGCAAAAAGAACCTCCACGGAGTTGAAGGAAGAAAGGCAGGCCACCGCGGCACCAGCAAGCAAAGCCTCACGCAGTGAAACAGAGAAATGGGCCCCGCACCCGGCGGGCAAGAAAGAACCTCCACGGAGCGGAAAGACACTCTCACGTTCGCCTTTCGCTCCATCTGATACGATCTACCCACGATGGACACCGGCACCGCGGTCGTGCTCCTGCTCGTGGGCATCGCGCTCTCCGCCTTTTTCGCCGGCGTCGAGACGGCCCTGACCACATTGCCGTTCGCGCGGGTGGCCAGCCTCGCCAAGAAGGGCGGGCCCGCGACGCGCTGGGCGTGGCAGCGCTGGCGGCTCCGGCCCCACCGCGTCCTGGTGGCGCTGCTGGCCGGCAACACGCTGGTCAATGTCGGGATCT
>Ga0315284_10001181_pt1 | contig 36971 bp, 27 predicted proteins | sample YL17G09_16_MG_FD_203696 | JGI IMG/M metagenome (GOLD analysis project Ga0315284, IMG submission 203696) | Sediment microbial communities from Yellowstone Lake, YNP, Wyoming, USA - YL17G09_16 | ecosystem: Environmental > Aquatic > Freshwater > Lake > Sediment | place: USA: Wyoming | collected...
GCGGGGGGTGGGGGGGGGGGGGCCCGCGACACCCGCGCCCCCCCCCGGTCCCCTTTGGCGCCGCGACCCAACTTGCCGCCACCGCCCCCATTTCATGCGCCCCGACCCCCACGAGCGAGCGAGCGAGACGAAAGTGTGTGAAAACACCGAACACGCGCCCGGAGAGGAGCGAGGAGGGAGGCCAAAAAGGGGCCGTCGCGCGCCGCGTGCCCGCACCAGTCTGCACGCCGCCATGCGCGCCCTCGCCCGCCCGCGCCCGCCCGCGGGCGGCCGCCCGCGGCCGCCCGCGCCCGCGGCAAGCCCGGCGCTGCGCACGGCGCAGGGCCGCCGCCTGGCCTCGGCCGCCACCGTGCTCGCCGCGCCCGCGGGCGCGCCCGACCTGGCCACAGCACCGGCGTCGTCCGAGGCGCTGTCGCCGCCGCCAGGGGATGGAGGAGAGGTCGCCGAGGTGCGATGGGGGGCGGGGACGGGCGGTCCGCGCGCGCCGCCGCGGCGGCCGGGCCCCGCGGCGGCGCTCCCGGTGCCGCACTCGGTGGTAGCAAGTATGGTGACCGCGCCCGCCGCGGGCGGAAGCGAAGCGACGGCGGGCGGCGCCGCCACCGCCCGCGCCGCGCGCGCCCGCCGACCGCCAAGCGACGCCGCGCCCCCACCGCCCCGCCGCCCGCGCCCCCCCCCCCCCCCCCAGATCCACGGCCCTGAAGACCTGGAAGCCGCCCTGGCCGCCGCAAGCGACGCCAGCGTCGTCGTGCTGATGGCCAAGTCCGCGTCGTGCCGCCCGTGCAAAATGTTTCAACGGAAATACCAGCGCCTCGCGGCCAGCACCCCGAACACGACCTTTTTGCTGATAACCGGCGACGAGTCCAAGGAGACGCGGGGCATGATGATGGCGATGGCGGTCAAGGTGACTTTTTTTTTTCTTTTCTCGTCCAGGCGCGCCCACCCCCACCCCACCCGCGCGCCGCGCCGGCGCCCCGCCCACCGCCCCCCTCCCCCCCCGCCCCCCCAGGTCACCCCCACCTTCTTCGTCTACCGGCGCGGCGCCATCGTGCGCACCGCGACCGGGGTGAATGAGAACAACCTGAAAGCTGCGGTGGAGGAAGCGCTGGCGCTGCCGTGAGGCGCGCGAGGGGGAGGGAGGAGAGAGAGAAGAGAGGGGGCCGCGCGGTCCCCCTCGCGCCCCGCCACGCGCCCCCGCCCTGCCACGCGCCCCTGCCCCGCCACGCACCACCCCGCACTGCCCCCTGTTGAACAGCGACTGCCTCGGATCACACGGGCGGGGGCGGGAGGGGGGGGTGGGCGGCGGCGGCGCCCCGCGCTTGCCGCCCGCAGAACGAACGAAGGAGGACGCCACGAAACCGCCCTCTCTCTCACACGTACAACCCGCACCACAGCAGCATGAAGAAGAGGCCGACGCCCTGGGAACGAGGGAGGGGCGCGTCGGGCGGGGCGCGGCAAGGAAGCCGGGCAGCGCCGCCCCTCTCTCCCCTCTCTGACCAGCGCGACCGACGACCCGCCCGCCAGCGCCAGCTCGTGCACCAGCCGCCGGGCGGCCTTGGGGCGCGTGACGTCGTACCTGGGGGGGGGGGGGAGGGAGAGGGGGTGGGCGCCGCGCCGCGCGCGCGCCGACCCCCGCCCCTCCATCCCCTCCTCCCTGCTCCGCACACGAACAGCGCCGCCGCGCCCGCCAGACCGAGCGAGGTCAGGGAGAGGGCCAGGGCGGGGAAGGCGGCTTCAGGGACGGGGGGGGTGAGGGGGACGGGCGCCTGGCGGGGGTGAGTGGCGCGGGTCGGCCCGATCGGGGGGGCGCGCGCGCGCGGGTGGCTCGCCCCGATCGCCCCGCACCATGGCGGGCGGGAGGCGGGCCTCGGCGTGTGGCGCGCGGCGAGCGGCGACCGACGCCGCGCGCCCACTCCCGCCGCGCCGCCCCCCTCTCCCCTCCCCCACCATGCCCCCCACCTCGCACGCCTCCCACCCTTGGCACGACTTGCCCACGTCGGCCGACGGCGACGCGCCGCACGGGTTTACAGGTCGGAGGGGAGGGCGAGGGAAGGCGGGGGGTTGGGGTTGGTCGCCCGTTTGCCCTGTACCCGATCCGTGCTCGCCCCCGCACCACCCCCACAGCCGTCATCGAGATCCCGCGCGGGTCCAAGGCGCGTCGCCGGGGCGCCGCGCGCGGGCTGCGGCGCGCGGCGCGGCGTGCGCGCGCGGAGCCCCTTTTCACGCGCCTTCCCCTTCCTCCCACCCCGCTCCCCAGGTCAAATACGAGCTGGACAAGGTGCGCGGCGTTGGGAGGGGAGGGGGCGCGAGATGGGCGCCGCAATTGCGCGCGGCGCGCCGGCGCGCGCGGCGCGCCACCCGCCGGCGCACGGTGCGGCCGCGCCGAGGGGCGCGCGCCGCCGCGGGCGGTAGCCCTGATCGCGCGGCGCCGAATGGGGCCGGCCGGGGGTTCCCGCGCCCGCGCGCCACCGGGCGCCGCGCGGGCCGCCGCGGGCCGCGGACCGCCCGCGCGGTTCCTTTCGACCCCCCCTGGTCCGCCCCCCCCCGCCCCCCAGAACACTGGCCTGCTCTACGTGGACCGCATCCTGTACTCCTCCGTGATCTACCCCTCGAACTACGGTGCGGCGGCGGGGCGAGGGGGCGCGAGGGGGCGGGGCGCGGCGCGCGGCGCGCGCGCGACCCCCCTCCCGCCCCCCCTCGCCCCTCCCCTCCAGGCTTCATCCCGCAGACGCTGTGCGAGGACAACGACCCCCTGGACGTCCTCGTCCTCATGCAGGCACGCGCGGGGAGGGGGGGGGGGGGTTGGTGGCGGGGGGGGGGGCCGGGGTCGGGCGCGCGCGACGCCCTCCCCACCTCACCCCCCTCCCACCGCCCAGGAGCCCGTCGTCCCCATGTCCTTTCTGCGGGCCAAGCCGATCGGCGTCATGGGCATGCTCGACCAGGTGCGGGGAGGGCGCAGAGAAAGGCCCCCCAAAACCCCAGCAAAACCCCGACCCCAACCCCCACCCCGACCCCGACCCCGACCCCGACCCCGACCCCGACCCCACCCACCCCCAAGGGCGAGCGCGACGACAAGATCATCGCCGTCCACGCGGACGACCCCGAGTACCGCGGCTTCAACGACATTTCGGAGCTTCCCGTGCACCGCTTGAACGAGATTCGTGCGTCGAGAGGCGTGGGCGGCGGGAGCGAGAAAGGGACAACAATCACCCCCCCAAAACCCCGACCCCGACCCCCACACCCTGTGCAGGCCGCTTTTTCGAGGACTACAAGAAGAACGAGCACAAGGAGGTCAAGGTGGACGACTTTCTGGGGGCGGAAGCGGCGCGGCAGTGCATCCAGGAGAGGTGGGGCGAGGCGGGGAGGGAGGGGCCAGGGGGGGAGGGTGGCTGTTTCTCCCGTCCCGCCGGCCCACGCCCCTCGCCCCCCCCTGTGCAGCATGGACATGTACGCCGAGCACTACCTGCCCAAGCGCCAGCGCTGAGAGGGGGAAGGGACGCGCGGCGGTGGGGCGGGGTCGAGAGGGTCGCGCGCGCCGCGCGCGCCTCGCCACCGTCTCCCTCTGTCGCGCCCCCGTGCAATCTAACACGCGGCCCGTCGCCCCTGTGCGCGCGACACCCGATTCCGTCTCGTCACGCGGCCGCGGCCCCGGGGCGGGGCGGCGCCGGCGGCGACCGCCCGCCGAGCAGCGCCCCCACCCCCGGCCACGCGCGCGGGCCGGCCGCCGACCGCGCGGCGGCCAGCCTGTGCAGAGCGTTGTCGCGCGCGGCGGCGGCGGCGGCGGCCTCGCCGGCGGCGGCGCGCGCGTCGAGGGCCAGCGTCGCCGCGCGCACGGCTTCCGCCTCGGCCGCCGCCGCGTCGCGCGCCGCCCGGGCGCGCGCCCCGTCCACCGTGGCTTCTGCTTGCGACAGCTGCACGCGCAGCGTCCCGGCCGCCGCGTCGGCGGCGTCTGCTTCCGCGGTCGCCGCCGACGCCGCGGCCGCGAGCGCGGCGGCCGCCGACCGCGCGCCCGCCGACTCGCGCGTCAAGGCTTCGGCGGCGGACGCCGTGTCGGCGGCGACTTTGGAGGCGGCAGAGGCGGCGGAGGAGGCGGACAGCCAGGGGGTGCCATACTAGAGGGGAGGAGAGCGTGAGGGGGGTCGGCAGCCGCTCGCCGGCGCCCGACGCGCCGCCCAGCGATCGAGGCGGACCAGCAACAGCCCCGAAACCCTCTCCCTCACCGCGCCGGCCCACGCCGCGGCGCCGAGCGCGGCGCCGCCCGCGGCGAGCCGCGCGCCGGCCCGCATCGCGAGCGGGGTGGGTGGGGCTTGGCGTGCAGCGCCTGCGGCGACAGGCGCGGCAGTGGCGGCGCAGAGTGTGCGCCGCGCCCGCCGCCGTCTGCCGACCGCACGCTCCCCACTCATCGACGCCGCCCGGCCCCTCCCCACCGCCCGCGGGGCCGGCGGGCGCCCACTCCCGCCCCCGCCCATGACAGCGCCGCCCGGCGCCGGCGCCGGCGGCTGGGCGCCGACGGCGGAGGGCGTGCAACAGATCGTGCGCCTGCTGGACGACGCCGCTAAGCCGGGCGCCGACCAGGGGCGGGTACGAGAGAGGGGGTGGGGGGCGGGGATTTGGGTGGTGGGCGGGGTCGCTGGCGGCGGCGCCGCGCCGCCAGCCGGCGGCGCGGGCGCCGATGCCGGCGCGGCCGGGGGGCGTGCGGGATGGTGGCACGCCTTTCGTGCGCCTGCGCGGGCGGCGGCCGCGATGGCGGCCGGGCGAGCGCGGGCGCCGACCCCCGACCCTCCCCCCTCTGTTCCCAGGTCCTCGCCCAGCTCGACCAGTGCCGCGCCTACCCCGACTTCAACGCGTACCTCGCCTCCATCTTCGCGGGCGGCGGGGATGGCGGGGACGGCGGCGTGCCGCCCGCCGCGCGGCAAGCGGCTGGCCTCTTGCTGAAGAACAATCTGCGCGCCGCGCCGCCCGGCGCGGGCGACGAGCACGGCGCGTACATCAAGGTCCGAGGGAGGAAGGGGGAGAGGGGAGGGGAGAGCGGCCATTTTCTGGCGCGGCCTCGACCCGCCCCCCGCCTCGCTCCGCAGTCCGCCCTCCTCCAGGCCCTCGCCTCCCCCGCCAAGCCTGTGCGCACCACCGCCGGCACCGCGACCGCCGCCCTGGTGGCGGCCGGCGGCCTCGCGGGCTGGCCGGAGCTGCTGGCGACGCTCGCCGCGTCGCTCGACGCGCGCGCGCCGCCCGCCGCGCGCGCCGGCGCGCTCGACGCCCTCGCCAAGGTGGTGGAGGACGCGCCCGACGCGCTGGAGGTCGACGTGGCGGCGCCGGGGGGGGGGGCGGCGCGCGCGTCGGGGGTGCTGGTCCCGCGGCTCGTCGCGCTCTTGGCGGGCGGCGGCCCCGCCGGCGCCGGCGCGCGCGCGCGCGCCGCCACCGCGCTCGCCGCCCTCGCCGGCGGCATGCCCGCCGCCCTCGCCGACGCGCTGCCGGGGTACGTGGCCGGGCTGTTGGGCCTGATGCGCGACCCGGACGCGCGCCCGCGCCGCGCGGCCGCCGCCGCGCTCGTCGCGCTCGTCCACCTCGCCCCCGACGCCCTCGCCCCCGACGCCGCCACCCTGGTGGCGCTCTTCTTGGCGGCGCTCGCCGACCCCGACCCCGACGCGGCGCTCGAGGCGGCAGAGATTTGGCCCGCGCTCTGCGAGGCCGCGCCCGACGCCCCCCCCCTCCGCGACGCCCTCCCCGCCCTCGTCCCCGCGCTGCTGGCCAACATGGTGTACGCCGATGGCGACGACGAGGTGGCCGCGGCCGAGGCGGCCGAGGCGGCGGCGCTCGGGGGGCGCGGCGCGGCGGACACGCGCGAGTGCGACCTCGCGCCGTTCGCCCCGGGGAGGGCGGCCCGCGGAGCGGGGGGCGGCGGCTCCGACGACGACTCAGACGAGTCCGATGGAGGCGACCGCGACGACGGCGGCCCGGGCGGCGGCGGCCGCTGGACGCTGCGCAAAGCGTGCGCCGCGTCGCTCGACGCGCTCGCCACCGCCTTTGGCGACGACCTCCTCCCCGCCGTCGTCCCCGCGGTGCGCGACGCGCTGGCCGGGGGGGGGCGGGCGGGGGCGGATTGGCGCGGGGCCGAGTCCGCGGTGCTCGCGCTCGGCGCGGTCGCAGACGGGTGCGCTGCGGGCCTGGCCCCGCACCTCTCGGAAGTCGTCGCCCTCCTCCTCCCGCGCGTCGACGACGCCCGGCCCCTGGTGCGATCCATCACGTGCTGGGCGCTGTCGCGGTACGGCCCCTGGATCGCGGCGGCGGCGGGCGCCGACGCGGGCGGCGCCGACGCGGCGGCCGACGCCGCGTCGGCGCCCGCTCCCTCCCCCCCCCCCCCCTCCCCGGACGGCGCCGCCGCCCTGGACGCCGTCCTGGCCGCCGTCGCGCGCCGGGTCGGGGGCGACCCCAACCCGCGGGTGCAGGAGGCCGCGTGCTCGGCGCTCGCGACGCTCGTCGAGTCGCTCTCGCCCGCCGGCGTCGCCCCCCGCCTCCGCCCCCTCGTCGACGCCCTGGCGGCTGCGGCCACTGTCTACGGTCGCGGCGCCGCCCGCATGCTGTACGACGCCGCCGCGACGCTCGCCGACGCGGCGGGGGCGGCGTTGGGCGCCCCCCCCCTCCCCGACCTCCTCCTCCCCCCGCTCCTCGCCCGCTGGGACGCGCTGCCCGACGGCGACCGGGAGGTGTTGCCGCTGCTTGAGTGTCTGACAAGCGTCGCGGCCGCGGTCGGCCCGGGGCTCGGACCGCGCGCGGCGCCCGTCGCGGCGCGCGCCGTCGCGATTTTGGCGGCGGGCGTCGCCGCCCGCGCAGCCGCGGGCCAGAATGTCGCACCCTCGACCGGCGGCGCCGCCGACCGGGCCGCCGCGGCGGGGCCGGAACGGGATTTCGTCGTCGCCGCGCTCGACCTCGTCTCGGGCGTTGCCGAGGGCCTGGGCCCCGCCGTCGCCCCGCTCCTCGCCGGCCCCGCCGCCGCGCCGCTGCTGCCGGCGTTGGTGGCGTGCTGCTCCGACGCCGACCCGGACGTGCGGCAGTCGGCGTTTGCGCTCGCGGGCGACTTGGCGCGCGGCGCGCCGCGCGCGCTCGCGGCCGCGCTCCCCGCCCTCCTCGCCGCCGCCGCCGCCCGGCTCGACCCTGGGGACGACGCTGCCGACGGCGCGCCCGCGGCGAACAACGCGTGCTGGGCGCTGGGGGAGTTGGCGCTTCAAGCGACCCCCGCCGACGCGGCGGCCGCCGCGGCCGCCGCTGCCGACCCCCTCGCCGCCCTCCTCCTCGCGCCCGCCGGCGCCGCCCCGCGCTCCCTCGTCGAAAACGCGGCCATCACGCTCGGGCGCTTGGCCTGGGTTGCGCCTGCGCCGCTGGCGCCGGGAGCGGGGCGGGTCGTCGGCGCGTGGTGCCAGGCGCTGCGGTCGGTGCGGGACGACGTGGAGAAGGAGCACGCCTTCCTGGGGCTGGCCGCGCTCCTCACCCTCAACCCGGGCGCGGGCGCGGGCGCCAACTTCGCGCACCTGGCGGCCGCCGCGGCGTCGTGGCGCAGTTTGAGGGGGGACGTCGCCACCGCCCTGCCCCGCCTTTTTGCCGGGTACAGGGCCGCCCTGGGCGACGCCGGGTGGGCGGCCGCGTTGAGCACGGTGTCGCCGGTGGTGCGGGACAAACTGGCGACGCTCTGCGGTGTCTGACGCGCGGGCGCGTGCGTGCGGGAAGGACGGCCCTCCCGCCCTCCCCGCCGGCGCGCCCTCTCCCTGTGCGCGCCCGCGCCTCTCTCGGCCCCGATTGTGGCGACCGGCCTCGGTTTCAGTTGTGGTGGTGGCGCGGGGGGTGAGGGGCGGGCGCCTGCAAACCCAGCGCGCGCGCGCGCGCCGCCGACGCGAATCCTCTTCCCCCTCCCCATCCTCCCGCCGGTTTCGTTAGTAAAGGGGAATGTTTGCAGGCCCCAAAAGCCGGCGCCCCCGCGCCGCGCCGGGCGCCGGCCGGCGCGCAGTCCGCCGAGCGCCCGCCACACCCCGAAACCCCGCCAACCCCCCGTTTTTCAGGCCTTGGCCGCCGCCTTGTAGTAGGTCGCGTCCACCCGCTGCAGCGTGTCGGCCAGGGACATGATCTCCAGCACGGCCTGCAGGTCGGACGCCTTGACCGGCGCGCGCGCGGTGAAGGTCAGCGCGCGCGGCTCCCACGGCAGCAGCAGCAGGGAGTTGTCAGAAAACACGCCGTCGATGCCGGCCGCGTCCAGGGCGACGTAGGGGGCGACGCCGGCGGAGCGGAGGACAAAGGAGACGGCGTTCGGGCCCGCCTGCGCGAATTGGACCGCCTCGATGCCCGGCGCCGGGTTGATGGTCGCGTCCTTGGGCTCGGTCAGCCAAATCTCCCAGGACGATGAAAACACGGGCACCGTCGCGTTGGGCGCGGCCGCGCCCGACGCGGCGGCGGGGCGCCGCTCGACGCGGGCAGACGTCGCTGCGGCCTCGAGCGCCGCCGCCGCGCCGCCCTCCATGGAGGCCAACGAGGCGTCATCGCCCGCGGGCACGGCGGCGTCCACGGTCGCCTTGGGCTTGGCGCCCGCCGGCGGCGGCGCCGCGGTCGCCGCGCCGGTCAGCCGCACGATGACCCGCTCCGCCGCCACGCCGCCGGCTTCTTTGAGCAACGCGGGGACCGACTGCATGATAAGGCGTTTCGATTCCAGGGGCGCGAGGGTGAAGGGCAGGGACTTGGTGGCCAGCGGGCGGTCGTTCTTGCCGGCGCTCCACGCCACCACTTCCAGCACGAGCCGCCCCGACAGCGGGGCCGCCACATCGGACGTCGCGTACGCGTGGATCTCGTTGTTGGGGGTCACGGCGCCGGACGCGAGAAACGGGGCGAAGAAGCGGCGCACCGCGTAGTGCAGCAGCTTCCAGCCGCCCCCCTGGTCCAGCGACGACCACGAGTACCCCGGCCAGATGTCGTTCAACTGCCAATAGAGCACGCCCATGGTCTGGGCGTCGGGCTCGGACTTGATGCGGCGCCAGTAGGAGGCCGCGGTTTGGTACGCGGTCGCTTGGTAGACTTGGGTGAGGTAGATGAATTGCCTGAACAGCGATTCCTGCGTGCCCCGCGGCGACTGGGGAGAAGGGCGAGGGGGCGCGCGTCGGCGTGTGTGCGGCGCCGAGGGCGCGCGCGCGGCCCGGACGCGCCCCTCCACCCCTACCTTGGGCGGCGCCCACGCGGGCGGCAGCTGGTAGTGCGCCCCCATCCGCACGAGCATGTCGCCTGTGTTGCCGGGGTGGCGCTGGCGGAACTCGATCGCGGACGCGTTGTACGACCAGTCGCCCGCTTCGGTCACCGGTTCGATCGCCGACCACGACGGCAGCGACTGGAACCCGAACTCCGACACAAACTTGGCGCGCGGGAACGTAGTGTAGTTGAGCGCGTTGTCCTTGGTCGTGTAGAAGTGGACGTCGCCGCGGCGCGCGTCGTCGACGTCGCCCCAGCGCTTGACAAAGTCGGCGCCCCGGTCCACGATCACGCCCTTGGACGGCGAGGTGTCGACGAAGATCATGGCGGGGTCGACGGACCGGAGCGCGGCGCGGACGGTGTCGACAAAGAGGGCGACGTAGTCGGCGACGTAGAGGCGCGCGCTCTTGGCGCCGCCCGCGCCGTCGCCGCGCGTCGGCGCAAACCAGTTGAACGCGGCCTCGATCTCGTTGTTCCCCCCCCAGATGATGAGCGACGGGTGCCAGTTGATGCGGCGCGCCTGGTGGGTGAGCTCTTTGCGCACCTCTTCGAGAAACGCTTCGTCGCGCGGGTACATTGCGCACGCCGCCATGAACTCTTGCCAGACCAGGATGCCCGCTTCATCGCACGCGTCATAAAAGGCGTCCAAGGGGTACAGGCCGCCGCCCCAGACGCGGATCATGTTCATGTTGGCGGCGGCGGTGTCGGCGACGAGGCGGCGGAGTTGGGTCGCGCCGGTGCGCGACGCGAAGATGTCGTCCGGGATCATGTTGGTGCCCTTGGCGTAGATGGGGACGCCGTTGATCTTAAAGTAGAACGTCTCGCCGCCGTCGCCGCCGACGACGGCCGCGGGGATCGGGCGCCGCACGAGCTCCGCGCGGCGGAACCCGACGCGGCGCGTGAGCGCGGTCGTCGACTCGGGCGCGCCCGCGGGTTCGTACACGACGTCAAACTTGTACAAAGGCTGCAGTGTGTGTGTGTGGCAAAGTTGGGGGCCCGCCCGCCGCGCGACCCCGTGCGCGCGGCCGCCCACCCCTGTCTCCTTCTCCCCGCCTCCTACCTGGGCCCCGTACCCCACCGGCCACCACAGCGCAAACGGCTTGGCCACCCGCACCTCCAGGGAGACGACGTTGGTGCCCGCCCGCTCCGCGACGACCGCGCCGGTCGCGGCCCACTTGGGCGACGCGGCGGGCGACGCGCCGCCGCCCGACGCCGGCACCACGGTCAGCACGCCCTCCTCCCCCTTGGCCGCCGCCTGAAGCACGGCGTCGAACGTGAGGGTGACCGACTTGCCGTCGGCGGCCCAGGCCTGGCGCACGTTGGCGCCGACGAGGTGCGCGTCCGAGTAGCCGACGAGGTCGATGTCCCCGTACACCCCCGCCGGCGCGAAGGCGGGCCCCCAGTCCCACCCAAAGTCGGACGCGGGTTTGCGCAACCAATTGAATTGGGCGGCCTGGGCCTCCATGACGGCGGGGATCGGGTAGGGCGACGACGCGTTGCGCGCGTCGGCCTCTTTGATCGCCGACTTGATGACAATGGTCAACTCGTTCTCACCCGGTTTCAACACTTTCTTGACGTGCACCCGGTGCTTGCTGTGCGGGGGAGGGAGTGGCGGCGCGTGGGGCCCTGGTTTCGCGCCGCAAACGGCGCCCCCCTCCCCCCTCCCCCCCCTCACCGGTGCGCGTTCTCCGCGTGCGCCACCAGCACGCCGTTGACGTAAATGTCGGCCACGGTGTCCACGCCGGACGCGACGAGGTCGACCTGTGGACGAGGGGGGAGGGAAACGCGTCGACACCTTGGGCCTCTCCAACCCTAACTCCAACCCTAATATTTTCCTCGCACGCCACCCCCTCTCTGTCTCACGTTCGTGTGCGTCAGCAGGTCGGCCGGCACGTCGAACTTGCGGGTGAAGTTCCAGGTGTCCAGGGCGACCCAGCGGTACTCGAGCTCGTTGAAGCTGGGGGGGGGGGGCGGCGGGGGGAGCGTGTGTCGGCGGGGGCGGGCGCGGCGCGCGCGCCCGGGCGTCGCCGCGCGCGTCCGAATGGCCCCGAATCGATGCGCCACCGCCGCGTGGTAGTAGATTTTGCTCGGCCCGCCCCCGCGGCGGCGGCCGGCAGCGCGGCGACCGCGGGCGCGGGCGCCGCGGACCGGCCATGCGCGGCTTCAGGGTGCGGCCCCGCCCCGCGGCGCGAAGCGCGGGCATCGCGGCCTGCTCCCGCACGCCACGACAAGGATGTTGGTCGACTGACCCGGCGAGGGCGCGGACGAGGGAAAGCGTGCCCGTGGGCGGCGCCACGCGCCGCCCACGGCATGCGCGCGGCGCGCGCGCGCGCGCGCCGCGCCGCCCCAACTCCTCTTCCCCTCCCCTCTCTCCTACCGGTACAGTGGGTTGCCCACCGCGCCCGCATCCTGCAGCGCGGCCAGGGCGTAGGTGGGCATGGTGACAGCGTCGACGAAGACGCTGCCATTCGCATTGACGAGGCTCCACCCCGGCCCGAGCAGGGAGGCCGACACGGGAGGGCCGGCGGCGGCCGCCGCGGCCGAAGCGGCGAGGGCCAGCAAGAGGAGGGGCCGCATGGTGGCAGAGAGAGTGGAGGGAGCGGGGTCGCGGAGCTGCCCACACACACTCGCGCGCGCCTCCCGCCCCGGCGCACGATGCAGGACACGTCGCTCGCCGCGTGCGCGGCCCGCCGCGTCGCTGCGGTCGCGCGGCACGTCGCGCCCGCGGCGCACCTCCCCTCTGCCACTCCCGCGCCCGCGGCCGCGCCCGCGTTCAGGGCCGACCGCTTGCTGGACGGCCAGGTGCGTGTTTGGGGGGTCGGGTCGCGGGCGGCGCGTCTCGGCCAAGCGCGCCATCCCATCGCGGCCGCCTCCCGCTTCCCACCGCCCGCCCACCCCCCACCCCGCGTCCCGTCAGGTCGCCATCATCACCGGCGCCGGCCAAGGCCTGGGCGCGGCGGCGGCCCGCCTCTTCGCGTCCCACGGCGCCGCCGTCCTCGTGGCCGACCTCGACGGCCCCAAAGCGGACGGCGTGGTCGCCGACATCACCGCCGCGGGCGGGCGGGCGGCCTCGTTCGCCGGGGACGTCACGGCGCCCGAATTCGCGCGCGCGTGCATCGCCGCCGCGCTCGCCGCGTTTGGCGGCGACTCCATCGACATCTTGGTCAACAACGCGGGTGCGCCGGGGGGGCGGGCGGGCGCCCGAGGCGCGGGAAAGACGGGCGCGGGGTCCACGGCCCGCCCCCCCCAAAAACCACCCCGCCCCACCCCCCCCCCCCCCCAGGCTACACCTGGGACGGCGTCATCCACAAGATGGCGCAGCCGCAGTGGGACGCGATGCTCGCCGTGCACTGCACGGCGCCGTTTCGGCTCGTCCAAGCTGCCGCGCCGCACATGCGCGGCGCGGCGCAGCGCGAGGAAGCCGCCGGGAAGGTCCCGCGCCCTCGGTCCATCATCAACGTCTCGTCCACATCCGGCACGCACGGCAACGCGGGGCAGGCCAACTACGCGACGGCCAAAGCGGGCGTCGTGGGGCTCACCAAGACCATCGCGCGCGAGTGGGGCGGGCTCAACGTGCGGGCCAACGCGCTCGCGTACGGCTTCATCGCGACGCGGCTCACGGGGGAGAAGGGGGACGCGACGATCGAGGTCGGGGGGAAGAAGGTTGCTCTGGGCATCCCGGGCGGCTCGGCCGCGGCGGACGCGGCCGCGGAGATGATGATTCCCATGCGCCGCGTGGGCACGCCGGAGGAGGCGGCGGGGGCGATGCTGGCGCTCGCGTCGCCCTACTGCGGGTTTGTCTCGGGGCAGTGCCTCGAGGTCACTGGAGGGGCATTCATTTGAGGGCGGGGTAGGGGTGTGGGGTGTGGCGGGATGTGTGCGTGCCGTGTGGCTGGCTGGCCGGCGCGCGGAGTGGGCGGGCTTTCGGCGCGGTGTTTGAGCAGCGCGCGCCGCAGTCGCCGTCAGTTACCGCCTCGGGCCCCGCCGCCGCTGCCCAACAGCGCACGCGACGGCCATGGCCGCGACGACGATGGCCCCGCCCCGCGCCGCGCGCCCTGCCGACCGCACGGCGCCCAAGATGGCAACCGCGTGCGCCGCCGACGCCGCGCCCGCGCCCGCCGCTTCGTCCGACACCCCCCAGGTGAAGCCGCGGGCGCGCTTTGCGCAGCGGACAGTGTCGGAGGGGTCTTTGGCGGTCCGAAGGGCCGACCGCGATCCGATCCCCCTTCCCTCAGCCCGCGCGCCCGGCCTCGGCCGAAGCCCTGCGCCTGGAGCGCGCCGTGGCCGCCTCGCTGCGCGCCCAGGTCGAGTCGCTGCAGCGGCGCCTGGCCGACGCCGGCGCGGCCGCAGACGCGGCGCGCGGCGCGGCGCGCACGGCGGCCGCCCAGCGCGTGGCGGCGGTTGCGGAAGCGGCGGCGTTGCGGACGCGCAACGTCGCTCTGGAAGCTGCGCTCGCGGCGGCCACGGACGACGCGGCGGCCGCTCGCTCGCGCGCCGACGCGGCAGCCGCGCGCGCGGCGGCCGCGCGCGCGGGCGCCGCCGGCGCGGCGGCCGACGCCGCGCGCGCTGAAGCGGCCGCGCGGCGTGCCGACGACCTGGGGGACGCTTTGGCCCGCGCCCGGGCCGAAGGCGAGGCGTCGGCGCGCGACGCAGCCGCGGCGCGCGCCACGACGGCCGCCCTAGACCGCCGCCTGGCCGCCGCCATCGAGACCGCGGCCGCCGCCACCGCGCGAGCCTCGTCCTCAGAAGCCGACGCGGCTGACGCTCGAGCCGACGCCGACCGCGCGCGCGGCGACACAGCCGCCGCGCGCGGCGAGCGCGCGGCCGCCGTGCGCCAGCTGGCGCGCGAGCTGGCGCGCGCGCGCGGCGACCGGGAAGCCGCGACCGCGGCCGCGGCGGCGGCCCAGGACGGGGCGGCTGCTAAATTTTCCGCGCTGGCCGGCGCGTTTGATTCCGTCGCCGCCGGCCTCGCGCCCGGCGTTGTCGTCGCGCCGCCGTCGCCCGTCAAGCCGGCGACGCCGGGCGGGGGCGTGGCGACGCCGCCCGCCAAGTGGGGGTGGCTGCGCGGCCGCGAGCGCGGCGCGGGCGGCTCGCCGGCCTGGCGGCGCCCGCGGGCGGCGGCGGCGGTGGACGCGCGCACGGGGTGATACAGTGGGAGGTGTCGGGGTTCGCGCGGGCGTGCCGTGTGGCGCGGGTGCGAACGTGCGGCCGACAGCTCTCACTTCCGCGGCCCCTCGACCCCCCGCCGCCCGCCCCACGGCACCTGGCGCCTGCTCAGGTGCGCCCCCGGCGCGCGAGGCGCGGCCCGGCGCCGCGCCATTGCCGCGGCGCGCATCACGCCCGCCATTCCCCCTCTCCGCAGTGCCATGGGCTGCAGCGTGTCCCGCGTGGGCGACGCGGTCGCGTCGCCTGTCGATGCGCTCAAGCCCGCGCCGGCGTTCGTGGCAGTTGGGGCCGACTCGGCCTGCGCGCCCTCCCCCACCCTCCCTCCCCCTCGCTACCGCCTCGGCCGCACGCTCGGCTCCGGCGGCTTCTCCGTCGTCCGCCTGGCGACGCGCACGGCGGACGGCGCCAAATTCGCGGCCAAGGTGATCCCCCTGCCGCCCGGCGACGGCGGCGCGCCCGAGCCGGGGCGGCGCGCGTCGCGCGCGGGGGACGGGGACGGGCCGCCGAGGTCGACGCGGGCCGAGATTCTGAGGGAGGCGTCCATTCACGCGAAGCTGCATCATCGGTGAGAGAGGGCGAGGGGGTTTGGGCGGGTGGGCGCCCGGGGCGGCGACCGCGCGCGCGGCCCCGCCTCCTCGCCCCTGCCACCACCCCTCCCTCCCCCGCCCCCTCTATCCAGCAACGTGGTCAAGCTCGTCGACTACTACGAAGCCGACGGCGCCGTGGTCCTCGTGCAGGAGCTCTTGCAAGGAGGGGAACTGCTGGACGCGCTCTTGGCGGCCGACGGCGGTGCCTACTCGGAAGCGACAGCCGCGCACGCCGTCGCCCAAGTAGCCGCCGGCCTCGCCCACGTGCACGCGGCGGGCGTCATCCACCGTGACGTGAAACTCGACAATATTCTGCTCGCGGTGCAAGGGCCCGACGGTGAGGGGGGGAGGGGGAATGGAGGGATGGGGGTGGCAGCGCGGTCCCAAACGCGGTGTGCTTGTGCGCCCGCGCCAACGGCCGACGGAGCAAACCGCGTGCCCGACGACGGCGCCGCGCCCCACCCTTGCCCACCTCCCTCCCTCCCTCCGTCAGGCCTCAACCACCTCAAGCTGGCCGATTTTGGACTCAGCAACCTGGCCAGGCGCGCGAGGGAGGGGCCGCGGGGCGGGCGGGAAACGCGCGCCCCCTGCGCCACCCTCCCACACCGCCCCCCTCGCCACACAGCGCCGCCGTCACCGTGTGCGGCACGCCCGCGTACGCCGCCCCCGAAATCGTGGCCGCCGCCCGGCGAGGGAGTGGAGGGGGGGTCGACAGCGGCGGCCCGCAGTACGGCCCCGAGGCCGACTGCTGGTCCCTCGGCGTCGTCGCGTTCACCCTGCTCGCTGGTCACCCCCCGTTCTACGCCGACACGGATGCAGCGCTGTATGGAGCCATCGCGGCGGGGCGGGCGGACTGGGGAGACCCGATTTGGGGGGAGGTGTCCGAGGGCGGCAAGAATTTCGTGCGCGCGCTGCTCACGGTCGACCCCGCGTCCCGGTTGACCGCCGCTGGCGCTCTGGAGCATCCTTGGCTGGCCGGAAGGGGTGAGGGCCTCGAATCACGCCCTTCCGGCGCCCTCGCCTTTCGCCGCGCGTCGTCCCTTGCCGCCGGCCGCGCGCGCGGCGGTGCGCCGCGCGCGGCCTCGCTGCCGCTGCCGGCCGACGGCACACCGGGCATCGTGCGCATGTCGGGCAGCCCGCCCCTGCTGCGGCCGGGCGGGCTGGGGGCGGCTGCGCGGAGGGCGCCGGCCGCCGCGCCGACCGCCGCCGACTCGGGCCGCCGCATCGCCGCCGTCGGCGGCCCCGCCCACGCGCCGGGGCCGGCGCCACCTTTGAGCGCGTTTGCCAAGGCGGCGGCGGCGGCGGCGACGGAGGAGGAGGGGGACGAGGTCGGGGGCGGCTGCAAGTGAGAGGGCGTCCGCGGCTCCCCTCCCCCCCAGCGCGCAACCGCGAGAATGTGTCGCACAGAAGACCGAAACCAGGCGCCCGCCCCGTCTCTCGCGGGAGCGTGTGGCGCCATCGACTCCCTCTCTCTCTCGACCCGCCCCGCCCCGCCCCCCCCCTCACCCGAGCCGGCCGCGCACGTCCGCCCCCACCGTGGCCGCCACCGCGACATACGCCGCCAGGGCGGTCAGGAAGAGGGTGGCCCCGAAAGCGATGACGCCCAGGCCGCACGCGCCGCGCGCGGCGGGCGCGAGCGCGCGCGGCGCGAGGATCAGGGCCGGCCACGCGCAGCAGGTGGCCGCCGCCGCCGCGCCGTGCGCGGCGGCGGTGACCACGGTCGCGCCCGCTTTGCGGGCGGCCCGGGCGAGGGCGGGGAGGGCGGGGAGCGGCGGGTTGGCGGCGGGCGGCACGGCGACGTCGCGAAACGGGCGCGCCCCCGGCGCCCCCCTGTGCAGCGCCGCCACCGCGCCCACGCGCCGGGCGTACGACGACGACAGGCGCGCCCGCCCCCGCAACGCGAGGTCGAGCGCCTCCGGCCCGCCGAGCGCGGCGACGACGGCCGCCGCGCCGGCCGCGTCGCAACTCTCGAGCAGGCACGCGATCCCCTCTTTCGCGTGCTTGTGCAGCCCCGCGCGCCACCCACGCTCTTGAAACATGTAGGTGACGCCCCAACCGTAGAGGGCGGGCGACGCGAGCCAGGCGGCGAGCGAGGCCTGGCCACGCGGTCCGAGCGCGGCGAGCGCGCCCGCGTCGCGCAGCGTGCGCATCAGGGTCGCCGCGCCCCGCCCGCCGCCGACCCCCGACTCAAACAGGTCCAGCGGCGTCGCCACCTCGTACGCGGCGTGGAAGCGGGCCAGCAGCGGGCGCACGCCGCCGAGCCGCGACGCGAGCGCGCCGCCGCCGGCGCCCGCGTCGCGCAGCAGGGCGATGAGGGCGGCCTGGTCGGCGGCGGACGGGTCACGGCCGCCGTGCAGGAGGCGGGCGCCCCAGGAGGCGGCGGTGGCGGGCGGCGCGGCCGCGTGCTCGCGCGCGCGCACGCGCGCGCGCACGACCGCCCGCGCCTCGTAGTTGCTCGCCACGTCGTCCAGAAAGGCTTGAGGGCCAAAACCGCGGCCGGGGCAGCCAAATGCGGCGGCGGCGCGGCCGGGGGCGGCGCCGTGGGCAAAGCCGAGCGGGAGCGCGGCCGCGTGGGCAGAGGCCAGCGCGCACAGCGCATCGATCGCTGCCGGCGGCGCCCACGCCTCCTGCACGTACATCCCCCCCAGGAAGCCGTGCGTTTGGGCGGCGGCGGTGTAGCGGCCCCAGGCGGTCGGGTCGACGAGCGGGTGGTGGAGCGCGGGGTCGGCGGCGGCAGCAGACGGGTCGCCGTCGGCGCCGCAGACCCCGCCCTCGCCACCGCAGCCGGGGTCGCCCCGCTCCCTCAACAACGAGGCGCCATTGAAAAAGACCGACGTCCCTGGCGGCACCGCCCCCGCGTCGCACGCCGCCTCGAGCGACGCGAGCCCGTGGAACAGCGCCACCGCGGGCGTCCGCGCCCGGCACACGCCGTCCAGTTGGGCGGCATGGAACGAGGCCACCGCCTTGACGCGCACGCCGATGCCGGCCAGGGCGCCGCAGAAGAGTTCTAAATCCCTGGGGGTCGAGTAAGCACTCTTGACGTCGAGCACGACGCCCCCAGGCGCGCCCAGCAACGCGGCTGCCGTCTGGGCCGCCGCCGGCGCGACGCCGACGGCGGCGGCGGCGGCGAGGACGCCCACGCGGTCGGCGCGCACGCGCAGGCGCAGCGCGAGGGCGTGGGGGGGGGCGCCGGGGGTGGTGACCGGGGGGGGGCTGTTGCCGATGTAGGCGTCGGCCGCGTCGGACGGGTCGGTGGGGGGCGGCGGGAGGCCGGCGGCGGCGGCGGCGGCGGCGGCCGCCGCCCTGCGCGCCCCAGACGGCGTCGCCCGCAGGATGGCCAGCGGCGCGCGCGCCACCGCGCCCAGGTCCAGGGACACGCCCGTGAGCCGGGGCGAGAGCGTGGGGTGGGTGGCGCCCGCGGCGCGCGACCTGCGCCGCGCCCGCGCCGGCCGCGCGTCGCTCGCCGCCCACCAGAGCGCCCGCCCGCCCCCTCCACCCGCCAGCAACCGCCCCAGGGGCACGTCCACGCGCGCCACAAACGCGTCGGTGGACACCGCGCCGGTCGCGGCGACGCGCCGGACGTCGAGGCGGAGCACGGGGCCGCCGCCGCGCGCGGGGAGCGCGGCGTCGACCGGCCAGAACGAGAGCCGCTCCCGCCACTCGACCCGGGACGAGCCAGCATCGGTGGCCGGGGTCGACGCCGCGGTGCGCACGGGGACGAGGCGGGCGGACGCGCCCAGGATCGACGCGCGCACGTAAAAGCGCGAGGCGGACGAGTCGGCGCCCGCCCCCGCCCTCCCCCCCAACGCAGGCCCCGCGGCCGCGTCCACCTCCACCGTGACCCGGTGCCGGAAGTCGGGCGCGCCCGGCAGCGGGAGCGGGGTGTCCGGGTCGCCCGCCGCCGCGCGGTTGGTCGCGCGGCCAAACCGGTTGATCCACTCGATCGGGGAGATGCCCTCCCGCGCTATGTGGGCTTCGCCCTCCCGCCGCGCGGCGCCGCCGCAGCCGGGGAGGCGGAGGTAGATGGACTGCGCGATGAGCCGCCTCAACGATCCATGGTCCACCGTCGCCCGCTGCAGGAGCCAGGGCGCGCGGGGGCAGAGCCAGACGTCCCACTCGGTGGCGACGGGGGCGTACGGGGAGGAGTAGGGGGGCGGAGGGGCGGCGGTCGTCGGCGCGCCGGCGCCGGCGACCTCCTCCACCCCTTCCTTTGCTTCTTCATCCTCCTCTTCGTCCTCGGACAGCGGGTCGCACGCGCCGCGCGGCGGCGGCGGGCCGCCCCCGTCGCGCGAGCGGCGCCAGGCAAAGGCCGGCGTGTCGGCGCGGCCCCAGGGCGTGGTGGCGGCGGACGGGGTCGGCGACGGGCCCGTCGTGGGCAGCCTCAGGGTCGGCGGCGGCGGCGGCGGCGGCGGCGCGGCCGCCGCTTCGGCGGCGGCGGCCGCCGAGAGCGCGCCCACGTTGGCTGGCGTCGCGGTGCGCACCAGGCGCGGCGCCTGCAAGGGGGCATCGGTGACGACGCCGGCCGACCGAGCGGCGGGCGGCGGCAGGTGCGGGCGCGAGGGGCGGCGAGCGGGCGCGTCGGCCGCGCTCGCCGCCGCCGCCTCGGCGGCCCCTCTCCGCGCCTCGGCCTCGGCCGTCACCGCGGCCGCCGCCTCCTCGGCCGCCGCTTCCAGCAACCGGGCCGGCACGGTCGACACGCGCGCGTCCCTCCTCAAGCGCGCGAGCGGCGACGCGCGCCCGCTCCCCTCGCGGTCGCCCGCCGCCGACCGCCGCGCGTGCAGCGTCCACGCGTCGGACGCCGTGCGCAGCAACGCGGCCGCCGCGCGCACGGGGGCCCAGGGCTCGCCGTCGTCGGGGGCGCCGGCGGGCGGGCGGAGGACGGGCGCGCCGCGGCCCGACCGCGGGAGGTCACGCGCGGCCGCCGCCGCGCCCGCCTCCTCCGCGGCCTGCCCCAAGGACGAGAGCTCGACCGAGTCTTCGTCCACGGTGGCCAAGGGCGGGCGGGCGAGGCGCGGGAAGGAAGGAACAGTGGTGGGCGGGCGCGTGGCGGCCGGCGAGGCAGGGGGCGGCGGCGACGGCGGGTCGTGCACCGACGCGACCGCGGTCACGTCCAGCACGGAAGCGACGGGCGCGGGCTTGGACGCCGCGACGCCGCGCGCGCGCGGTGCCGCCACCCCCTTCACGACCCGCGCCGTCGTCGCCCCCCACCGCACCATGCCGTACGCGCACAGCACGGGCGAATTCTCCAGCAGCGTGATCAGCCGCCGCGCGGCCACGCCGCCGTCGCCGCCCGCGGCGCGCGCGGCGACGGCGGCCGCCCAGAGCGCCGCCGCGCGCGCGTGCGCGCCCGGGTCTTCCAGCGCCAGGATCGTGCGCCACCGCTCGTCCGCCATCATGGACGCCGCCAGCCCCATGAACCCGCCGTGGCCGTAGGCGAGGGCGGGGCGGGGGAGGGGGTGGACGGGGACCTCCGCGTCGAACGACGCCGCGTCGTCGTCGGACGCCAGGCGCCACGCCAGCTCCAGGAACGGCCCTGCATGCGCCTCGGACCCGGCTTCAAGGTCGCGCGGCGCCGCGTCGGGCAGGGTGAGGGGCAGGGACGCGGCCTGGAACGCGCGCGCGCGCGCCGGCGGGCCGCCGCGCGCGGGCGGGACGGGGAGCACCGCGCGCCCGAGCAGGGTGGGCTGGACGCGCACGTACGATCCGAGCACGCCCAGCTTGACGCGGTGGACCTGGGGAGGGGAGGGAGAGGGGTCCAAGGCGTGTCAGGGTGCCCGGACGCGCGCCCGCGGCATGGCTCGGGGCCCGCCGGCGCCGCGCGGCCGCCTCCCGCCCGCCTCCCGCCCTCGACGCGGCAGTCGTGACGTTAGGCGCCCGCCTGGACAGGGCGCGGTCGCCGGCGCCGCCCGCATGCGCCGCCCACGCCCGCACCCCTCTACACCCGCCACCCCGCATCCCCCACCTCGAAGCTCAGCGCCCGCTGCCCCCCCGCCTCCCGCGGCAGCGCGAGGCGCGTCCACGCTTCGAGGCGGGCGCGGCCAGCGACGACGGGAAAGTCGGCCGTCGCGTGCGCGTCGCCCGCGGGCGTGCGCACGGTGACGACCACCGCCGCCCGCGACGCGGGTGGCAGCCCGGACACGGCGCGCACGCGCAGCTCGACGCCGGCGCGGGGGGGGCGGGGGGGCGGGGGGGGCGTGGCCCACGTCGCCGCGGCGAATGGTGGGTCGCCCAACGGGGGCGGCGGCCCCAACGCGGCGTCCCCCATGAGCGGGGGACGCGCGCCGCTCGGGCGAGAGTCGGCCGGCGACGCGTTTTGGGGAGGGCGGCGAGGCAGCGGCCCGCCACTCTCGCGTCTCTCTCGCCGCGCCGCGCCCGCCGGCGCCGCCGCGCCGTCGAGGCCAGTCCCGCGCCACAGCCGGGCGCCCGCCTTTGCCCGCCGGTGGCCGTCGCTGGCGCGCCGGCGCCGCGATGGGGCGCAAGTCGGCGTCCAAGGACCGGTGCGCGCGCCCGGTGGTGGCTGTGTGGTGGCTGTGGCGCGCGAGCGATGGCGCTGGGGCGCGGCGGGCCCGCGGCTGGCACTTTTTTTCTTCCACACCGCCGACCCTGAGCCCCCCCCCTCCCTTCCTCCCCTCCTTCCTCCAGCGCCTACATCACCACCACCGAGTGGAAAGAGTCGTACGGCGGCGCCCGCGCCGGCGGCGCGGCCCGCGCGCCGCCGACCATCCTCCCGTTTGGGCACTGCGCGCTCACCTTTGTCCGCGCGGCCGACCCTGTCTGCGCCCCCGACGGTTCCGTGTTCGACGCGACCGCCATCGTCCCCTACGTGCGGGCGCACGGGACGCATCCAGTGACAGGGCAGCCGCTGTCCGTGGCGGACCTCACGCCGCTGCGGCTCCACCCCGGCGCCGCGCCGGGCGCGCACGCGTGCCCCGCGCTCGGCAAAGAGTTTACGGCGTCGACCGCCATCGTGGCCTTGAAGACGACGGGGTGAGCGGGAGAGTGGAGAGAGGGAGGGAGGGTGGGCGAAGCGGCGGAAAAAAGGAGAAGGAGAAACAGGCCGCCGCCCACCCCACCCCCACCACTTTATCACAGCCACGTCTACTGCCGGGACGCGGTGGACGAACTCAACGTCAAACCCAAGAATTGGACGGACCTCGTCGACGGCACGCCCTTTAAGCGCTCCGACCTCATCACCCTCCAAGACCCCGCCGCGCCGCGCGACGCGTCCTCCTTTGACCACGTCAAGCGCGGCGTGACGCCGGCGCCAGTCGGACGTGGGAGCTCCTCCTCTGTCGACGCCTCGCGCGTTTCGGCCGACGCGCGGCGCGCGCTCGGCCGGCTCGGCGCCGCCGCCCCCGGCCGCGGCGCCGGCGCGCGCGACCCGCGCCTCCAAGGCCCCGTCCGCGCCACCGTGCCCACGCCCACGTTCAAGCCGGGTGCGACGACGTGGGCGACGGACGACCCGTCGCAGCGGCCGGCGGCGGAGCGGAAGGCAGCGGAGAAACGCGTGGCGGCCGAGCGGGAGGCCGTCGAAGCGGCAGCCGCCGCCGCGCCTCCCACCAAGCGCGCCCCGCGCCCGTACGACGACCCTGCGCGGCACCGCCCGGACGCGATGCGCACGGCGGGCGCGGCAAGCAAATCGTTCACGTCGACCGCGGTCGCGCCCGCGGCGCGCGGCGCCGCCGACCGGGCCTCCACCCGGATTTATGTCAATCCGACCACCAAAGGGTATGCCCGGCTGCACACGAGCGTGGGCGACATCAACTTTGAGCTCCACGCGGACCTCGCGCCGCGCGCGTGCGAAAACTTTCTCACCCTCGCCGCCGCGGGGTACTACGACGCCACCCCGTTCCACCGCGTCATCAAGCACTTCATGGCGCAAGGCGGCGACCCGACGGGGACGGGGGCGGGGGGGGAGTCGATCTATGGGGAACCGTTTGCCGACGAGGTCACACCCAAACTCGCGCACGCCGCGCGCGGCGTCCTGTCGATGGCCAACGCGGGCCCGGGCACCAACAAGTCGCAATTCTTCGTCCTGTTCAAATCGGCGCCCCACTTGGACGGCAAGCACACCGTGTTTGGGCGCGCTGTCGGCGGGCTCGAGACGCTCGCCGCGCTCGAGGCCGTCGCCGTCGACGCCGACGACCGCCCCAAACAGCCCGTCACCATCACGGGAGTCACGGTGTACGTCGACCCGTTTGCGGAGGAAGCGAAGAAGGCGGCGGAGCGGGAGGGAGCGGCCGCGGCGGCCGCGGCCGACGGCGGCGCGCGCGGCGCGTGGTTTTCCGACCCCGGCGCCGCCGCCGCGCCCGCGCCGAGTCGGACGGGAGTGGGCAAGTACTTGCCGCCGACGGCCGCGGGGGGTGAGGGAGGGGGTGGCGGCGGCGAGGGCGCGCCGCGCGCCGCCAAAAAGGCGAAAGCGGCGGCCGCGTCCGCGTTCGACGCTTGGTGACCTTTCCCGCCGTGTCGCGCAGCCTCCACATCACCGCCGCGCCCCACCGCGCGCCCACCACTCGGGGTCGAGGCCGCCGCCGGGCAGCGGCGCGAGCAGGGCGTCGACGTCCGCGTCGGTCGGGGCGAGGGGCTCCGGCCACGCCTCGGGCGCCCCCCTCCGCTCCACCAGCACGCTGCGCACGCCGGCCTCGAAATGGGGGGACACCGCGAGGCGGGCGGCGGGCGGGAGCTCGGCGGCCAGTTGGTCGGCGAGCGCGCGTGGGCGGCCCCCCGCCGCGGCCTCTGCCGCGTCCGTCGCCAGCCGCACCCACACCGCCGCGCTCACGGGGCAGGCGGCGGCCAGGCCGGCGTGCAGGTCGGCCGCGGCGGGCGCGCCCGCCGCGGCCGCCGCGGCGACCGCCGCCCGAAACCCGAGCACCGCGTCGCTCAGACGCGCCCCGCCGGCCCGACGCCTCCAGGCCGCCAGGGTGTCGAGCGCGGGGGCCAGCGGGTGGGAGTCGTCCGCGACGCGCAGCGGGGAAGAGAGGCCTGCGCCGTCGTCGTCGTCGCCGACCGGCAGCGCGACCGCGTCCGCCGCCCGCCGCAGCGCGGCGGCGGCGTCGACTCCAGGCGCGTTGAAATCCAATGCCCGCACCGCGTCGATCAAAGAGGGCAGGGAGGCGGGGTCGGCGAGGTGCGTCGCGAGCCCCGCGCGCACGACCTCGGCCCCCGCCAACCGCCCCCCCCCCAGCCCCAGCGCCAGCACCGCCCGCGCGCTCAACCCCGCAGCCAACCCCCAGGCGGCAAAGCCGACGTCGGGGAAGAGGCCGACCGCCGCTTCCGGCATCGCCCACAGCGTCCTCCCCGTCGCCACCCGCACCCCGCCCGCGCCCGCGCCCGCGGCCGCGGCCAGGCCAGCGCCCAGGCCCATGGCGACGCCGTCCATGATGGTCAGGGAGGGAGGGGTCAGGAGGGGGAGGAGATTGTATTCTGCTTGGAAGCAGGTTTCGCACGCGTGCCCCGCGGGCGGCGCCGGCCACGGCGTCGAGGCCGACGCCGGCACGGGATCGTCCAGGGCCGCCTGGCGGATGGCGCGCACGTCGCCGCCCGCGCAGAGCGCGGGCCGCGGGCCGCACCCGCGCAGCAAAAGAGCTTTGGGCGCCGGCCCCGCCACGATCGCGGCGTGCACGGCGGTCACGCAGCGTTCGTCCAGCGCGTTGAGGGCGGCAGGGCGGGACAGGGTGAGCTCGAGGAGGCCGCCGGGGTGCCGCGTCGCGACGACGTCGGCCGCCGGCGCGGCGCGCGTGGCCATGGATGCTGGCGCGGGCGCGGGGCGGCGCAGGGCGGGGAGCAGGCGGGCTCCGCCCGCCGCGCGGGCGAGCATCGAGAGGGGTGTGCGCGCGCCGAGACGGGGCCCCGAATCCCGCATCGCCACCCCGTTGCACGGCGCCGCCCGCCCGCCGCGGCGACGACGATGCTCCCCCACACCCACCCACGCGCCGCCCCGCCCCGCGTCACCCGCGCGACGCGATGTTGGACGAGAGCCAGTCGAGGCCCTCGTACAGGCCCTCGCCCGACGTGGCGCACGTGGACTGGATGTACCTGGGGGTGGTGGGGGGGGGTGCGTGGTGGTGGTGGTGGGTGGTGGTGGTGGTGGACGCCGCCGCGCGCGCGCGCACGCGCCACCGCCCACGAACGGCCCCGGAGGGGCCGCGCGCGCCCCCGCCCGCCCACAATCAGCCCCGGAGCAACTGCCAGCGCGCGCCCCACCCCCAAAATCAGCCGCCCGCGCCCCCCCCTCTCCCCCCTCTCCCCCCCTCTCTCTCACCAGTGCCGCTGCCGCAGCGAGTGCAGCCCGAGCTTGTCCGTGATCTCGGCCGCGTTCATGGCGTTGGGCAAATCCTGCTTGTTGGCAAACACGAGCAGCGCGGCGTCGCGCAGCTCGTCCTCGCCGAGCATGCGGTGCAGCTCGTCGCGCGCCTCGCCGACGCGGTCGCGGTCGTTGGAGTCGACGACGAAGATGAGGCCCTGCGTGTTTTGGAAGTAGTGGCGCCACAGGGGGCGGATCTGTGCGGGGGGGAGGGGGTGGGTGAGGCGCTTGCGGCCTCCGGGGATGGTTTTGGGGGGGGCGGGGGGGCGCGAGCAGCCGTCCGGGGCTGGCTTGGGGGGGGGCGGGGGCGCGGGCGGCCTCCAAGCGCTGTTTTTGGGGGCGCGCGCGCGCGCGCGCCCTCCCCTCTTGCGCTTCCCCCCCTCGCGTCTCCCACCTTGTCCTGGCCGCCGACGTCCCACACGGTGAACGAGATGTTCTTGTACTCGACGGTCTCCACGTTGAAGCCTGGCGAGGGGGTGGGGTGGGGTGGAGGCCTGCGCGGCGCGCGCGGGCGCTGCTCGCCCGCGGATCGCGCGCGCCGCGCCGCCCCCCCCCCCCTCCCTCACTCACTCACCGATCGTGGGGATCGTGGTCACGATCTCGCCCAGTTTGAGCTTGTACAGGATCGTCGTCTTGCCCGCGGCGTCGAGGCCGACCTGCGGAGAAGGGGGACGGGGGTGGCGTGAGAAGGGAAACGCTCGCGTCGCGCCGGCCGCGCCGCGTGGCGGGTGGTAGCGCGCCCGCGTGGCCGGCGCGGCGGCGGGCGCGCGGCGGCGGGCGGGCGCTGCGGCGGCGCGCGGCGCGCGCCGATGGGCGCGCGCCCGCGGCCCGCGCCCGCCCGCGCCCGCGGGCGCGACCGGAGCGGTCCGGCGATCCAGGTTTGGCTCCGCCTCCCTCCGGCCAGGCGGGCGGCGGGCGATGGGGGCGCCGCGGCCCGCTGCGGGCGGCGCGCCGCGCGCCGCGGCTGGCGTGGGCGCGCGGCGGCCGCGGCGGCCGCCGCGCCCGCGGCCAGCGGTCGCCGCCCAATGCAAGACGCGCCGCGCACGGCGGCCGCCGCGGTCCGAGGCCCGCGGTCGGCGCGCGGGCGCGCGCGCCGCCGCGTGCACCCCCGACCGGCCCTCCCGCGCGCGCCCACTCGCCATGAGGATGCTGCAGGAATGGAGGAGGGTCTGTCAGCACGCGCCGGGCCGCGCGCGAGCGCCGCGGCGACCCCAGCACACGCCTCCCCCTTGTGCATCCCTCTCTCTCACCGCATCTCCTTGCGCGAGAACAGGCGCGCGAAGAGCTTGGTGAAGGCGAGGCCCATGGCGGCGGGTGTGGAGGGGGGGGGAGGCGGGTGCCGGCTTGGAGACTGTGATGCGGGCGCAGCGCGGCCGCTGTCCCCGCACAGCAAGCGCTCGACGTGCTCGCCGCCCTCGCCCGCAGTCCCCGTGCATCGATGACGGCGCCCCCGCGGCCGCGCGAGGCCGCGGCGGGCGACCCCGCGGGCCGCGGCTATCGCCCGTTGGCCTCTGCCGCGCCAGACACCCCTGACGCCGCCCCAGGCGCCGAGCCGACGCAGATCAATCGAGCCAACGGCGCGGGATGCCCGCCCGCCGACGAGGCCGCCGCGCGAGGCCTCGCGCTCGACGCGCCGCGCGCGGCGGCCGTCGCCCGCCTCGCGGCCGGCATCCACCTTCCCGGCCCGCCCCCCGCCTGGCTGGAGGGTACGGACGACGCCGCGCTGGCGGCGGCGGCGAGGGCGCTGCGAGCGGAGCGAGAGAGGGGAAGGGACGGCGGCGGGTGAGCGGTGCCCTCCTCCTCCCTGCCAACGCTGTCGCCCGCGCCACACGCCCACCACCGCGCCCACGCTCCCCCGTCACCCCGGCCCCATGGGCGTGTTCCCCCCCTCGGCCGCCGCGTCGGCCAGCCCGCGCAGCAGGGACGCCGCCTGCCGCCCCGCCAGGGCGGCCTTGTACGTGAAGAAGCCGACGAGCAGGGCGGGCAGGTCGGCGACAGCGTCCGGGCCGAGAGGGTGGAAGAAATTGAAGCGGTTGGCCGCGAGGACGAGCACCAACGGGATGAGCAGCCGCTGCCCGCCCACCGCCGCGCCCACGCCGCCCCCTCCCGCGACGCCGTCCACGGAGCGGTGCAGGAGGCGGAGGTAGAGGGCGCCGCCGGCGGCGCCGGCCAGGAAGGAGAGGCCGGAGGGGGGTCCGTGCAGCGAGGCGGCCGCCACCGCGCCCGCGGCCCCGAGCGCCGCCGTCCACGCTTGCGAGTCGGCCTTCAACGACTCGTACGCGGCCGCGGCAGCGGCGGCGTCTTCCGCGGCCGCCGCGGCGTCGACCGGCGTCGCCGCGCCGCCGGGCGCCGCGCGCGCGAATTTCCCGCCCCGCGTCCACCGCCGCCCGTCGGCCTGCGTCGGCTTGCCTTCAAAGCCGGTGGAAGAAGAGGTGGAGGCGGCGGCGGAGGAGGCGGCGCGGGCACCGGCGCCGACCCCCTCGCTTCCCGTGTCCTCCTTCTTCCTCGGCCGCAGCGCCTCGCTCAGGTCCACGCTCATGTCGTTCAGGTCCGCGACTCGGCTGAACGACAGCCCCGCCGACGGCGCGGGCATGCCCGGCGGGGGAGGCGGCGGCGTCGGCGCCGCGCGAGGGCGCTTCGCGTTGACCCGCGCCTCCTCCGCCGCGTCGAGCGCGCCCGCCCAGTCCGTGTTCCACACGAATTCCGGAGCCCACCGGCCCCCTTTCTTGGTGGGGTCGGCTTGGTTGACGCGCGCCATCGGGGAGAGGACTTCGGCTACAGGACGAGCGGGGGGATGGGGTGGGGGCGTCGGCGCGGCGCCCGGCTCGCGCGCCACCTCCCCGCCACCACTCGACCTCATCCCATACCTCTCCCGTCGACCTCGGCAAAGTAGCCCTTCTGCGGCAGCCTTCTCGGCCCGCCGTCGGGCGCGGCGCGGCCGCCGCCGCCGCGGCCGGGAGCGCCGCGGCCGCCGCCGCCGCGGCCGGGGCCGCCCCGGCCGAATGGGGCGGCGCGGGCGAGGATGAGAAGAGAGGAGGGCATCGGGCGGCGCGGGAGTGGCGGCGCTGGCGCGGCTGGCCAGACTCTGCAGCGCCGCCCCCTCCCCACAACGCGCCGCCGCCATGGCCGCGTCCGCTGACGACCTGGTGTCGCTCTACGAATGGGTGAGGAGCAGGGGCGGGCAGAGCTGGGGCGACGCAAAACCGCCGCGGCATGGGCCCACCTCCCTCCTTCCCCTAGGTGGACACCGTGCCCCTGTCGCGCCCCCGGCGCAACATTGCGCGCGACTTTGCGGATGGTGGTGGGTGGAGAGGAGGGCGGAAGAGGCGGAGAGGGGCGAGTAGGAGGCAGGTGCGGGCATTGGTGCGCCCGCCGCCCTCGTCCGCGCGTTTCACGCGACGGGGGCCATACGGGCGACGCCAGGCGCCGTCTGGGCGGTGCCACCGACGCGGCGGCTGCGGCGGCGACCCTCGGCGGGGGCCAACCACCGCCCCCCCTTGCTCCCCCCCTCTCCAGTCCTCATGGCCGAGATCTGCCACTACTTCTTCCCCAAGATTGTCGACCTCCACAACTACAGGCATGCGCGTCGGAGGGGTGGGGAAGGTCCCGCGCCGCGTCTCTCTCGCGCGCTGACACCCCGCCTCCCCTCTCTCCTCAGCCCCGCCTCGTCCGCCACCGGCCGCCACTACAATTGGACTACGCTGCACGCCCGCGTCCTGGCCAAGCTGGGGGTGCCGGCCACCGCGGGCGACGTGGCCGCCGCGGCCGACGCGGCGCCGGGCGCGGCCGAGTGGGTGCTCGCCCTCGTCCGCCGCCGCGCGGGCGGCCCCGCGCCGGCGGCGCCGCGGTGGGAGGGGCGCGTGGTGGAGAGGGCGGGGTGGCGGACGGCCGCGCTCGCGGCGCGGGTCGCGCCCGCGAGCCCCGCGCCGGGCGCCCCTCCCTCCCCCTCCCCCTTGCCGGCGTCCACCGAGGCGGCCGCGCTCAAGGCCCAAATTCACGCGCTGGAGCGGGCGGTTCTGGTGGCCGATGCGCGCGCGGAAGGCCTCGCCGCCGCGCTCGCCTCGGCAGAGCTCGCCGCGCCTGCCGCCGCGCCCGCCCACGCCGGCCGGCCCGAGTCGCCGGGGCGGCGGTTGCTGGCCCGCCTGTCCCCCCGGCGGCGCAGCCCGTGAGGGGCGGAGGAGGAGGTGCGGCCGGGTTGATCGCTTTTTGTGTCGTCGCCGTCACTCGCGCCGCGCGCCGCGCGCCGTGGGAGGGGCGCCGCTTCCGTCACACAGGGGTCAGGGCGCCGCCCCAGCCGCGCCCGCCGCCCCAGCCGCCGCGCCGCCCGCCTCGGCCTTCACCCCCTCCCCCTCTTCTTTCTTGGGCGCCAGCGCGGCCCGGGACGCGTCGTAGTACTGGTTGGGGTGCTGCACCCCCGCGTCCAGCTCGGCGCCGTGGATGCCCTCCCACGCCGCCGCGCACGCGAGCTGAAAGTGGCCCGCCTTGGCCTTCGCCCCCGCCTCGCGCACGGCCGCCGGCGCGACCCCCATGCCCGCCAGCGCGTCCGCCAGCGCGTCCGGCGCCAGCGTCTTGTACGGGCACCCCGCGCAGTCGCCCCCGTCGACGGGGGTGGTGATGAGCTTGACGCACGAGTAGGGAGTGTAGTCCGCCCGCTTCCCCTCCCGCCCATAATTGAAGCGGATCGAGTACGCGTGTCGCTTGTCAAATTCGTCCGGCGTGCACTTGGGCGCAAAGGCGGCGCGCCAGAAGCGCAACGCTTCGTCGAGGGGGAGGCCGATGCCTTTGAGGAAGAGGCCGAGCTGGAGGCGCCCCTTGTGTTTGAGGTGGTGCGCTGTCGTCACGTGACCGTGCATGGCCCGCATGCAGAGGGGAAACGAGGCGGCGGCGAGGGCCGCGACGTCGCCCGCGGCGACCGCGTCGCCGGGGCGGCCGCGCCCGGTCGCGCCGTAATCTGTGCCCACGTAGCGCACGGCCAGGGATTCCACGACGGGGGCCAGGCGGCCGGCCTCCGCGGCCGCGCCGTGCGACGCCCACGCGCGCGCAGCGCGGGTCAGCCCCGCGGCGAGCCGCGCCCGGAACGCGCCCGCGACGAGGGACGACGCGTCGTGTTTGGACACGATGGCGTCGCCGCCGACGAGGAGGGCGCGACGCGTCGCCACGAGGTCGGGCACGTCCTCAAAGCGCGCGCGGAAAAATGCGTCGCGCGCCGCGCCGGACGCCACGTCGGCCGCGAACCGGCGGGAGGCCGCGCCGCCGTGCACGCCTTCCGCGACGGCGGCGAGGGCGGGGCGCAGGGCGTCGTAGTCGGGGCGGGAGAGGGGGGTGACGGGGAGCGAGGCAGAGGAAATGAAGGCCGCCTGCGCGTCGGGCAGCAGAGCGCGGAAGCGGGCGCGAAACAGGTCGGCTTCCAGCGTCAGAAACCAGCGGCGCAAGTCTTCGGTGCGGCAAAAGGCGAGGCGGAGCACGAAATGGCCGAGCGCGTCGGTCGAGGGGGCGACGTGTTCCCCCGCGAGCGCCGCCGCCGCGGCGTCCAGGGCGGGACCTTTGACGCCCTTGGCTTTGGCCTCCTCGATGCCTTTCAAGACTGTTTGGAGGGGGAGGAGGGGGAAATTGTGGGCGCCGATGCGCGCGCGCGCGCGCCGCGGGCCGGCGCGAGCCTCGGGCCCCCATCCGCCAGCCCGCATCGCTCCATCCCTCCCCACTCATCACCCTTGAGGCGGTCCAACGCCGCGGATTCAAAGTCTTCAATCGCGACGTCCCCGCGCGGCGCCTCGGCGTACATCGACAACCGCCCCGCGTCCGCCAGGGCGGTGGATTTAAACGTGCCCCCCGCGCCGGGCGCGTCGGGCGCGGCGCGGGGCGCCTGCGCGGCGAGCCAGCTCATCGCAAGATGGGGGTTTGAATCGGGGGGGGGGGAGGCGGGGGGCGGGGCCGCCCTCGGCGCCTGGCGCGTGTGGGCGCGCGGCGGGGAGTGGGATGTGCGCGGCGCGGCCGCGGCGGGTGTGGGGGCGAGCGCGCGCCGCGGTCGGCGAGCGTGGACACTGCTGCCGCCGCGCCCCGCGCGCCCCGCCGCCGCGCCGGGCGATCGCGCAGCCGCATCGCCGAGCGCCGGCGCGTGCCCCGCCGCCCCTCCCCCTCCTCCGATGCTCGCCGCGACCGCGGGCGCGCTCGCCGCCCTGCTGCGCCGCCTGGCCGAGCTGCTGGCGGTGCGAGAAGAGAGTGGGAGAGAGGGAAGGGAGAGAGAAAGATGGAGAGAGGGCCGCGCGCCCACCCAGCGTGCTCCCCTCCTCTTCCTTTCAGTCCCTCCCCACCCCGCTCAAGCTGACCGGCGTCCTGGGCCTTGCCGTGGCCCTGCTGTGGAGCGCGGGGCGGGGGCGGCCGCCCCCGCCCCGCAAACGGGGAGAGGAAGAGGGAGGCGGCGACGACGACGACGCGCCGTCGTCGTCCGCCCCCCCCCCCCCCCCCCTCCGCCCCGCCACCGCCACGCCCTCCGCCCTGCGCGCCGCCCTGGGCGGCGCCCGCGTCGTGTGCGTGTCGGCGCCGGGAGTCGTCCTCGCCGAGGGCGACGGGGAGCCGCTGGAAAGTGGGGCGACCCTGCTCCCCGGCGCGACCGCCGCCCTCACCGCCCTGGCCTCCGCCGTCGACCGCGTTTACCTCATCGCGCGCGTGGCGGGCGACGTGGGCGAAGCGGCGGCCCGCGGCGCGCTCGAGGCCGCCGCGTGCGTCGGGCCGCGCGGCGCCGCCCCCGTCCCCCCGCACCGCCTCTTGTTCTGCGACACGGAGGCCGGCAAAGTGGCCGCCGTGCGGGCGCTGGGCGTGGGGCTGCACATCGACGCGGACGGCGCGACGCTCGCGGCGCTCGCCCGGTTCGTGCCGCGCCTGGCGCGCGTGGGGCCGCCGGGGGGTGGGGGCGAGGCGTGGCCGGTGGCGGGCAGTTTGGCCGGGGCGCTCGGCGTGTGACCGCGGTGGGTTGGCGGGTGGGGCGCGCCCTTTTTGGGGGGCACACGTGAGCGGGCGCAGCACAAGCCGGCGCGCGCAGCACGCCCCCCTCCCCTTTTCGGCGGCTCCCGCTCGCCGCCCGCGTGCGACTATGCGGGCTTGAACAAAGGCTCACGGCGGCGCGACACGGCCGTGCCCGGTGCGGTGCGGGCGCCGGCGCGATAGCGAGTATAAACAGCCCCATGCCGCCTCGCCCGCCGCCCACACGCCCCCCTTCCCTATGCATTCAGACTACATCCAAACTTGTGCGCGCGCCACACCGGGCGCCACGTTCGCCACGCCGCCGTCCGAGGGCGCGCTCGCGCGCGCGGCCCCGATGCGGGGGACCGAGGTGCGGGCGGCGCCGGCGGCTGGCGCGGGGCGGCCCATGCATTAGAGGGTCGCCGACCGCGGCGGGTTCGGCGTGGAGGGCGCGCGGCGGGCGCGTGGGCCGCACGGCGCGGCCCAACGAGCGCGGGGGGTCCGCCGGCCGCCGCGTGGCGCTGAAACGCCCGCCCCCCATGCCCCCCAGCCCGCCGACGCGCCCGCGCCGGCCTCCGCCGCGCCGGTCGCCGCCGCCCCTCCACCCACGGCCGACGCCGCGGCCCCGACGCCCCCCCCGCCGCCCGCGCCGCCGCGCTCGCCCGCGCTCCCCCACCTCGAGACCCCGCCCTGGCCCCTGTCGGACCGGGGCGGGGGTGGTGGGGGAGCCGCGGCCGCGCCGGCGGCAGCCCCCCCTCTGTCGTGGGCCGACGTCGCGGCCGCGTCGCCGCTCGCGCCGCCGCGCGCGGGCGCGCCGCCGCCGCACGCGCCCTCGCCCGGGGACGCGTTGTTCGACGAGGCGTTGGCCCGGCTGCTCACGCCGGGGCTGGGAGGAGGGGAGGCGGGCGCGCCGGCCCCGCTCGCGGCCGGCAAGCGGCCGCGCCCCGCGTCGGCCGGGTCGGAGCCCGACGCGCTGGCCGCCGCGGGCGCCGCGCCGCGCGAGCCGCCGCCGCCGCCGCGGGCGGCAGGCGGGGAGGCGGGCGCGAGGGAGGCGGCGGCGCACGCCGCCGCGCCCGCCTTGCCGGCCGCCGCGCGCTTGTACGCCGCCGTCGCCGCGGCCGGCGCGTGCTCCCCCTCCCCCCCCTATTCCCTCCTCCCCCCCCGCGCCGCCCGCCGCGCTCCCGCCGCCGACTCGCCGCCCGAGGCGGGCGACCGGCTGCCGCCGCCGGGGGCGCCCCGCACGATGACGCGCCTCCTGCGGACGGCGTGCGCCGTGTTCGACTTTTTGCGGGCGGGCCCGGCCGAGGAGTCGGCGGTGCGCGCCGCGCTGGGCAACACGCAGGACGTGAGCAAGGGGTTGAGGCGGTTGTTGGCGGACAAGCTGGTTCGCCGGTCGGGGCGCGGCGGCCGCGCGTCGCCGTTCGTGTACGAGATCTCCGCCCGCGGCGCCAATCGGCGGCACTGGGCGTCGGCGGTGCCGCCGGAGCCGGCGCCGGTGGCGGGCGGCGGGTGGGGCGCGCCGCCGCCCGCGTTTCGCGCGCCGCCCCCCTCGTTCCACGGCGGCGCCCCCCCCCCCGCCTACGCCTGGTCCGGCGTCGCGACCCTGGCCGGCGCTGACCCCGCGGTCGCGGCCGCGTACCGCGCCGCGCTCGCGGCCGCCGACGCGGCGGCCGCCGCGCGCGGCGGCGACGGCTTCCACCACCCCCACTACCCCTCGTCCGCCGCCGCCGCCGCACTCGCCCCGGCCCCGGGGTGGCCCCCGGGGTGGCAGTGGTCGTGGGGGCCGCCGCCGGGGGCGCCGCCGCCGCCGCCGCCGCCGCTGGGCGGGTGGTGAGAGACCGGGCGAGCGGAGGCGGGACGGCGCCCTCGCGCCTCCCTTGCCGCCCCCACACAACGCACGCCCGCCGCGCGCTGCCGCCGGCGGCGCACGTGCCGCGCGCCTCAGCGCGCCGTCTTTCTGGCACCCGGCGCCCCCCCCCGCCGGCGCCTGCTGCACCACCCTTTCGCCGCCGCCGGCCCGCCCCGCCCCGCCGCCCACCCCCTGAAAAAACTTCCCGGGGCGCCGCCCGCCGCGAGGCCGCCGCGCGCGTGCGCGACCTCGCGCGCGCTGGCCGCCTCTCTTTCGACGCGCTGCAAAACTCCCCGAATGTGTGGGTGGAGGGGTGCGAGGTTGTTTGGGAGGGGGTTCTCGGGTCCTTGCGCGGCTGGCGCAGCGCGCGCGGCGGCGCGTTTTTTTGCTGCGCGCGCGCGGCCGGTCAATTCAGTGCGACGCCCCGAATACCCCCGCGCCCGGCGACGCCCCTTTATGCCTCCAACCGCTGGGCGAGGCGGTTTGAGCCGGCCCCAGGCGCGCGACGCTTCGGGCGAGCAGATGGCGCCCGACGGCGGCGACGCGCCCGACGACGGCGGCCCCGGCTCCCGCACACGCGATTTTGGCCCGGTGGGTTGACGTGCGGGTGGGCGGTCGGCCGACGTCGGCCCCAGGCGCCCGAATCGGGGCGAAAGCGGAAGAAAGCGTAGCGCGCGCACCGCCGCGGCCGCCAGCCCACATCCCGCCCCGCCGCCCCCCCCGACAGCCGCAGTCGCCGCCGCTCGCGCCCGGGGCGGCCCCCGTGGCCGCCTCCCCGAGCGCGGCACTTGGCGCCCCCGCCGCGCCCGCTGCGCCGCCCTCCCCGCCGCCACCACCGCCGTCGCCGCCGCGCGCCGTCGACGCGTGGCAAGCCGACTACGACCGACTACCTCCGGCCATGGCCGCCGCGGCCGACCCCGCCGCCGCGGCCGACCTGCCGCAGTGGGCCCCGGGCGGCGCGTCGCCCGACGTCCCCCTGGACGACCGCATGCTGCTCGACATGCTGGATGAGCTGGGAGGGGCGAGCCCCGGGCCGAGCGGCCTGGAGCCGCTGCCGCTCGCGCCGGGGCCGGCGCCGCGCGCGGCCTGGGCGGTGCCGGCGGCGCCGACGTGGCCCGGCGAGCACCACGCGGCCGCCGCGCCCGCCGCGCCCGGGCGGGCGCCGGCCGCAGACCCGGCGGCCGCCGCGGCGGTCGCCGCACGCGAGACCGATTTCGCTGCCGCCCTCGCGGGCCTCCTCCCGCCCGGCGCCAAGCGGGAGCGGGAAGACGAGGGCGGAGGAGGACCCTGGCCCGCCGGCGGCGGCGGCGGCCCCGCGCGGCGACAGACGTGGGCGGGCGCCGACGCGGCCGCCCCTCCTTGGGCGCCCGCCTCTGACCCGGTCGTCGCCCCTCCTCCCCCCTCAACCATTGCGTCTGACGACGGACCGACCGCGTGGTGGCCCCCCCGCATGCGGCGCGCCCTCCGCGCGGTGCGGCGCCCTCGCGGGTTTGGCTCGCTGCCCCCCCCTCCCGGCGACCTCTCTGACGACGCCCTCCCCCCTCGACCCCCCAAATCCATGACCCGCATGCTGCGCACCGCGTGCGCCGTGTTTGCATACCTCAAAGACGGGCCGCGGTCGGAGGCGGAAGTGCGCGCGCGCCTGGGCAACACCCAGGACGTGTCCAAAGGGTTGCGGCGGCTCCTGACCGACCGCCTGGTCGCCCGCGACGGTCGGGGCGGGCGCCAGGCGCCGTTCGTGTACACCGTGTCGCCGCGCGGCGCGACCACGGCGCACTGGGCGGCGGCGTTGCCGCCGCCGCCCACTCCGCTCGACGACCTGGACGACGGGTCGGGGCACTACTGGGACGCGGGGCTCGCGTTCAACACGTGGTGAAGAGAGATGGAGGGGAGGCGAAGCGGCAGAGCGCGGTGGCGTGCTCTGTTCTTCCCCTCCCCCACCCCACCCGCCGCTCCCGCTCCCGGGGAGCGAGGTGCGCCCGCGCGGGCGGCGCCCGCCCCCCGGCCGGCCGTGCAACGAAGAAGGAGGAGAAGGAGAGGAGGAGGGCCGGGGCTGTCGCGCGCGCGGTCTCTCTCTCCTCAGTCCGCGGCGCCCGCCGCCCCGGCCTTCGGCTCCCGCCGCGCCCACCGGCGAGCGCGCTCGTCGGCCGCCGCTTCCCGCGCCCCGCCCGGCGCCCGGCCCGCGATGGCGGGCGCCGAGCCGACGCGGGACGACCTGGCGGCCGCTGGCCGGCGAAGGGTGGGTGTTGCAAGACGGCGTGGTGGCGACGGCGACCGTCTCCCGCGCCGCGGGCGCCGATTCGGGCGTCGCATCACGAGCGACGAGCCCTCACACCCTTCCTATCCCCCTTCCCCAATCCCCAGCTCGAAGCGTTCAGGCGATCTAAAGCCGCCAAAGCTGCGGCAGGCGGCGCGGGAGGAGGGGGGGTGGCGGGAGGACGCATCGCGCCGGCTCCACCCCCTCTGCCGCTCGCGCCGGCCGCCGCTGACTGGTCGATGGCATCCACGACGCTGGCGGACGCGTTTGGAGGAGGGGGCGGGTCGATGATGGATGCCGTCGAGCCCTTGGCGCCGCCGTCGCGCGCGGCGCCTGTGCCGCCGCTGCCGCCCTCCCCGCCGCCGCTGCGCCCGCCCTCGCTCGCTGACATGCTGCAGCCGCAGCCGCCGGCGCCCGCGTTTGCGCCGGGGCCGCCGCCGCCGCCGGCGCCCCAACCGCCGAGCCCCCCGAGGCGCAACCCGCCGAGCCCGCCGCCGGCAGCAAGGCGCGAGCCGAGCCAGCCACCGGCCGCCCTCGAGCCCCCGAGGCCGCCTCCGGCGCCGCGCGAGCCGAGCCCGCCGCCCGCGGCCTCGCCCCCCCCCACCAACCCCTGGCTCTCCCCCACCGCCC
>Ga0315284_10001183_pt1 | contig 36937 bp, 38 predicted proteins | sample YL17G09_16_MG_FD_203696 | JGI IMG/M metagenome (GOLD analysis project Ga0315284, IMG submission 203696) | Sediment microbial communities from Yellowstone Lake, YNP, Wyoming, USA - YL17G09_16 | ecosystem: Environmental > Aquatic > Freshwater > Lake > Sediment | place: USA: Wyoming | collected...
AACCCCCAACTACAGCAAGAATGTCTTCTTCTTTAATAAGAAGCATTTCTTTGCCATTAAACTTTATGTCAGTTCCACCCCACTTTTTAAACATCACAACGTCCCCCACTTTTACATCCATGGGGATTCTTTTTCCGTCCTCGTCGCGTTTTCCGGATCCTACTGCAATAACTTTTCCCTCTTGGGGTTTTTCTTTCACACTATCAGGTATTACAATTCCTGACGGAAGCGTGGTTTCTTTTTCTAATGGTTCAATAAGTAAATAGTCAGACAACGGCCTTATTTTCTTTGTAGTTATTTTCTTTGTAGTTTTAGACATGTCAGAGATAATATATTACACCATTTTGTCAAATCCTACCTAACAAACCTTGCGTAGATGCGGCGCTTGCCACGGCCAATATTCTCTTGTTTGTAAATCTCAATGGGTTTTAACTCCGAAGTATTTTTCACATGGGGTCCGCCGCAAAACTCTTTACTCACCGCATCTTCCATACTATTTCCTATGTAATACACCTTCACAGGATCCGGGTAATTTTCCCACTTTAAATAATTCGCACCTTTGGTAATCGCTTCCTCCTTTGGCATTATTTCGCAAACTACCGGAAGTTTTTTGGCAATAATATCGTTTAGCCAATCTGTAACTTTTTTAATCTCTTCGTCTGTTAATTTATCTTGATAAGGAAAATCGTATCGCAAACGCTCAGCGTTTATATTGCTTCCCAATTGCTCGATATTTGGGTCAAGCACTGCTTTCATGGCCGCTTGAACAAGATGTGCCATCGTATGATATTTTACTGTCAAATCAGATGAATCGGCTAACCCACTTTTAAACTTCGCTTCTACTCCCGCGCGTGACGTTTCTTGGTGTTTTTCAATCATCTCTCTTACTAAACCTAAAGATACTTTTTCATTAATATTTACTAGATCGCCCAAAAATATTTCGTACGGATACCCCAGAGACTGATATAAATTAAAGGCCGTTTCCGCTGCTTCTTCATTTGAAAATTCTTTCTTGGCAGAAAGTATTTTCGCAACTTCCTTTTGACCCTGCTCAAGCGTCTTTGTAAATTTAATTTCTTCGGCCACAAATACTTCTTCAATACTTTTTTGTTTTAATTTCAAATCTGGATAAAGCCATGAAAGTGTGTCTACAACCGAACCAACAAGTGACACCACCAAATCTTTTTCTACACCTAAATTTTTCTCAACTCTGATAGTTTTTCTAAGAAGTCTTCGCAAGATATAACCTTGATCTTTATTTCCGGGCTCAACCCCATCCATTGCTAAAAGAACAGATCCTCGCATATGATCAGCCAAAATTCTCATTTGGGATTTATTTTCTTCATATTTTTTTCCGGTTAATTCCTGGGCTTTTTCAATAATCGGCCAAAAATTGTCAATCTCAAAGATATCTTTTTTATTTTGCACAATCATTGCAATTCTTTCAAAACTCCCGCCAAAATCCACGTTTTTTTGAGGAAGTTCTTCCCAACCTTTTTCGCTTTTTTTGTACTGCATGAAAACCGAATTACCGAATTCTAGAAACTCACTTTCGTTTTGAATGGGATTTTTACCCTTGGGATCGCCATCCCCAATGTAATAAAATATTTCGCTGTCGGGGCCACCAGGTTCTCCAACGGCATCACCTCGTTGCCACCAATTGTTTTCTTTACCACAAGGAAAAATTCTTTCGCCTTCTTTGGCATCAATTCCATACTTTTTAAATATTTCTTTTATTATCTCTATGGACTCTTCGTCTCTTGGAGCGCTTTCGTCACCTTCAAATACTGTTGCGTACATTCTTTTTGGATCAAGCTTCATTTCTTCTATAAAAAATTGATAAATCCAAAAAAGTTGTTCTTTTTTAAAGTAATCGCCCAAACTCCAGTTTCCCAGCATATGAAACGCCAAAGTGTGAATTGAATCTCCTATTTCATCTATATCTTCTAATCTTAAACATCTTTGAATATTGACTAAACGTTTACCAAGTGGGTGGGTTTCACCAAAAAGATAAGGAACGAGGGGAAACATTCCTGAGTTTACAAATAAAAGCGAAGGGTCGTTTTCGGGAACAAGCGAGACGTTTGGGATTTGTTTATGCCCGTATTTTTCAAAAAATTTTAAGTATTTCGAAAGAATTTCCTGAGACGTCACAATACAGCGATTTTAGCACGATAATTTGGGTACAGAAACACGAAAAGCCAAGAAGTCACACACGAGGTGTAAAATCTTGGCTCTTTTTCTCATAGTCCAGAGGACTATGTTAATTTTCGAGCGCAGAGCTTTATTATCATTGAGCATCACTTGCCAAATTGGCTAAGCATCTCAACAACTTAGGCGTCTGGCTCTTTTTTAGAAGACTCGATCCCACGTTGGTGGGACAAAAAAGACTCCCAGCCAGTCCTTTTCCCAGGGCCTATACGCCCGCGATACATTTAGGTAAGGATTTTTTACAGAAATCCAACCGTGTATCTGGCGTATCTCCCAAGGCAAAATGAAATATTTAATTGTTGGAGAAAATTTTCAATCAAAATTTTTCTCCTAATAACACGTAGGGAGATCTATGCGGGTATTTTAGATTAAGTTCAAAGATTTGTCAATACTATGGGGTGTGGAGGCCTGGGCGGGAATCGTCCGCCAGGAGCGGATCCCAGATCCGCCAGGAGCGGATTGCAGACTCCATGTTCTTTACTCTGGAGGCCTGGGCGGGAATCGAACCCGCGTGTAAGGGTTTTGCAGACCCTTGCCTTACCACTTGGCTACCAGGCCAAACTCACTACGCATATATTAACCTAACTTCCAAGATTTTCATAACTCCCCCTGCCCCTCTTATCCTAAGAGGGGGAATGCGATAGAAGTGCTCCCTCCTCTTAACTTTAAGAGGAGGGTTGGGGAGGAGTTATTGAAACAGTATAATAAAAATTAATGCAATTCGTGTTCAATGATCCTTATATAAAACCCCTAAGGAAAGACTTAAGAGCACGTCAAACGCCCGAGGAAAAAATCTTGTGGCAGGAATTAAGAAACAAAAAATTTAGAAAAACCAAATTCTACAGACAATACAGTGTCGGAAGATACATTCTTGATTTTTACTGCCCCAAATACAAATTAGCCGTCGAATTAGATGGAAGGCCTCACAGAGATAAGACAAGAGTAATATACGATAGAGTAAGAACGCAACAATTAGGAGAGTTGAGCATCAAAGTTCTAAGATTCTGGAATTACGAAATCCACGAAAACCTAAACGGGGTTCTTTCAGAAATAAAGAAAGACCTTCATCCGTATTGATATTTTACCATTCACATGGTAATACTAAGGGCGTATATGCCAATATCTACACTATATACACTAGGAAGCGAGCCTGTAAAACCAAAGAAATCTGCCAACTTTTCGGTGTTAACTTACATCCTTGGTATCATCTCCGTTGGACTATTAGTCTTTTTTGGAGGAGAAATTATTAAAAACTTTGACAAACTCGGAGGTAAATCCGCGCTCACTGTTGACACCCTGAACGGATCGGCTCAAGTATTTTTGAATGGTCAGCAAATTGGAACCACTCCACTTGAATATAAAAAAGTAAAGCCAGGCGACAATAAAATCACTATAAAAAATGAAACTCGCCAATACGAAACCTCCATTAATTTTCTATCCAACTCTGATCAAAACGTTTATAACGTTGGGTTGTTTCGCGATCTTGGAATATCTGATGTTTTCTCGTCTGGGCAGGAGTTTTGGTTTGAAAAAGATAAATCTGGAAATTTGCTTCGCGTTGTGTCCGAGCCGTCCGGGGCGTCGGTTTCTATTGATGGAACTGAAATTGGAAAAACACCATTTTCATCTAACACACTTTCTGAAGATAGTTACGACTTAAAAATTGAACACGCTGGATTTGAATCTCAAACCGCGCGAATCAATATAAAGAAAAGTTTCACACTTAATGTCAACGTAAAACTTTTCCCCATGCCAGTACCTTCAAAAGTTGATTTGCTACCCGGCGCAGCAAGTTTGTATAACATCCCTTCAGATAATGACTATATCTCTGCAGACACACAGAATTGGGTAAAAGGAATTATTTACTGGAATAAAACCCGCGGGATAAACCTCTCTGGAGCTGGGGAAAACAAGGAACAAGTTTTTGATTACTTCATAGACTTTAAAGGCAATTTGTACGACAAAGATGGAACGCAGGTTATGCTAAATGAGCTCGACAAACTTGGAAGTATAAAAAAGGGAGCGTATCTTGCCAGAGCAACTGATCCGGCGGGCCTAACTCCCGAAGCGAAGGCTACATATCTAAAACTTTCGGAAAGCGCAAAAATCCCTGGAAAAACCGCCACCATTAAAGAAACTGGTGTTGGGTGGCTTCGTGTTCGAGAAACTCCCGGAATAAGTGGTAAAGAAATCGGCAAGGTAGATGTTGGAAAAACCTTCGAGGTTTTCGAAGAAAAACCGGGCTGGATAAAAATAAAAGCCTCGGAAACAATCTCCGGCTGGGTATCGGCAGACTACGTCACTCTATCTAAGTAACTCATTCCACTCTAAAAGATCGGGTCTCAAGTTTTTAATTTGCGCCAAAGTCTCTTCATAGTCTCTCGTCCAACCAAGTTTTTTCTCGTATTTTGCAACAGAAACATAAACTCCCACATCATTTGGAAATCGGTGTTTTGTTTCACTAAAAAAATCCTTTGCAGTTGTGGTAAAACCCTGCGAATTTTCTACGGCAAGAAAATAATAAAGCGGAATAGAATTTCTTATTACCACCAGATTGTTTGGATTTAAAGCATAAGCAGTTTTTAAATCGATAAGGGCCAGGTTTTTTAACGCATGAACACTCCCCGCGTTTGCTCCAGCAGAAAGTGCAATATAAATTCTTGCCCTTTCCTTTAAGTATGTTGGCTCGTTGGGGTTTTTATCCACCGCCTCGTTTATAAATATAAGTGCCTCTTCTATACTCCCTTTCTTTTCAAGCTCGCGGGCCTTCTTGTAATAAACATCAGCAACGTAGGTTTTAGAGATACAATACTCAAAGCAAATCCCTGCTATTAAAACTAAGGTTATTAAAAATATCTTAGGAACTTTATTTTTCAACATAGGCTAACCAAACCCAAAAAAGAAGACTTGTTGCAACAATTGGCCACCCAAAAAAGTTTGTTACCAAAAACGCCACAACCGACGGCAGAATAATTTTTGGACCTCTTTTAATCCCATACGAAAGAAGCAAAAGATAAGAAACTAAACCCACAAATCCAAGTTCAGAAAAAACCTCCAAGAAATAATTATGCGGTTTATTCAAAACAAAATCCCACTCTGAAGAATAATTTAAGATCGCCGGCCTAAATGGCTGAAAAGCATACGGAAAAGTTTCGGGGCCGCATCCAACCAAAAAGTTCTTCTTAGAGGACATGATTAAATCAAATGTTCCCCTCCACAAACCAAATCTTATATATCCTGGATCTGAAACAATGTTTGAATCCTCAAGCGCATAAACTCTCTGAATGTTGCCTAAAAGTTTCGAGGCGTCAAAAATCACATCATGAATTCGGTTCTCAAAAAAGGCAAAATTAAATATGACCACAACCAGTGATACTGCTCCAAGTATCACAAGCCTTCCAAGCGTTTTCCAGTTTAATAAATTTAAAGAAAACAAAACTAGAATTAAAACAAAGACGGAGGCAATAAAACCCAAAAACCCAGCCAAAGAATAAGTAAACCACAAACAAGTAAACTCTAAAGCATAGACGAAAACCCAAATTCCAAAATTTTTCGATGTTATAACCAAATAAATGATAAAAGGCAGGATAATTGCCAAATACTGCGCAAGCCAGTTGGGCTGACCAAATGTTGAGTAAACCCGATCGGCCTTTTGGATAACCCCAAAAATTGAAACCAAAATCGAGGCTAGAATGGCAAACTTAAGAAAATTTTTAAAATCTTCCTTAGAAAATATGTTTATGGCAATGACATAAAGCCCGAAAAACACAAGTGTAGAAATTAAAGAATCATTAAACCTACCGTAGTAACCCCAAACCGAGGTGTAAGCGTGCGAAGAAAACAGTGTACAAACTATATTAATCAAAACAAATAAAAGCACGGCGGGCGCTGGAAACTTAATCTTTCGAGGTTTAAGAATAAAAGCTACTGAAACGCTTATAAAAATTAGACCCGAAACAAAATACAATAGAAACGTTTTTGGGAACTCAAAAAGCTCATTGGTACTTCTTACAAACAAAAGAGGCGTAAAGAAAATAAGAAAAGAGTAAGCTGTAAACAGAAACTTCTTCATGATAGTATTATCATATCAATCCTGCCTATGTTTTCGAAAATTTTGGTAAAACTTATCGACCAGTCTATAGTCCCTGCAATTCTCCTTTTGGCAACGCGGGTTGTTTCCATTGTAATGGTAAGCAAATACTTTGATATTGACTTCTCTTTCAATGCATCGGGTTTTTCATTTACAAACCAAGAAAATTATATAACCGTGAATTCTTATTCTACTTTTTTCATGATAGTGGTGCTTTCGGTTGGACTTTTATATGTGCTTCTAAAATCCTATATCTTTCACGAGTCGCATATTACGCCCCCAACCACCGCCAAACTCTTTACGCTAAACATCCCAATCTTAATACAAACATCCTTTGACATTTACTCACAGGGCGCAATTTGGCTTTCATACTCCTACTTACTTACGATAGTCGCTGGGATCATGTCATTTTTTGGGCTTCTTTTCGCGTGGGTTTTCTATGTAGCTTTAGTTTTATGCGTGATCACATCCATTTTTCTTATATTTGACATCGAGAATGAAATAAAAATTGCTAAAGGAAAGGAATCGGAATTCGATGAACAAACTTACTAAACTAACAGCTAATTCGCTTCTTATGATTGTTTTATTTGGACTTATCGTTCTTCCTATATCAACAATGGGTCTAGCAAATGTAACTCCGGAGCAAAATATACTTTCCACCGAAAGTGTAAGACTTGCACCGGAAGATATGCAAAACGTGTCATTACTTCGAAGAGCTTTAAACGAGGCGGAACGCAAGATTACGGAACTTGAAGAACTGTTAGAACAGAAAAATGCTCAGATTGAAGAACTTCAAGCAACAATTAACACTAAGCAATAATGGGCATGATATAAATTATTACCATTATCGTAAGTCCCCATAAAAGTACAGAAAGTAAAAGAGGAACATCCGAAAGAAGAACTCTCTCGGGCGACTCTCCCTCCTGTTTTTCATAGATTACATATAGATAACGAGCTACTCCATAAATTACAAAAGGAATAGTTAACATCATCCATTTTGGGCTTCCCAAAATTGACGGAAGGTATCCGGCGAGTTTTTTACCAGCAATTTGAGGTGAGACCATAAATGCAAAAAGAGAATACGAGATTATAGTGTAAGTTGCCGACATTGAAATCATACTGTCAAGAAGTGAGTCTGGGTAATGGCGGAGGGTTTTTCTAGTATCAGTAATATCTTTTGATCCAAGGTATTTAGCAAGGATAGTTTTTTCTGATCTCCGTTTCCCAAAAGCAAGAAGAAGCGAGACACCAATTGTGGCAAGAATTAGCCACGAAGAAATTGAGGTGAGAGACGCAAACCCACCAGCAAAAACCCGAATGACAAATCCGGTCGCCACAACCAAAGAATCAAGGATAATGACATTTCTAAAATAGAGTGAGTACAAAAGCTGAATTACAACATAACTTATCATGGCATATGTGAAAAACGTCCCAATATTTACAAATGAATAACCAATCGAGGTGAGAATCAGTACAAAGGCCACAACCCACGCAGTTTTTTCCGAAAGTTTTCTTGAGGCAATGGGACGGTTCGACTTTATGGGATGTTTTCTATCGCGCGGGGCATCAATGATGTCATTAATAAAATAAACTCCTGAAGAAATCGCACAAAAAGCAAAAAAGGCCTGGCTTGTCATTAAGAGCCTGTCATGTGTAAACAAGCCTCCCGAAAGCATCGGGGCTGCAAACAAACTTAGGTTTTTAAGCCACTGCCTTGGTCGTGCAGTTCGAAGTATTTGATAAATAGTATTCACCACACCACTATAATACCAAAATATCACATTCTACCCCACAAACTTATACCCCTGGCCACGGATGGTTTCGATAAAAGTTTTGTTACAAGGTTTTTCAATTTTGTCGCGCAAGCGCTTAATATGAACCTCCACAGTATTCGATAACACAATGGACGACTCTCCCCAAACGTGAGCAAAAATCCTATCTTTAGAAAGCACTCTATTCTTATTTAAAATCAGATATTCCAAAACCTCATATTCCCTCTTTTTAAGATTTATGGGTTTACCTTTCACCATAACTGACTCTCCTTTAAAATCAATCGTTAGTCCACCACGTCTAAAAATATTTGAATAAGGAAGCTCTCGAAAGCGCCTCACTAGAGATTTTATTTTGGCACAAAATTCTGTACCAACGAAAGGTTCTAATAGGTAATCATCAACTCCGGACTCTATTAAGGTTGCTAGATAATTGATTTCTTTGATTGCAGAGATAAATAAGATTGGGGTGATAATTTTTTCTTTACGAACTTCTTTACAAAAGTCAATGTCTGATGAAACAACTAATGCGTCGTAGTCGTTGAATTCGGAAAGATATACCGCCTCACTGCCGTCGTAAACTACATCATAAGCGAAGGGATCACCAAGCTCGGAAAGCATTTTCTCAACATCACGGGCAGAGTTTTCTAAAACTAGAATTTTCATCTACCAAGTACTATTTTAAACTATAAACCATGAACGGAAAATGAACCAGCCAATATTAGAGTTTTAAAAATTGGACGAAAATGAGTACGACCGATTGAATCGGTTGACCGTCGAATGGTATAATACCGCGGAAAGGAGAAGACCATGGACGGACCTGGATTTTCGGTTGGAGAATGTTTTTTGGAATGGCTTTTGACCTTTAGCCTTGGCTTTGCGGTCATTGTGACCCTAATGGCGCTTCTCGCGCTAGTTTATGGGGTTGCGAAGATGTTTTTTAATTGATTTGGAATTAGGAGGGGGACTAAAGAAGCCAGTTAGAGAAGTTTGTAATATTCTCATGCTGGCTTTTTTTTGTTTGATAATTGAAATATTCAATTTAAAATTATATATTTACGTCTGTTATGTTATTAATGCCACACACACTTGCAGGAATTGCTATCGCGGCATCGGTACCAAACCCAATAATTTCCATCCCACTTTCTATTATCATGCACTTTATGGGCGATATGATTCCTCATTGGGATCTGTACGACAAACGAACAGACGAAAGAACCGGCTGGGTTGACCTTGGAATAATGTTAGATCTAGTTTTGGGAGTCGCTTTTGGAATATTTTTCACACTTTATAGCTTGTGGATACTTCATAACACAAGCTTAGCTCTCAACATATTGGCTTGCGGAATTTTTTCTGTGCTTCCAGATGCTATCATGGCGCCAGCACTTTACATCAAGAACCCACCAAAAATATCAAAAATAATGTTTGGAATACAAAAGAAAATTCATAACCATGCGGCGCTTCCTTACGGTTTAATCACTCAACTTTTGGTTGTCCTTCTTTGTCTCTTATTGATCTCAGGTTCATTATAACGATAAAAAACGCGGCTACTCCCCCAAGAATCATCGCCACCTGCATTAAATATTTTTCCGAAAAGGCAAGAGCCATGAGCCCAAAGAACGCAGTTGTACCCCAATAAAAAACTGCAATTTTTTGTACACTCCACCCACGGTCCAAAAGTAAATGATGAAGATGGCCCCTATCCCCTTTCATCGGATTTTTACCTTGAAAAATCCTTCTTAAAAAAGTAACCACTGCATCTAAAAATGGAATAAGAATGACAAGTACCGAGGTAGTAATCTTGCTTTGCGACAAAATAGAAAGCGTTGCAAGAACAAGGCCCGCCGATACTGCTCCAAAGCCCCACATCATTTTGGATGGATGCCAAGTATATCTAACAAGTGCAAGGGATGCACCAGCACTCACCGCCGCCATCAGCGCAACGTTTTTATGAATCTCACCAAGCGGAACAAACCTTAAAGAAAGAATTGCTGTAATAATTGAGGCGATCCCCACAATTCCAGAAAACTGCCCATCAACTCCATTTGACCAAGATAAAATATTCATCACCCAAACAATCCAAATCACTGTAAAAATACCAGAAACTACCGGAAGAAATCCATTTGGCAAAAGTGCCCCAAGCCCCTGAAGGTTTAAAATCCCTCGAAGAGAGTTGCTAATAACATCAATATTTATACCAGAAAGAGCAATCAACGAAACAACCACACAAAGAAGGAATAAACGCAGCACAGGACTTTCAAGCGCACGAAAACTTGATCTTGGGTGGGTGTTTTGATAATCATCCAAAAGTCCGAGGACACTAAGAAGAATCAATGCTAAATACATCCCGGAAAACTCGCGGGAAACTCCTAAAAATAAAGCTGAAACAACAAGGAAAACTAGTGCATAAATAAATCCGCCGCCTCTAACCGAAGGGCCCTTAAGAACCATCCCCGGATGCTCGTGAATGTCGGGATTTGTGACCAAACCATGTTTCTCTGCATAATCAACAAACGCCGGGGCCAAAGCATAAATCCCAAGAAAAGCAAGAAAAAACGGCCACAACAGATCAAGTATCAAAGGATTTATTAGTGGTTTAAATGGGATTGAAGAAACTCTAATAATTGCAAATGCCTGCACTGCAAAAAGAATATTTGAGGCGGTAACAAATGAAAACAAAACCTCCTGAATATAACGAATAAAAAACTTGTTAAGAAGAAGAGCGAGAAGTAAACCAAGCAAAACAATACAGAAAGATATCAGTGGGATAACAAAGATCAAAAACTTTGGGGCAAGTTGATAATCCCCCCACATTTTCGTATACCAAAGGGGAATAGTCTCGTTTAGATACGCGTAACGGAGGTTTATATATAAAACCTGAGCCAGAACAATAAACACGTTGAGCGTGAAAAAATTACTGAACTTATTTTTGGAGTGCCTCTTTATGTTTTCAGATATTTCCTGAAGGGTTTTGGCTACCTTCTTTTTAATATTCATATTTATCTAACCTTCGGTGTGTGATACAAATCTCTCATTCTCCTTCCTAACATCATTCTAGTTTGAGCTTCCACAAAAGGAAAGAACGAAAATGTAAGCATATTAAAAACAATCATCGGGCTCTCAAGAAACGCCAGTATTTTTCTCCAAAGAGGCCTTCCTTTTGGCATGGGTATCGCAAGTTTCATACGATAGTACGTAGCAGGAACCATAAAAATTAAAGCCACTGTTAAGATCATACTCATCACATTAGGAAGGCTGTAAGCAAAGTTTGTTTGTTTTACATCAGGGTTCACCCAAGTCACAATTCCAAACCCAAATGTAATTAGAAAAACAATGTTTATTAAGACAATCCTTTTTTCTAGATGTTTTATTGTCCATACTAGCTTTTTTGAAAACCTAATCTTCTTATTTTTCAAAAACTCCTTCATAGAAAGAGGAAAATCGATTGCACCCCAACCCCATCTTAAAAGTTGTTTATACAAACTAACGTAAGAATTTATATAAGATGTTCCTTTTACCGCATCAGCAGAGTATGGAATAAAGTGAGGAAGGCCATCAAAGTTACCGCTTCTGGCAAAAAACGCACGCCAGTAGAATATTGTATCATCAACGCCAAGAGATACATCCCAATAGTTGGCATCAATCAATGTTTGCAAAGAAGCAGAGTAGGCCGCGAAGGTGTCGCTGTCGCTGGCTTTTCGAATCCACCCCCAACTAGAAAGTGCTCCAAGTGTTACAGCGTTTGCTTCAACTCTCATAACTGTTGGAACATCCCAAAGATTATTATTGAACAAGTGAACGGCTGTTGAGTAATAGTGGTTATCCCGCTTATCAGAACTTAAATACAAATGTGTGAGCCTTGCAAGATACTGCTTATCAAGCACATGGTCGGCATCAATAGTACTAAAAATATAATTTCTGACGTCTTCCTTCATTTTTATTAAATCAGCTACTGCATGACGTGCTCCCCAAGTTCTGTTGGCGCCGGCAACTCCTCTTGCTTCCCCCTCAATTCCCGCGGGATGAACATAGTACAAAAATTTTCTAAGTTTTGATTCCCTGCCTCCAATTATTTTTTTCAGGCGCACAATCATTTCCTTTGAAAACTTTTCTTCTATTGCATAAACCAAAACTATTTGCTTTGTTGGAATTGTCTGATAAAAAACACTGTTGATGGAGTCTTTTATAACCTCCTCTGATTCGTTTACAACAGGGATTAGTAAAAAATGATAAGTCTTATCTAAACTTTTTGGCAGGGTTTTTGTATCGGGAAGTCTTGCAAAATCAAGCTCTTGACATTTCTTCCACCAGTCCACGGCCATTTCTTTCTTATAACGACTATAACCAAGATACATTCCAATGGAATGCTTAAAAGCAAGATAAAACCAGTAGACACTGAAAAACACCAACATATAAACAATTGCCGGGGGATATAAAATTCCTCCCCAAATAGGAGAGGTTAAAAGTGTCCAGGTTAAAAAACCAAGAAGTATCTCTAAAAATCTATGAACCTGTTTGTCGTATTTTTCTACAAATTTTGCAACCATAGTTTAAAAAAGTTTAAAAAGTCTGCAGGTGTTTTCGTAAGAAATTCGTTCAATTTCGTCATACGGTTTTTGTTTTACTTCCGCGACTTTCTTAGCCACAATTCTAACATATTTCGGATAATTTATTTCGCCACGGTGACCTTCGGGCGCAAGATATGGCGCGTCTGTTTCGACTAAAAACCTGTCCATTGGAACTTTCTCCACTACCTCCAAAATGTTTTTTCCTGAAGGATAAGTAATCACCCCAGAGAAAGAGATGTAAAACCCAAGATCTAATATTTTTTTCGCCGTTTTCCAATTGGAAACAAAGCAATGGTTTACTCCAAACAAACCGGAGTTTTTGTATTTTTCCAAAAGCTCCAGGATACATTTGTCACCATTTCGGTTGTGAATAACAATTGGGAGTTTGTGTTTTATTGCCAGATTAATTTGCATTTCGAAAAGAGCAACTTGATCCTTTATGCTTCGCTTCATATTGCTGAATTCAACAATATCCATCCCACACTCACCCACCGCTATTATTTTTTTGGACTTACCAATTTGTTCCTCGAGAGATTTCTCAAGTTCCTCCAAAGATTTATCAGAATTTTCTTGGGGAAAAATTCCCACTGTGCAAAAAACCTCGGGGTTTCTCTCTGCTACTTCAATCATCTTTCGGCTTTCTTCAACTGATGTACCAATGGTAATAAATTTATCTACGCCCTCTTTCTTTGAGTCCTCAATGATTTTTTCTGGGGCCTCTTTATAATCCTCGTGAATAAGATGACAGTGGGAATCTATTAGCATATTTATCCTAGTCTTGGAAACAACGATCCTTCAAATCTTATTCTGGTTTCACCAAACTGCTTTTGAATTTTTTCCGCGGTTTCGGGTATAAAGGGCTCAATTATTTTGGCAATTTTCCTTATCTCTGAAACTTCGTAGCTTAAAACCTCTTGAAGTTTTGACATGTCAGTAATTTTCCACGGTTCGTTTTCATTTATATGTTTATCTAAATCCGCAATAATTTTCCAGATATCGGAAAGGGCCAGATCCACGCGGAATTTTTCCATATGTCTATCTAACTTACTAAAGTTCTCTTCACTTCCCGTCACGGGAAACCCAAGTTCCGACTTTTCTGCGAGTTTCGCAACTCGAGCAATAGTATTTCCAAGTCCATTTGCAAGATCACCGTTGTAAACTTCTTCAAAATGTTTAAGTGAAATATCTACGTCTTCAACGATGGGCCCGTGTTTTAAGAGGTAGTACCTTACAGCGTCAACACCATACTTTTGAATAAGTTCCGACGGTCTGATTACATTCCTGAGAGATTTACTAATTTTCTGCCCATCAAGATTTATAAATCCATGAACATAAATTGTATCGGGTAATTTTAATCCTACGCTTTTAAGCATTGCCGGCCAAAGAAGCGCGTGCCACCTCGCATTATCTTTACCTAGGATATGAATAATTTTTGTGTCTTCATCCCAAAAACCCGCGGATTTACCTCCCGTATAGTAATTAATAAGCGCGTCAAACCAAACATATATCACCTGTTCACTGTCGTTTGGAACGTCAATTCCCCACGAAACTTTATATTTTGGCCTAGAAACTGGAATGTCTTTTAGTCCCGATTTAACAAAAGCAATCATCTCACGCCTTCTTCCATCGGGAAGTGTAAACTCGGGGTTTTCTAATAATTTAAGCAAAAATTCTGAATACTTTGCCCATTTGAAAAAGTAGTTTTCTTCCTCAAGTTTTTGAATTTGTTTCGTAGGATGAAGCACACACTGCCCTTTTTCGTCTAACTCACTGATCGTCTTATAGGACTCACAGCCCTCACAGTAAAAGCCTTCATATTTTTCTTTGTAAATATCACCATTATTAAAGGCTTTTAGATATACTTCCTGGGCGGTTTTTTTATGGTCTTCGTCGGTGGTGCGAATAAATCTGTTGTAGGAAATGTTTAGAGCATCAAGTTGTTCTCTGTCTTTTGCGGAAATTTCATCTACATGTTCTTTTGGAGTTAAACCTCTTTCCTTGGCAGCTTTTTCGCTTGTGGATCCGTATTCGTCAGTACCTGTTAGATAATAAACGTTATTCTCACCAATTTTTGAGCGGTAATAACGCGCAACAGCATCGGCCAAGATTTTTTGATAAGCATGACCTATGTGAATTATGTCGTTGGTGTAATCTATCGCCGTAGTTATTAAAATTTTTTTGTAGTTTTTTGTTGGTGTTGTCATGTAAATATCATTTTATACTACTTATATGCACAAAAAAAGCCCCTCAACTATGTACCGTTTGCTTTTGTCTGGTTTTGTGTATATTATCCAGTAATCGACCGCATAAATACTGTAGAAAGGAGTAGGCTATGGGTACTGAACTAATTGATGTGGTAATTGCAATTTTGTCGTCAGGTCCCGCAGACTTTCAGATGTTGCATCAGCGCGTGGGATTCGAGTTGTCTCAAAAAGACTTTCTTCAATACCTGCAAAGGTTTTCTGCCATTCGAGAAGTAGACGGGAAGTGGGAACTAGACCACTAAATATCTGAGGAAAGTTCTCTAAACGTATACTGGCCGAGGGAAGCAATAGCCGGTTCATCCAAATCCTAAAAGTTCCCTCCTTTTAGGATTTTTGTTGGTGCCACCATGTTTATTTATATGCACAAAAAAAGCCCCTCAACCGAGGGACTCTTTTCTTCCAACCAGATCTTTTTTTAAGTGATCTTAACGGCAGGACTTACCAAGAATATCCTAATATATGTTAGATTCTATGTCAACAGTTTATATGTGGTGGACTAATAGTGGAAGATGTTTGGAACTTTTGTTATGTTTACAAGATATAGGAAGTTTGTGAGAAAAATTTGGTAAAAACAAACCTCGCTGTACAGCAATTGTATAGCGAGGTTCCTGAAAAACTTACTTCGCGTAAATTTTATCCAAGGTAGTCATAGTTCCTGGTGGTATATGTATTTCGTACCAACCGTCTTCATTTATAACACTAGGCTTCCCCTCTACGCCTTTTGAACATGCCGGCGCATAACGGCCTTCTTTGTATTCAACCCAGGCTTTTCCAGTTACTGCGTCATTGTATACAATTGCAGAAGTACTGGGAATTAAACGGGTGTACATACCGCGATCATCAAGAATTTCGGTAAATATATACACCGGTCCTTCCGAAATACTGCCGCTAGCCAAAAAGAACCGTCCTTGAGTTGATGATGTTAACACAAGATCTTGTAGGTTATGAATGTACTGAGTTCTAGTGGTACAAGTGGTGCAACTAACCAAAACAAAGGCAAGGATTGGCAGAATAGCAACTAATAACAACTTTTTTACTGTTTTCATTTTTTTCTCTCCCATTTAGGCCCATTTAGGTAATATTTGGTTTCTGGATTATATTCTTCAAAAAGAACGCTGTCAAACTATAGGGCAATGTGGTGGACCAGAAGGGAATCGAACCCCCACGGTTGGATTGACAAGTCTAACCTGGCTACCAAGCCCCGGCCTCCACATATATTTTGTATAACAGAAATTGGAATAAAATTGAGAACAAAAATTCTAGCGAAACTAGAAATTACCTTTTCCCTTTAAATTTAATGAAAAGCGCAAGGAGAAAAATGGCGAACAACCCAAGATTTATAGGATTAATCAGATCAAAAGCCTTTAAACCCAAAAGCCCAACTACGAGTAAACTTGCAAGAACTCCCCAGCGAAAACTTCTTCGATAAATGTGTTTGACATCGAGAAATTTTATGCGCTTTGAAGAAATAAAATAGAACGGAATTGAAAACAGGTGAGCAAGAAACACAAAGAGTATAAACAAGAAACCAATTATTTTATACAAATCATTGGGGGGAATCCTAAAAAGATAAAAAACAGATAGCCCAAAAAGAGCCACACACAAAACTATCACCGTATATAAAAACGCCGGCATAAGCTTATGATAATGGTAAAATGTGTTCATGTTAAGTCTCCAGACCTTTTTGCTTCTGGCTTTTCTTATCGGCGGCGTTGTAGCCTTCTTGGTTTATTTCTTTTCTAATCAAATAAAAGGTTTAAAAGAAGAATTAAAAGGTGATGAAAACCAGGTTCTTGTGGAATGGTTAAAAGATATGAAGCTGTCGGTTGATAAAAGCTCGGATGTTATGGGGGAACAACTCAAGCAGCAAAGAGATTCCATGGACCGCCAAACAAAATTAATTTGGGAACGCTTGGAAAGCGCTCAAGAAGTAATTAGAAATGTCCACAAACAAATTGGGGGCATCGAAGAGTTTGGAAAAGATATAAAAGATTTAAGTAACGTTCTAAAGTCTCCAAAACTTCGAGGAGGTTTGGGGGAACAGTTTTTATACGAAATACTCGCCAATATCCTGCCTGCCGATTTGTACAAAACCCAATATAAGTTTAGAGACGGAAGTGTTTGCGACGCAATAATTAAAACCGACAAAGGAATTATTCCCATTGACTCAAAGTTTCCGATGGAAAATTTCAAGGCTATGGTTACAGCAGAGAACCAAGAAGTACGCGACAGATTGAAGCGAACTTTTGTGATGGATGTGAAAAAAAGGATCGAGGAGATTTCGTCAAAATATATTCTTCCCGAAGAAAAAACTACAGGGTACGCAATCATGTATATTCCTTCGGAAAATGTTTATTACGAACTTGTGGTGAATACTCCACAGGTTGAAGAGTACGCAAGGCAAAAAAACGTCATCATGACGTCTCCAAATACTTTATCTTATTCCCTTAAAGTTTTACTGGTGGCGTTTCAACAACAGGAGCTGCAAAAGCATGCGGGTGAAATTTTAAAAGCATTAGCTGGAATTAGGGTTGAGGCAGAGAAGTTTGATGGGGATTTGGGAATTTTGGAAAGGCATATTTCAAATGCTTCGAAAGCGGCAGAGACTGTAAGGAGTAAGTTTATGAGGTTGTTTAATAGGATCGAGGGTGTGCAGGCTCTTGGGTCGGGCGAAGAATCCAAGAACCTGCTTGAGTAAGAAAACAATATCTACCTCCCCTGTGTATCAACCCATTTTGAAAGCTCGTATTGTGGTTTTTCTTCTTGCTTGCTGGGTTCGGGGGCCAATACAACTACTAATACGATCAAAATTAATAAAACGATTAAGACGTTCGCACAAAACATATCTCCTCCTCTTCTAAATATGGATTTTTAAAATCGTAATGTGAATTTTAGCACTTTTTGACCTTCCCATCACCTTGGGCTGAGGTATAATCGAAAAACATGATTGAAGACAGAATCACACTTAACGAAAACCAAAAGAAAGCAATAAAACACAAGGAGGGAGCACTTTTGGTTGTAGCAGGAGCCGGAACGGGCAAGACCCGTGTCATCACAGAACGCATAAAACATCTCATTGAGAAACAAAATGTAAAACCCAACGAAATCCTGGCACTGACTTTTACTGATAAAGCCGCCACCCAGATGCTTGAGCGAATTGGAGATGTAATGCCCCTTGGATATGAGGAACCTTGGGTCTACACCTTTCATGCCTTCTCCGATAGAATCTTAAGAACCGAGGGCTTGGAAATTGGCCTTGATCCATCATACAAAATATTATCGTACCCAGACCAGTGGCTACTCCTTCGAAAAAATATTTTCAAGCTTAAGTTGGAATACTTTAGACCCCGCGGAAATCCCACAAAATTTATATCAGCAATTCTCAAATTCATCTCCCGACTTCAAGATGAAAACGTCCCTACGGAAGAATTCAAAAAATTTGCCGAAGAATTCCCGGGAGAAATTAATGAGAAAAAACGCTGGCTAGAGCTCTCATATCTATACAATGAATATCAAAAGATAAAAGTAGCGGCGTCAAAAATGGACTTTGGGGATTTGATAACTTGGGCTATAAAACTCTTCCACGAAAGACCAAACATCCTTAAAAAATATCAAGAGCAATTTAAGCACATTCTAGTCGATGAATTTCAAGACACTAACTATGCACAATATGAGCTAATAAAACTCTTATTTCCTGCAAAAACCACGGAGAGAAGTCTGTGCGTTGTAGGAGATGACTCTCAATCTATATATAAATTTCGAGGAGCCGCCGTTTCAAACATCCTGCAGTTTCGGGAAGATTATCCAAATGCCCAGATGATTTCTCTTTTGGAAAATTATCGCTCCACACAAAAAATTTTGGACCCTGCTTATAAACTAATCAAAAACAATAATCCCGACACACTTGAAACTAAACTTGGCATTTCTAAAGAATTAATAAGCACAGTAAATTTTGACGGCCCAAAGCCCGAAATTGTTCAAGCCAAAACTCTTGAGGATGAAGTCGGATTTGTGATCTCCAAAATTTATGAAGTTTTAGCAATCGAACCAAGTTACACATACAAAGATTTTGCAGTATTGGCTCGTGCCAATAATCACTTAGATCCTTTTGTGATGGCACTAAGACAGCACGGACTCCCCTATCAGCTGGTTGGAAACCGTGGTCTTTATGATAGAGACGAGATCAGAGATGTCATTTCGCTTCTTAGAATATTAATTAATCCAAAAGACAACATAAATCTCTACCGGGCTTTAAATATCGAAACACTTTCGATACCTTACGAAGAAATCTCGCAGCTTCTCTCAGAAACAAAATACAAAAAAATAGATTTATGGGACGCCTTAAAGACTTCCCGTGACGAGAAAGTGCTCTACTTTACTGACACAGTAAAGAAATTCCAAGAAAAAATCACGAAACTAACCCCAGTAGAATTCGTATATGACCTTGTAACAAGTATTAGATATCTGGAGCAATTTACAGAAGAAGAAACTGTAGAAAATCAGCTGTGTATAAAAAATCTTGATTTATTCTTAAACCGAATCAAAAAGTTTGAGACAGATTTCTACGATGAGATGAAGGAAATTGCCACAATTTCGGACCTCGTTAATTATTTAGATTTAATGATTGAGGCTGGAGAAAACCCCGCACAAGCAGAGATAGAGGATATCGACACAATAAACTTACTAACTGTACACGCATCAAAGGGTTTGGAATTTCCCGTTGTTTTCATCATAAACATGGTGTCCGATAGATTCCCCGTGCGAGATCGAAAAGACCCCATTCAAATTCCCGACGAACTAATTAAAGAAACCCTACCCTCGGGTAACGAACACATTCAAGAGGAAAGACGACTCTTTTACGTTGGGGTGACAAGAAGCGAAAAGTATTTGTTTGCAACACTTGCTAAAAACTATGGGGGAAGAAAAGATAGAATTCCAAGCGGATTTTTACACGAAACAGAATTGAGCACAAAAACCATCGAAAAAGGTGAGGAAAATAAAAAACAAGCAGGTTTATTCGGTGTAACCTCGGGCTACAGACGTCAGACAAAAATTAATCTTGAAGGATACACTCCCAAATCTTTAAGCTATTCCAAGATTGAAACATACAAAACCTGTCCGCTTAAATACAAATACCAACACGTTTTAAACATTCCAACACCACCAAGTCCGGCTCTAAGTTTTGGGAATACAATTCATCAAACGCTTTACGAGTATCATCAGAAACTTATTTACGGGCAAGAAGTCGCCTTGAAGGAACTCCTAAAAATTTACGAGAAAAACTGGCAACCAGTTGGGTATTTAGACAAGGATCACAGAAATCTAAGATTTGAAGACGGCAAAAAACTCTTAGAAAAATATTATGAGTATAACAAAGATAAAAAAATCGAACATATCGCACTTGAGGAATGGGTAAAAAACAAAATTGGAGGAGTTCTCTTTACGGGAAGGGTGGATAGAATCGACAAGCTGCCTCATGGTGGCGTAGAAATTATTGATTACAAAACTGGAGAAACTAAAACCCAAAAAGAGGTGGATACCGATAGCCAAGTGACCTTTTATACAATGGGCGTAAAAGACTCAATGAAGTTAGACCCAAAAAAACTTACTTATTACTTTTTGGAATCGGGAGAAAAGATTTCAACCACAAGAACAAAAGAACAGATTGAGGACACAAAAAAAGAGGTTACGGAAATTATAAAAGAAATGAAAAAAGGAACATTCGAGCCAAAATCCGGTATGCACTGTAATTGGTGCGACTACAAGGAAATTTGTCCATTTGCTTACAAAGGTTAGGCTACAACGGCAGGGTGAGAAATTTGCTTAAGAATCTAAAAAATGGATGTAGATATTTGATATAAGGATAGGGAAATCGGATTATTTCTCCCCCAAACTTTTCTTTAAAGTGTGAGAAGCCTCCCCAACTCTTCGTGAAGTTTGGAAACCTTTCGTCGTCAACTCCGTCCAAATCTAAGGTTTTATATCCTTCTTTCTTAAAGTACAAAATACTTTCCCACATAAGATCATACCCGGCTTTACTTTCCCTACCAATTTCACTTGTTCCACCATTCACATATAAAACAGTGTCTTTATCGGCTACATAATATTTTCCACCGGCCAAATTTTCTTTCTTATCATAAACAAGGACTAGATACGACTTTTCACCAAAAATCTTATGACGGTTTAAGAGATCTTTTAGAGGTTGTACATAAAATTTTTTGAGTTTTCCCGTATATTTTTCAATCTCAAAATACTCCTGAAGAATCTCAATTGCGGGATTTTTGTAAACTACGGTTTCTGCTCCTTCTCTTTTTGCACGATTTACCGAGTATTTCCCGCTACGGGAAACGTCATTCCAAAGCTTTTTTCCTGATTTTGTTAAATCTATAAACATGGATGAGGGTGGAACAAGGGGAAATATACTAATAACATAGCCGCTGTCTTCCAATATTTTTTTATCTTGGTCCACACATGGTTCTAGCTTTATGAAAAGAGCGTGAGTACTTCTACAAAACTTTTCAATTTCTTCTAAATCCTCTTTTGTTTCGAAAGGAGGGCGTTGAATTTTCACAAAGCTACCAAGCTTTGTTGGGTAGTAAATAATATTGGTTCCGTTTTTAGTTCTGTGGCTCTTCCAACCAAACGTTTCAAAATACTTTGCCCAATTGTCCGATTGCCTAATATTGGAGTATTTCTTCATCTTAGAGTAGTAAGAAGCTTCCAGCGCAAGTTATTTGCCATATTAAATATGGTGTAAATAGCTTGGTTTAAAACTAAATCGTAGGAATCAATATAAATCACGTGGGCACCTCCAAACTTCGCTTTGAAATTTGAAAAACCGTAAAACGGGTCTTTTTCGTTGTTTAGATCCTCGGCTGCCCCCCACATATCAAAGATTTCACACTTTTTTTCTCTTCCAAATCTGATGGCTCCCCATCCGGTAAGACAGCTTGCCTGAAGGTTTTTATATTTCTCCGCGGATCCACCATACGGGTAATACAAAACTTTATCATAAATAAAAAGCATCCACGAAGCGAGCAACTCCCCCTCGTATTCAACCATCAATAAGTAAGAAAGGCCTTCGGGTTCAAAAATCTCCCAAAGTTTTTCGAAATAAATTTTGGGCCTTGGAAAATATTTTTGCCTTTGAGATGTTTCTTTGTACAAGTTGTAAAACTTTTCTAAGTCCTCTTTTGAGATACTTATTCTGGCTTTCACACCCTTTTTGATTGCATATTTGATGTTGTAACGCTGTTTTGGGTGCATCTCCTCTAGGATTTTTTCTTCAGACTGAGTCAAATCAAGCAAAAAATTTGCTTTTGCAAACTCGCTACGAGGCGAACGTACACAGTGTTTCTCAAAAACTTCTAACGCTTTCTTCTCATCACCTGCGCCTTTTATAACATTTGGAACATCGAATCTCAAACCTACGCAATTATTTTTCTCTAAAGATTCTCTCAATTCTTCAAAATTTACTACAGAAGGATTTACATGAGGACTTAGAGCAAAGCAAGAGGATGTGAGGGGAATACTATGCTTCGTGTAAAAAATTCCTCCGGCACGGATAGATGGCGTACCGTAGGATTCCTTGAATTTTGCCCAATAAGGAGTTTGCAAAATGTGCGTTTTGCCCTTCATACGCTTAGTATAACATTGACTTATAAACGTTTATGGGGTATTTTTGGGATGTTAGGATCCGTCTTTTTGGACGAGGCTTAAGGAGAAGCGTCTGGAGAAAAAACCGGACTGGAAAGTCCGGGTGGGTGGTTTCCCATTCACTCGGACTTTAACCAACAAATTCCTTAGTTTTACTTTTAACCCAAGTTAATCTTTTCTTCATACCTTTCTTTACGTTTCTCTGAATCTTTTTTCTAAGCCCCTTTACTTTTATCTTCTTCCCCATAACATCTATCTCACCAGCACTCCAATAATCCTGAACCTTACCCTGGGACTCCAGAGGACCCAGGAAGATCCACAAAAAACCGTTCTTTAAAAACTTTAAAGCGTAGACAACTCTTCCCTCCGCCTTCATTTTTCTTACTGAGAATTTTACATTCGGCTCTTTTAGTAGAGAAAATTTTCTGTAACCGCTTCGAAAAACTCTATGACTCAGATCAAAATCTTCCCCAAAATTAATCCTTTCATCAAAACCTCCAACAGAGTCAAACACAGACTTCTTAATAAAAATAAAGCATCCTGCAACATTCGGAAGAAGCTTTTTTGTTCCCTCAAAGAGCATGATAAATCCAACCCAGGCCCAGATTTTATCGAACAAGTTTTTAGAGTTTGGTTTACCACAGCACGTTAATACATCTGGATCGTTTACTTCTACAGAAGCGATAATTTTCTGCAAAAAATCTGGTTCAATGGTGATGTCTGCATCAAAAAATATAAGGCGGGAACATTCTGCGCGTTTTGCTCCATAATTACGCTGAAAAGAAACCCCACGTCTTGGAGAATCTAAAAAAGTAAGATCTAACTTATCTTTAAATTCCAAGGCTTTCTCGCGAGTTTTATCCTTAGACCTTCCGTCGGAAATAATAACCTCAAAGTCTTTGAAAGTTTGGTCACCCAAACACTGCAAGGTCTTTCCAATATATTTTTCCTCATTTAAAGTTGGGATTACAATACTGACCTTCACTACCTTGATTCTAGCACTCTAAACATTTCCATCCACTTTTCTACGCTTAGATTCTCGGCCCGCAGATTTGGAGAAACTCCACACAGCTTTAATTCTTCTTTCGAAAAAACTTTATTTATCATCTTTCTTGGGAATTTAAACCCTTTGTGCAGAAATTTCTCATATTGCTCGGTCTCTTCTAATGAAAGGTCTATTTCCTTTCTTCTTAGCCTTATAATTCCTCCATCAACCTTTGGAACCGGAGAAAATTTTTCCCGCGGTATGGAACCAAGATACATGGCTTCAAAAAAGGTTTGAACAAAAACAGATAAATAGTTGTTATCTGGGCTTTTGCTTACAACCTTCTGGGCAACCTCTTTTTGAATAATAAATACACAATTTTCTGGGCGAACCTCCATTTTTACAACAGCATGAAGAACAGGTGATGTTATATTGTAAGGAAGTGACCCAAAAACTTTAAATCCATCTAAAACATACGCTGGAAGAAAATGAAGAACATTTTCGTTAACAATTTCCACGCGGGAATTCTCCGAGAAATCTTTTTCGAGCTCTTGCACTAACCGGATATCCACTTCTACAGCAATAACATTCACATTATGTTTTGCTAATTCTTTGGTAAAAACCCCAAGACCCGGCCCAATCTCGATAACAGTTTCGTGGTCGTGAAGATCTAAATAACTAATTATTTTAGAAACAAGGGCAGGATCCTTTAAAAAATTTTGACCAAGTGATTTTATTGGTTTTAACATATTTAGCTTCCCCAACTGAAATAAGTTCTACTTTGATCTAAATCATCTAAAAAATTTTCTACCGAATAACTCTTAATTTTTGGCGTAGCCCCAGAAGTTTTTTTCTCAAGCAAATGCTCTGGGATTTCGCTCAAAAACCTACTCGGCATGTTTATCTGAATACTACCAAAATACATCCGGGAACCAACATGGGTTAAGTAAACTCTTTCCATAGCCCTAGTTATGGCAACATAACAAAGACGGCGTTCCTCCTCAAGATCATACAAACTTTCCATAGAATTGCTGTGGGGAAACAACCCCTCTTCCATCCCTATCACAAAAATAATTGGAAACTCCAAGCCTTTTGAGGCGTGGGCTGTCATTAAGGTTACCGCGTCATAACTATCAGGGTCGGCTTTGCTGTAACTTTCTATCAGGGAAACGTTTTCCAAAAAATCTGCAAGGTCAGTAAATCTTGCAGCTACGGATTTTAATTCCTGAATATTTTCAACTCTATCAACAGAGTCGTCTTTTTTATTATCTTCGAGCCACTTTATATACTCCGTATCTTCCAAAACCGTCTCCATAAGCTCAAGTGTTGAGAGTTCATCTTTTTTTCTCGCCCATTCCCGTAACGGCAAACCAGATCTTTTCTCGATTAATTCAACGTCCCACCCAATCTTTTTCAATACCTCCATAGTTTTTTGCCCAATCCCGCGAGGGGGAACATTTATTATTCTTTCCCACGAAACCCCATCTTTTGGATTATGTAAAACTCGCAGGTATGCAATGATATCTTTTACTTCCTTTCGCGAGTAGAAACGAAGACCTCCAAAGATTCTGTATGGAATATTATTTTTGATTAAATGCTCCTCAATGTTTCGGGACTGAGCATTTGTCCTATACAACACCGCAATATCGCGATAGATCTTTCCTTCAGATAAGTGTTTGAAGATGCTCTCGGTAACGAAGTTTGCTTCATCCAAATCGGTAGATCCAAGAAAATCTAGGATCTTTTCCCCGCTTTTGTTTTCTGTCCATAAATCAAGAGGAACATGTGTGGTGTTATTTCTTATGATGTTTTTTGCAGCATCAAGAATGGTTTGAGTTGAGCGGTAATTCTGTGCAAGATTATAAATTTTTGCATCAGGATAATCTTTTTGAAAATTTAAAATATTACGAAAGTCAGCACCCCTAAAACTGTATATCGCTTGTGACATATCCCCCACCACAAAGAGGTTTTTATGCGAGTTCGCAAGAAGTGAGGATAAAACGTATTGGGCCTTATTTGTGTCTTGATATTCATCTACCAAAATAAATTGAAATTGTTTTTGATATTTGTCTAACACCTCGAAAATATTTTCGAATAAACCGACAGTTTCCATAAGAAGATCGTCAAAGTCTAACGCATTATTTTTTCTAAGCCTTTTTTGGTATTCTGGATAAATTTTCGCAACCGTTTTCTGAAAATAACCCTGTGCATACTTTTCATATGCGTCGCAGCCAATTAATTCAGACTTGCAGCTTGAGATAGAATCTAAAACGGCGTGAGGATTAAACTTTTTGATATCTATCCCAAAGTCTTTAATGATTCCTTTAATAAGCGAAATTTGATCGTCCCGATCATAGATCACAAAAGAGGGGGTAATTCCAACTTTATAACCGTCACGACGAAGGATACGCGCACAAACCGAGTGAAAAGTGCCTCCCCAAGGAAGGTTTTTTAAGCCCGTTAAATCTTTTACGCGCGTTTTTACCTCGTTTGCGGCTTTGTTAGTAAAAGTTACACACAAAATATTAAATTCAGGAATTTTATATTTATCAATGAGATAAGCCACGCGGTGAGTTAAAACCCTCGTTTTTCCACTTCCTGGGCCAGCAACCACCAGGGCCGGTCCTTCAAAGTGCTTTACCGCCTCGATCTGTTCCTTGTTTAATCCCTTAAACACCAGTCCATAATATCATCTTCAATGTTAAACTTTTGGATCAAATTACTTCAATAAATTGTGCTCGATTGCGACTCCAAGGGTGGAAAAACCGTGGTCGAGCATCAAAATCATGTCGCCCTTTCGATTTACACTATCCAAAACCACACCCACAACTTCTTTTTCGTCATTCTTGGCATAAGTAACCAAACACAAACCGGCTTCTTCGGTGTATCCGGTCTTCACGCCCAAAACCCCCGGATATGTAGTTAATAAATTTGTTTGATTATAAAGTGGAAGGTATTTATGATCGCTTGAGGCCGGAAGTTCTTTTTGCACTGTTGCCACAATTTCCTTAAACTTTGGATTTTTCAGTGCGTATCTTGTGAGTTTAACAAGATCTACCGCCGTGCTTTTGGAGGAATCATCAAGCCCCGAAGGATCAAAAAACTTTGTATCGTTTAAACCTAACTCCTCTGCTTTTATATTCATCCATTTCACAAAAGTACCAATATCGCCGGCTGTACTCCTAGCAATTGCGTAAGCGGAATCATTGCCCGAATCCATGATAAGACCATATAGTAACTCCTCAAGTGTAAAAACTTCGCCTGATGTTAAACCCATGGAGTTTTCCCCGATGGTCGTCGCATCCTCTGGAATGAGGACCTTGTCATCCAAATTTTTATGCTCCAAAGCAATTACCGCCGTCATAATTTTTACAAGACTTGCAATTTCACGTTTGTCGGAAGAGTTTTTATTAAATAATAATTTCCCAGAGTTTAAATCAACTAGAATTGCGCTTTCTGCCACAACGGCGGGCCCACTTCCTGCGGCTAGTTCTCTGTCTGGATACCAGCTGGGGTCGCTATCATAACTTACTTTTAAAGTTTCGTCGTACCTCTTACGAATGATGTCTTCTTCTGATAGAATTTTTTCTGTGGCACTTGGAAAGAAAATTCTCTTTCCTAAAATGCCCAGGGTAGGCAGCAAAAAGAGCCCCAGTATTACAAAAAGCTTGGTTTTTTTGGACTTGACTGGCTGCATATTGTAGAAACAAACTTTATGTTACCATGGGGAGTGTCTGTTTTTTTAGTTAAATTTTTTAAATGGAGGCGTGATGTTTACATTATTAGATTTTTACGCGGATTGGTGCGGACCATGTAAAATCATGGCCCCAATTTTCGAAAAACTAGAAAAAGAGCTTTCAAATAAGATCGAGTTTAAAAAGGTGGATGTCGAGGCCGAGGGAATTCTCGCTGGTAAGTTTAATGTGATGAGTATCCCAACTTTTGTGATTTTAAAAAATGGGAAGGAAGTAGACCGAAAAGTAGGCGCGATGCCAGAAGATATCGTAAAATCCTGGTTAAATTCCCACGTACAATAGATGTATAATTTCTATATATGGCTGCCCGAATTGCAATAAATGGATTTGGAAGAATCGGAAGATCCGCATTTAAAATCGCACTTGAAAAACCAAACGTAGAAATCGTTGCTGTCAACGATCTCACCGAACCGAAAATTTTAGCCCACCTTTTAAAATACGACAGTGCATACGGAAAATATGAAAAAGAAATCAGCGTTGATGGAAACTACTTAGTGGTTGAGGGCAAAAAAGCTTTGATCCTTTCCGAAAAAGACCCCGAAAAACTCCCCTGGAAAAATTTAAACATTGATGTAGTTCTAGAATGTACGGGAAGATTCACCGAAAATGACACGTCTCTCGCTCATATTAGAGCTGGGGCCAAAAAAGTTGTGGTTTCTGCCCCAACCAAAGGAGGTACCACCCAAACATTTTTGATTGGCGTCAACGACAGCCAATATCTCGGACAAAATATTATTTCAAACGCCTCGTGCACCACAAATAGCATCGCACCGGTTGTTGCTGCAATTCATAGGGAATTCAAAATTTTAAAATCTATGATGACTACTATTCATGCCATAACGGCAGAACAAAATTTGGTAGATGGGCCTCCTCCCCCACTTCATCCCGATCTAAGGCGCGCTCGCGCTGCAGGATACAACATGGTACCAACAACAACCGGAGCAGCCATCGCTGCAACTGAAGCGATTCCCGAATTAAAAGGATTTTTTGACGGAATTGCTATCAGAGTTCCAATTATCACCGGCTCCATTTCTGATATCACGATGCTTATATCAAGAAAAACCACCGTAGAAGAAGTGAATGATGTGCTTATAAAAGCCTCAAAAGATCCACAATACAAAAATGTTATTTCGGTTACAAATGATCCAATCGTGTCATCAGATATTATAAAGAGTCCATATTCTGCTATTGTGGATTTATCTTTGACTAGAGTTGTAGATGGGGATTTAGTGAAAGTTCTTGCTTGGTACGATAATGAATGGGGCTATTCAAACCGTTTGGTCGAAATAGCCCTGATGATGGTTTCTTAGTTTTAAGGACTCGCCCCCGAAGATTTGAGGTCATTAAAAAACTTAATGGCTTCTCTCGTCTCCTCGTCCGTAAGCCCATCGCACTTTCTGTCACTTTGAGGCCCCACACAGTAAAGTGTTGGAAGGAAACCCTTACACCTTTCCCCAGGCACTACCAAGCTAACAAGAACGCCGTCTTCCACCGAACCCCAATAGGTTGTGATGTTCCCACAAACAGACTTTTCCTCCCAAATTCTGATGTGGTTCTCCACCTGACTGGCGTTGTTGGGTTTGGCTATCACTATAGCCACAAGAACCAAAAACAAAACGGTTATCTGAATCACATACTTATACCTAGACAAAAATTGTCTAAACCTAAACATTTTTCTCTCCTTTTCTGCAGAACTATCTGCAATAGTCTTTAAACATATTTTACCTTAAATGTCAAAAGTGACCTTCCATCATGCTAAAATGAGGAGGTATGGTATCCGTTGAAAAAGCTAATATTACAAACGGCACTCGGGTATTTGTAAGGTGTGATATCGACGTTCTAGTAGAAAACGAAAAAATCTCAGAAACATTTCGTTTAGACGTACTTTTAGAAACTCTCAACTTCATTATTCAAAAAAGCGGAAAGCCTATCATTGCAGGTCACATCGGACGACCCGAAGGGAAGGTTGTAAAAGAACTTAGCACGCAGTATCTACTTCCCTACTTCAACGAAAAACTTGGTGAGGGGAAGTTCGAACTACTAGAAAATCTAAGGTTTGATCCGCGCGAAGAAACAAACGACGAAACATTTGCCAAAGAATTAGCCAGTAAAGCTGATATTTATGTCAACGAAAGTTTTGCGACATGCCACAGAGAACACGCCTCTATTGTTGGGGTACCAAAACTTCTTTCGTCCTACGCTGGTTTTAGACTGCAAAAGGAAACAAATACACTTAACAAAGTTTTGCAAAATCCTGAAAAACCCTTAGTGGTAATAATTGGAGGCGCAAAAATTGAAAGCAAGGCACCTGTGATCTCTCGATTCCTCGAGATTGCAGATCACGTCCTCTTGGGTGGAAAAATTGGTCAAGAATGGAAAAAAAATATTCCGGTAAATTTGATCCTTCCTACGGACTATGCTTCAGAGTCAAAAGACATTGGCAAAGAAACGATTGCAAAATTTGCAGAAATAATTAGAAACGCAAAAACTGTGCTTTGGGTAGGACCTCTTGGGATGTATGAGGACGAAAGATTTATAAACGGAACAAGCAAGGTTGCTTTGGTTATTACCGAAAACCCTCGGATATTTTCCGTGGTTGGAGGTGGGAACACAATCACCGCGTTAAATAATCTCGGATATTTACAAAAATTTAGTTTTGTTTCAACAGGCGGAGGCGCAATGCTTGAATTTCTGGCAAAAGGAACATTAGTTGGAATCGAAACCCTAAATAAAAATGACTAAAACACTTGAAGTAAAATTTCCAAATAGATGCGTGGGGTGCGAACTTTGCGTGTTTGAAGTTCAAAGACAGCTCGACAAAGTTGGGCTGGAAGGATCGTTTATTAGAATATTCAGAGCTAAAAACCCCAAGACAAAAAATATTGAGTTTTCCATAGAAACGGACCCACACATAGGAGATCTTGATGTAGAAAAGATAAAAGGTATTTGCCCAAACGGCGTATTTGGGGTCGGAGCCAAAAAAGAATGAGTCTAACGGCTAAGAAGGCATTAATTATAGAGTTAGATAAAAAAAGAGCAGATGTAAAAAGTTTCTCTGATTTTAATAAATATATCGGAGGCGTGGGACTGGGTTTAAAACTTTTTCAAACATATTTTGACGAGGAACCAATAGTATTTTCTATTGGGCCGCTTAATGGATTTTTCCCTTTTGCTTCAAAAACATCCGTAGTTTTAGATAATGCCGGAGTAATTGAGGATTTATATCTTGGGGGAACCCTTTCTACGCGAATAAAATTTGCGGGGGTTGATGCTATTGTTCTTCTTGGGAAAGCACCTCAAAAACTTATTTTAAATATTAGAAACACGGACGTCACCTTTGAGGAAGAGGACACAAACGCAAATTTACTTGGACTTCCCGGCAAAAGAAGTGTCCTAAAAAGAGCCAATGACGAAATCATTTTAGACGATTACTTCACAACGCAGGAAGATTTTCTAGAAAAAAAGTTCACCCGCAAAAATATTTCTGGAATGGTCGTCACTGGAACAGAAACTTATAAGCCAGCCGACTTTGGAAGATATCAAGAAATTTATTATCGGGTTTTATCTCAAGCAAAACTTATCACCGTAAACAAAAGTGTTGATCCTTCGTGCTCAAATTGCCCAATGGGATGCGAAAAGTCCCGCGTTGGAGAGCTTGGGGGGAATGTTTTGTTACACAGTCTTGTAACATGCAGTTTTACCGAAAAAATCTATTCTGATATTGGAATAGTCTTTTCGTGCTTAAACGTTTTGGGATATGATTACACTCACGAAGATATTGAAAATCTCCCAAAGCTAATTGAGGAAATTCTTCAAAAAACAACCTAGATATGAAATATATTACTGCCAATTGGAAAATGAATATGGGAACAAAGGAGGTACTTTCCTGGCTAGAAAACTTCAAAAACGCTAGTGAGAATATCGTGATAGTTGCTCCATCGTTTTTGCATCTTCCACTTCTTAAAACATGCGCCCAAGGAAAAAATATCAAACTCGCTGCGCAGGATGTTGCACAGGAAGAAAGAGGAGCCCACACAGGAAGAGTTGCCGCTTTTCAACTTAAAGATATGTGTGAGTATTGCGTTGTTGGACACAGCGAAATCGGAGACTTGGTTGAAGTTGTCATAAAAAAACGGGATCTTTGTTTAAAAAACGGAATCACCCCAATTGTATGTTTCGTAAGCCCTTCTGATGCCAAAAAAGTTTACAAAGAGAGTACAATAATCGCTTGGGAAGATCCCAGTAATATTTCGCAGGGTGGTTTGTATAAAGATACAGATCCAAAAGAAATAGAAAAAGTAATCAATGATATAAAAGCAAATTTACCAAAAAACTCAATTCTTTTGTATGGTGGATCAGTAAACGAGCAAAATGCCAAAGAATTAGCTAAAATAAGAAATCTTGACGGAGTTCTTGTTGGAAATGCCAGTCTTGACACATCAACCTTTACAAAAATTGTAGAAAGTTTTTAAAAATGAATTACACAAACCTAAACACAAGAAACGTGCCCAAAGAAGAACCAGGGAAAAAAGGTAGCGGAATTGCCCTTGTTGCAGTAATCTTCGTTTTTGTAATTGCGGCAGGCCTATTTTTTATCTTTAGAGAAAAAATCTTTTCGATCTTTAACCCTATGTCGATTGTGGCAAATGTTTCGGGAGCCCGGCTTGAAGAAACCGATGGTAGAACAAATGTTTTGATTCTTGGTTCCGACGCAAGAAGCAAGGAAGAAATAAAAGAAACAAGAACCGACACTATTCTTGTTGCCTCAATTGGAAAGGTTGATAAAGATGTTGTTTTAATTTCCATCCCAAGAGATTTGTACCTCAAGTGGTTAGATACTGCTGCCCAAGAAAGATATTCAAAAATTAATGCCTTATATCCTGATCATAACGGTGGAATTAACACACTGGAAAAAACTATTGAAGAGGTTCTTGGAATCCCTATTCACTACTACACACTTATCAACTTTGACCTTTTTAGAAACGTGATAGATATACTTGGAGGAATCAACGTAACTATTGATAGATCTTTCGCTGATCGCCAGTACCCAGTTGAGGGCAAGGAAAACGCCCCCGAAAGTGAGAGGTACGAAACTATAACCTTTACAGAAGGTAAACAAAATATGAATGGTGACACAGCACTAAAGTACGTCCGTTCGAGAAAAGGGGATAATAACGAAGGAACCGATTTCGCAAGAGCCAAAAGGCAGCAAAAAGTGATTAGTGCTATAAAGGAAAAGGCTTTATCCTTCAACATTCTAGTAAATCCAATAAAACTTAAAGAGTTGTATGACACTTATGCCAACTCTGTGACTACGGATATTAATTTTGCAACCACCCAAGGCTTCTATCTTTTATCACAACAAATAGACTTTAGTCGTATAGTATCTATTGTTTTGGATGATCGAAGTCAAGCCGTAGAAGGAGGCCTCTTGTATGCACCTGAGGACACCACGCTTTATGAAGGCCAATACGTGCTCATTCCACAAACCGGGGACTACACTCAAATACATGCCTATGTACAAAAATACCTCTTTGGTGATAAGTAGAAGGTATGGTTTACATAGTACACGGAGAAAATTTTGTTAAATCCCGAGCGCAAGTTATCAATCAGCAGAAAAAATTAGGAAATATTGTTAAAACCGAATTGGATATCTCCCAAATTTCCCCAGCAGATTTTAGAAGTGCTGTATCATCTGGAGATTTGTTTGGCGGGATACCCTTTGTAGTACTAGACATAACCGCCGCTGGTCGTATGAACCTTGATGAATACTTCGAGGTTATAAAAAAAGCCCAAAAAAAAACACACATCGTAATCCTTTCGGGAAAAGAACTTTCAAAAACAAATAAATTTCTTAAAGAGGCAAACGCCCTTGGCGCCAAAGTTATAAAAAATGACAACGATTTGGATGTAAACATTTTTAAGTTTGTAGATGCAGTATTTTACAAAAATCGAAAAGCCACTTATACCGAATTGGAAAAATTAATGACCGCCGAGGAAAATCCAATTTATATTCTTTCGATGGTTATTTACGGAGCAAGAAATATTGCCTTAATAAAATTTAAGGCACCAAGCGCCTCCAAAATGAATCCCTTTGCGAAATCAAAAGCAAAAAAACAAGCTGAAAAGTTCACAGAAGAAAAGATAAAAGAAATTCTTGAATGTCTCTACGAGCTTGATAAAAAATCTAAAAACGGAGAGGTTTCACAAGAGATCATAATTCCTCTAGCAATTGAGACCGTGTTAAACTAAGTTTAGTGCCTGCCTTTAAGCCCAAGATATACATTAAAGATGAGTCTTTTGATCCGATTTATAAATCGATGGATCCACCTTTCTACTTTAAATCTCGAATGCTTCCGGCAATTCTCATGTCGCTTGGGGTTATCATCTTAGGAACACAGGTTGTAATTCCGCTTGTATTTTTCAAAACTCAAAATAAAATATCAAAACCTGTAAGCTCGACAGTTCTTGGTGTGGCAAGTGGATTTCGCGACTTTGAGTTTTTCGAATTAAAGAGAAAAGAAAAAGAAACAAATCCACTAAATGGAAATGCTCCCCAATATTTTTATCTTACGGTTCCAAAACTAAAAATTGAAAATGCCCTTGTAGAAACAAACTCAAAAAATTTAAGCCCAGACAGTTCTTTGGGCCACTATCTGGGCTCCGCATTACCGGGAGGGGCTGGAAACACTTTTGTCTACGGTCACTCCGTTCTTCCGTGGTTCTACAATTCACAAAATTACAAAACAATTTTTTCAACACTAAACGATTTAACAACTGGAGATTTCATCTATATCAACTACAACAATAAGGAAATAAAGTATGTTGTGGAATCAAAAGAGCTTGTTGATCCAGAAAAAGTTGAGCCGCTTACAAGTTACAAACCAGCGTATCTTAATGAATCAACAATTACACTAATGACTTGTTGGCCAGCGGGAACAAAATCAAAACGCTTAATGATACACGCGGTAACTTCAGTGGCTACCGTCTAAATCCTTCAAAACTCTTTTCTCAAATCCAAGAAGAGCAAGTGCTCTTGGGTTTTTCCATATCACAAAGAGTCCTCCTGCAAACGCAAGAAGGGATGCAAAAAATCCTATGGTTACACTTGTTGCACCTGTCTCCGGGGTTGGGGTTGTGGTCTCGTCAGTTTCATCTGTGGTTGTTGTGTCGTCTGCTGTAGTATCGGTACCCGCAAGGACAGCTTTACTGGTTGCCGCAACGGGAACTGCTGCAATTTTTTGAAAAACACTCGTCTCTTCATTTTTATTCACATTTAACTCCGCAACAGATTTCTTCTCCTCGGAAGAAACTTGAGTTTGAGATTCAGAGACAAAGTAGTAAATAATGCTAAATACGATCAAAGAAATGGATAAAGTTAGAACAAATGTTCTAAAACCTTTTTGCGCTTGTGTATTTGTAGTGTTCATAGGCAGGATTCAAATTTTAGTAACTACGTTTATTTAACACCAAGTGGATGGGAAATTGCAAGTATTTCGTTGTTGATATATTTTTCTTTGTCAAATTTCCAAAGATTTGAGGCCAGAAATAACATTAGTGTAACAATAAAAAGGACAAACAAAACTACAAAGTTTTTCATATCTTTAATAAAAATAAATTTTTAAACTAAGATCAACTCTCTGTTCATTTCTCACTCTACTAACAGATGCTTTCTCGACTTGCGTGATTCTATTAAGATCCTCAATGTCCTTGATCAAACCTAGAACATCTCCAAAACCCTCCAAAGAGGTTTCGATGTTTATTCCATTAACCTCCGCCCTATTTTCTGTTGAGAACCTGCTTATTGTAAATCCTCCTTTTTGAACCAAATCAAAAAAATCAACCATATATCCCTGAACGTCGGGGTTATCTGGCATAAATGTGTCTATATACAAAACTTCCTGACGCAAGGATCCCATCTCATCGCGCAGTTTAGTGAGCTCACCAACTTTAATTTCTAAATTCTTATCAATTTTACTAAGTTCGGAAATAGTTTTGCCTTTTACACTTAACGTTTTTATCCCCGGCGCTACTCCAAGCAATCCAAAGAGAAACACTGTAACTAATGCCCAATACGAATAGAGTTTGGGGTTTGTATTTAGAAATTCGGCTGTTCTTTTAAGAGCAGAAAACCATTTATTCATTTGAATATAACCTCCACCTCAACATCGTACGTTTTGTTACGGGAATTAAGACGCGCGGTTTTTAAAACCACATAAGAAACTCCCTCCTGTTTCACATAATTAAGCATAAGTTTTGAGAAGACTATTGGAGTTGGGCCGCTAGCCGAAAGTGAAAATTTCTCTTTTTCCAAAACCATCTTGTCAACAGAGATCTCGGGTATAAGTCCGTTATAAACCAAATTTGCCTTGTCACTAAGAAAGGTGTGCTTTGATAAAACTTCCTGATATAAGCTTTGGCGCTTAGCAAGATACTTATATTCATTTTCTTCCTTTTCATACTTTGATACTTCAAGAACTAAAGAGTCCCCTCGCTTTTTTAGTGAGTGAAGACGCACATCAAAAGTAAAATTTATTATAAGAAGAGAAAATAATACTATGCTAAACCAAAAGATTACACCCTGCGAGCCTGTAAACATCTTAAAGATAGAAGTCTTAGGAAATCTAATGGGTTGCAAAAGATCAGGCGGCTGACTTTGCTGATTTTCTTGCTCTTGGTTTTTGAGCTGTCCCAATCTTAGTTTTTGCCAAAGACCGGGCAGAAAGTTTTTTAGCATATCTAGATTTTAACCTATTTGCCTTGTTTTTATGAATCACTTTTTCTTTTGCGGCCTTGTCCAAAATTTTCTGGAGCGATTTAAACTCATTTGAGGACGAGCCGCTGTTTTTAGAAGCTTTTGCGGCTTTTATAGCATCTCTAATTCGTTTCTTCCAAAAGCTGTTATGCTGCTTCTTGCGCTTTGATGCGCGAAGAGCTTTTTTTACTGACGATCTATTTGGCATAAGCGTCTTGTATGATAGCATAAGAGGGAAGAAAGTAAAGGTAATGAAGCCACAAAACACTATTCTATCTGCAGCATTTATATTAGCTACAGCAAGTGCCGCAAACGCAGTTTTGGGATTTGTAAAGGGAAGACTTCTAGCACAATATTTTGGCGTTTCCACCAATTTAGCAATCTTCTACACAGCGGATCGAATTCCAAGCTTAATTTATTCGGTACTTGTTGTGGGAGCCATATCAACTGTTTTTATTCCAATTTTTACTGATTTCTTAAAAAAAGATAAGGAAAAAGCTTTTGAAACTGCGTCCTCTATTATGAATGCTTCATTTTTATTCTTCCTGCTTGTAGGAAGTATTGTTTTCATCTTTGCTCCACAAACTTTTTGGCTTATTTCACTTGGAAAGTTTTCAGAAACCGAGGTTGCTTTGGGCGCAAATCTTATGAGAATTATGCTTGGGGCACAGCTTATACTTTTAGCTGGAAGTTTACTCACAAGCGTTCTACAGTCGTTTAAATACTTTCTGATCCCGGCCGTAGCTCCCATACTTTACAATTCAGGAATTATCCTTGGCATTATTCTTTTGACCACAAGAATCGGAATCTACAGCCCAACCGTTGGAACTATTATCGGCGCGGTTCTTTTCCTTCTTATACAAATCCCCATAACGAAAAAAGCC